>Ga0315547_1003340_pt1 | contig 10525 bp, 6 predicted proteins | sample SalMarSW160240MG_2_FD_202542 | JGI IMG/M metagenome (GOLD analysis project Ga0315547, IMG submission 202542) | Salt marsh sediment microbial communities from the Plum Island Ecosystem LTER, Massachusetts, United States - Salt Marsh Sediment SW1601-240 ... | reverse complement strand
TTACGTTGGCACAACGTGGGAGACGTGGCCGACACACTTTTTCTACTGGTCCACCGTTTTCAGATATTCTACCACCGGCCCGAAAGTTCTAAGATAGTCCGGCCGCGGGAGCTATTTTAGTCTGAAGCAGAACCTGAAAGTTCTGTCTATTGTGACGTCGGCCCCGCTTAAAATGCGTCGTAATAGTGTCCTCTATACGCATAATATCAATGAAGATTTCTCTTGCTTCGGAGGAGGCTTTACACTTCAATTATAACAGCAACAACGAGCGCTGAGATCTATGGAACGATTGCATGAACTTTGATTCCGGAGCGTCTTGAACAGAGGTGGAGAAGGAAGTCAAGACAATCATAGCGGATGAGGCGGACCGCCTGGCCCGGAGGTACCGCATCAAAGAGAAGAAGCGAGTGCAGGCGATATTGGAGCGTACTGCTGGTGGTGTCTTCCAACAGCCTGTCCCGGATGGCATCTATGGGGGCAAAACCTTGAGGAAGGGACTGACATTCCACCCCTCCTTACACGAAGCCCTTCTGCATCTTCCACCTGAGAAAGCTCTGTCAACATTCGAGAGGGATGACCTCAACATTCTTGCTTGGAGGTGTTTCTTTGTTAGCTTTTTCTCTGACCAAGCCACACCTTACTATACTCTGCAGGAACTGGCGGACTTAGCGAAGGATTTTGCGACTCATCTTGGGTGCAACGAGGAGCATCTCATCAAGACCGGCCTTCCACAGACCAGTTTCGAGAAGTGCCGGTGGCTCGACTATCTCTTGGGCCATCTTTATTTTGAGAAGTTACCTTTGTGTCTTCAGGCGAACCGCTCGCCAAAGGCTCAGAGGATAGCAGAGCGGGACGGAACGGCAACACGGGATGAAGAAGGAAATCTAGTCTTCGATTACTCCTGGGCAAAGGAATGCCCATCAACTGGCAAGCAACGCTGGGTAAAGGGCCGCCCAGTAATGAAAACGAGATTCGCTCGAAAAGAGGTTTCGATTCCCCTCACACTCTGCGCTTACAAGGAGGCAAGTCTGATATATGGCTTGCCAGCAAAGACCGCTGCTTGGATCTTGCTGGGCCGGCCGCGGTACTTTCAAGCCACAATTGACCTCATAAATACGCTCGTGAGTTGCGTAGGTTGCTCGTGCAAGCCAAGAGAGATTTTCAGAGAAGGCCTTAGAACTTTGACCGAGGGGTTCACACGGGACGAAGTGGCGCGCTATTTCGATACTTCCCGTCTGTACAAGGAGCTAGGGGTTTGGGACTACCTTTCCACACTCCGCGGCTGGACAGAATATGCAGCTAGAAGTCCTGATATTCACCAGCTCTTTTACGTTGTTGGGGAGTTTGAAAAGGAAAGCTCAATCGGCACCTATCACAGGACGAAATCAGCAGTTCTCGACGTAACCCGGGGCTATGGCCCTTTGAATTCCTATTATCAGATCATAGGGAAGCCATTCGAGGCTGATATTGGTAAGGTCCTTGACACTTTTCCGGAATCGCTGGAGCGCGAGCGGGATTTCTGGGGCAGGTTTTGGAATCGGGTATATACTGCACTGAAGAATGAGTTCAGAGTGCCTGTAAGTCCGCAAATCCTGATCCGGGCTCGGTTAGCTGAAAGATACAGTGCCGTCATGGGGCCAATCAACATCGCGCAAGCCAAGTCCCTAGAGGAGACAGACAAGTTCATGGGTATAGATGACAGGCTGCAAAGGGGCAGATTGGACGTGGTCCTTTCTGATAAACAAGAGAAAGACTATAATGACTACAAATATCAACGCTATGATCGAATCGAGATCCCGGGTGATACTGCCGGGAATCGACGGAGCATCATAATTGTCAACGACCATGAGATAAAGATCGGAGACTCTCTCTTTCTCATATTTCTGCGCCTAGTGCAGGAGTTGAAGGAAAAGAAAGGTGGATGGGTCTTCACCTCCAAGTTGGAGGAAGATACCCTGGTCGGCGGTCGCTCGATATATCAGAGGTGTGACGAACTCAGAACGAAATTGAAGGTAGGTCTGCGAGGCGACAAGAGCCAGAATCTCATCGAGAACCGTGGTACGAAGGAGTATCGCATTTCCACCCATCCAGACTTCGTCACCTATGACAGGAAGAAACTTCGCAAGGATCACCCAGTTGACCGTGTTAGGAGCATCGCAGAGAAACTGCGCTAGTGTAGAGAATCATGTTTGCTCCCCGTTCATTTGTGACCATATTGTGTCCACGGAGGGTTAAAAAGGACGAAAACAGCTGAAAACAGACACAAATAGAAATAAAATCTAATTCGTTGAGATTGTGTATGTTGTGCTGTAATTCGCTGTGGGTTAACAAGTTATCCCAATTGGCGGAGGAGAATCCCAGTCTCTCCGCTTTCACACTTTAGCTTATATTTCGCTGAGAGCTTTTGCACAGTGCCATTATTCAACAGCCATCGGCGCTGAGCTGAGATGGGGAGAACAATCTTGATTGGCGGGGAGGCGGTATGACAATGAAAAGCGCGGCGGGATATCTCGCAATTCTCTTCTCTGCTTTTCTCCTGGCTGGGGCAACAGCTTTCAATTGCTTCGGCCAGAACTTAGAGATCCACTGCCTCGATGTCTGGCAGGGGGACTGCACCCTGATCATCTCTCCTGCCGGCAAGACGATGTTGATTCACGCCGGCGACGGTGCCCCCTTCGGGGTCTACAAGTTCTCGTGGGATGGCCAGCTTCTGGAGTCTTTCGGAGAACCGGCGAGCTGCTCAACCCCCGCGGGATTGCCTCCGACCCCTTCTCCGACCGCCGCACCCTCTGCGTCGCCGATACCGGCAACAACCGCATTCTGAGATTAAAGCTGAACACCGACATAGAATAACTGCCCAGTACCTTGTCCGACTTGGAGACTGCGGCACCCCCACCCATCCCCAGCGTGCTATCGAGAACGTTATAAGCCGACCTCCATCTTGCCACTGAGTTTTGAGGCCTGGCGATCAAGGCTGATCGGGACTGTCTGCGGTAGTGGGGGGTACCCCCCCTTCTCAAGGGGCAAGGTGAGCAAGGAATCCCTTTCGTCCGGCTAAGTCTAAGCTGAAAAATGGCTGCTATGGCTATTAGGGGTCAGGAGTCCAATTCACCTGAACCACGCAACGGACGTAGACCAGGCAAGCTCCTGCCAAACAGCGCAGAAGTTGGGACTCCCAAGCTCACATTCTGAATACCGATCCTGGGCGACAACGCGTACGTAAGACAAAAGAGCACCGAGAGTCTACCGCAGCCCGATTGCCCTGGCCAGAGAGTGGCCGGCTATTCCAGACAGCGGCGAATGCTCCTCGGCTGCTAACTTGGCCCGCGAGCTGAGGGTCACTCGGGCGCGGGTCTCGCAAGTCCTGAGGTTCCTGCGGTTATCCCCGGAGGTTTTGGAGGGAATTGCCGTCCTCGGGGATCCCTTGCTCAGGCCCATTGTGACTGAACGTAAGCTGAGGCCGATTGTGGAGCTCCTACCCCTTGAGCAGGAAAGGTGGGTAAAGATTGGCATGCAAAGTAGCCCCTGAACACGCCTGACGCGAGCCAGATAGAGTGTTTCGATGGACTACAACTCCGAGTCTCGAAGCGGGGTTGACGTCACAATAGACAGTACTTTCTGTCTGCAATTCTGCCTGGAATAAAAAAACGGGGCCCCGACCTCACTCTCAGCAAACTTTTGTGAGTTTTGAATTGTCGGGGTGATGATGAGGCCCCGTCCCTTAATCTAGGCCAGGCGCTGTATCAGTGGAATACCTTACGCGAGTGTCTTGCCGGTCCCAGTTTGCGCGATCGCGATAAGATCCTTGCCCTCGACAGTTATGGGTATGGACTTCCGTTGGATTGGTGTTGGTTCGGTGAACTTGAGGCGGTCGATGGCATTGAGCAAACCGGGTGCAATGCCCAAGCCAGTGAATCCGCTGCGGGAAGATTGGGTTGTTCTGTCAGTCAACCTGTCGTGGCCCTCCGGAGCGGGGTTTCGTGGTAGGTGTATCAAGTATAAGATGTCCTTTCTGTCGAATTGTATTTGAGAAGAACATTGAGTTCACTCAAGCAGGGTACTTGTGCGGAGCCTTGAAGTCAAGGCAAAACTTGGATCAGGGTACACAGAGAAGACAAAACTGCAAGAAAGCGTTTGCTATCAGACAGACTATGTCTTAGCTTTCAGCATCTTTAGTCTACCTTGTCTGACGACGTACAGCGTATTCAGGAGGTGGGAACAGGGTTTCACGGCTGACTATTTTGTTCGTCAAAGAATTCACGAAGGCTGGAATCTTGGTACCTTTACTTGCTCTTAAGCTAAGAATAGCGGGAGTGGGGATCATTTGAAGGTAAGAAAGCGTTACGGAGGGCGGGTTGCCGCGTGATATAAAAATGAGGAGCTAGTATGGCATCTGTTATTCGGTATTATGAGGGAATCGGCTCCGTTGCCGTAATCGGCAACTATTTGCCCCGCCTGTGCGGTATTGCGACATTCACTACTGATCTTGTTGAGGCCTTATCGGCAGAAGCGCCCGATATTAACTGCTGGGCGGTTGCCATGAATGACAAACCCGAGGGATATGCATATCCTGGAAAAGTGCGATTTGTAGTCAACCAGAACAGACTTGCCGATTACAGTGTGGCATCGGAGTTTCTCAATATCGGCCAGACAGATATTGTCTGCGTGCAGCATGAATACGGTATTTTCGGCGGACCTGCCGGCAGCCATCTCTTGAAACTTCTCGGAGAGCTTCGCATGCCGATCGTGACAACGCTGCATACGGTATTGAGAGATCCCTCCCCGAAATATCGTGAAGTCATGAACAAGCTGTCTGACCTGTCCGACAAACTGATCGTGATGAGCCAGAAGGCTTCCGATTTCCTCAAAGATATTTATGCCGTTCCGAAGGAGAAAATCGCCTTTATCCATCATGGCATTCCGGATATGCCTTTCATTGATCCCAACTTTTACAAAGATAAGTTCGGCGTGGAAGGCAAAAAGGTGCTTCTCACATCCGGCCTTCTTTCCCCCAATAAGGGTATTGAAAATGTGCTGCAGGCGCTACCGTCCGTCACCAAAGAACACCCCGATGTTACCTACATTATCCTGGGAGCAACACATCCGCATATTATAAAAGTGCATGGGGAGGAATACCGTATCAGCCTGCAGCAGCTCGTGCGTAAACTCAATATCAGCGATCATGTCATTTTTCATAACCGGTTTGTCGAACTGAAAGAGTTGTGTGAGTTTCTCGGCGCCGCTGATATATATCTAACCCCCTATCTTCAAGAATTCCAGATTACATCCGGGACGCTCGCCTATGCCATGGGAACCGGCAAAGCAGTTATTTCAACCCCGTACTGGTATGCGACCGAGATGCTTGCCGAAGGACGGGGAATGATCGTTCCATTCAAGAACCCTGATGCCATAGCGGAACATATTATTGACCTCCTTGCCAACGATGTGAACCTGCATACGATGCGCAAGAAGGCCTATATGTTTTGTCGTAAGGCGATCTGGAAGGAGGTATCCCGAAGATATCTCGAGGTTTTCAGCGAGGTTCAGCTCAACCGTTCCCGGCACCCCCGCCCCCGACACTTGTATATTGAAAACATCAAATCCGTCACAAATTTCGAGCTCCCGGAGATGAAGCTTGATCACCTGAAAAGCCTGACCGATGATGCTGGCATCTTGCAGCATGCCACCCATACCGTTCCGGATCGTGACCATGGCTACTGCATCGATGACAATGCCAGAGCGCTGATGGTTGCTACAATGGGCCGGGAATATCTGGATACAGACAGCATGTGCTTCGATTCGCTCAGCAACCAGTATCTCAGCTTTCTACTGCATTCCTTCAGTGTCGAGAAGGGGAGGTTTCGTAATTTCATGACCTATGAACGGCAGTGGACTGAGGAGGTGGGATCCGAGGATGCTCACGGCAGAGCGCTCTGGGGCCTTGGCAAGGCTGTTGCTTTTCTTGACAATCCCGGACAGATGGCAACGAGCATGACGCTCTTCAACAAGGCGATGAAAGCTGTGGAGCACTTTGAATCGCCCAGAGCTATCGCTTTTGCCCTGGTGGGCATTCACGCCTACCTGCATAAATTTTCAGGCGACAGTGAAGTGCGCAGAGTTCGAGAAATCATTACAAACAGGCTTTTCGATCAGTTCAAAAACAATGCAACAGAAAGCTGGCCCTGGCTAGAAAACGCTCTAAACTATGCCAACGGAAAGCTATCACATGCCCTGCTCCTATCCGGCCAATGGATGCAGCGTAGTGATATGGTCGATATGGGACTCAGATCGCTCAAATGGTTGCTCACTATCCAGACCGAAGACAACCACTTCGTACCCATCGGCAATAACGGATGGTATGAGAAAGGTGGCACAAAGGCCCGATTCGATCAGCAGCCCATCGAGGCTAATGCCATGATCGAAGCCTGTGTCGAAGCCTTTAATATCACCCGGGACAAAACATGGATCGACAATGCGGTCATATGTTTTAACTGGTTTCTTGGACACAACGACCTGAATCTGCCGCTTTATGATCCAAAGACTGGCGGCTGCCGTGACGGGCTGATGGCTGACGGCATCAACCAGAATGAAGGCGCCGAGTCGACGCTTGCATGGCTGCTTTCGCTTATGACTTTGCAGAGGCTCTATGCCGACGAGATTTTAAGACAACCATCGTCCCAATCAACCGGTTAGCGTAAAGGATTGGCTATGCGCATTGCGATGCTCTCACCGATTGCCTGGCGCACGCCGCCGCGACACTACGGTCCGTGGGAAAGTGTCGTCTCCCATTTGACCGAAGGATTGGTATCGCGCGGCTATAATGTTACCCTTTTCGCAACTGGCGATTCGGAAACAAGCGGCAAGCTGCATGCTGTTTGCGCGCGGGGCTATGAAGAAGACCATTCCATTATGTCAAAAGTATGGGAGTGCTTGCACATTTCGGAACTCTTTGAGCATGCTGAAGAGTTTGACATTATCCATAATAATTTTGACTTCCTGCCCTTGACCTATACTGGCCTTATCACCACCCCGGTCGTTACCACCATTCACGGCTTTTCATCGCCCGGGATTCTGCCTGTTTACGAAAAATACAACGGCAAAGTGTTCTATGTTTCCATCAGCGACGCCGATCGGTCGCCAGATCTTGACTACATCAAGACTATACATCACGGTATAGATGTAAACCAGTTTGATTTTCAGCCTGATCCGGACGATTATCTGCTCTTTTTCGGGCGCATTCACCATGACAAGGGCGCCAAAGAAGCCCTTGAAATTGCCAGGGTTTGCAACAAAAAGCTGATCTTGGCGGGAATCATCCAGGATGATGCCTACTATCACCAGCACATCGAACCGCACCTGGACAACAACAATGTTGTTTATGTCGGTAGCGCCGGGCCGGTTCAGCGCAACCAGCTTCTTGGTAAGGCAACCGCGCTTCTGCATCCCATCAATTTCAATGAGCCTTTCGGCCTGTCTGTTATAGAATCCATGGCTTGCGGTACTCCGGTGATCGCTTTTAACAAGGGAAGCATGCCCGAACTTATAGAAAACGGCAAGAATGGTTTTCTCGTGAATACAGTGAATGAGGCAATAGACGCTGTTGCACATATAAGAGATATTGAGCGGGCATGCTGCCGTCGCCGCGTCGAACAGTATTTCACGACCAGTCACATGGTTGAAGAGTATATTCAGGTCTATGAGACGATTCTCGAAAAGATGGAAAAAGAGGAACACCGGCACTGACTATGACTATTCACGATTCCATTGTAAAGCGCTACGATAGGAACCCGATTCTCACAAAGGACGATATCCCCTACCCGGTAGCCACGGTTCATAATGCTGGCATCGTCAAACATAACGACCGCTACATTATGCTTTTCAGATCGCACAGGTATAACGGGCGCTCGATCATCGGAAGAGCTGACAGCGAGGATGGTTTCTCCTTCACGGTTCATCCCAGACCTTTTCTCACACCTGCAACGGACAACACATTTGCGGAATATGAAGAGTTCGGAGTCGAGGACCTCAGGATCTGCCCCGTAGAGGACGACTACCTGCTTACCTACAGCGCGTATTCACGTCACGGCGTTCGGATTGCTCTTGCGCGCACCAGGGATTTTGAAGAAGTTGAACGTGTTGCGCTTATAACCCAGGCCGACCTTCGCAACGTCGTCATTTTTCCCGAAAAGTTCGGTGGCCGCTATGCGCGTCTTGACCGGCCGCATTCCGAAATTTCACCCTGGTCTATCTGGATCTCCTATTCCCCCGACCTGGTTCACTGGGGCAATTCACGGGTGATTATGAAACCGGTTCTTTATCACTGGGATGAAATGAAAATCGGGCCGGGCGCACCACCCTTCAAAACCGATAAGGGCTGGCTGCATATTTACCATGGAGTATTTAAGACTATGGCTGGTTCGGTGTATCGCCTTGGTGTGGCCCTACACGACCTTAACGATCCGGCGAAAATCGTCGGCGTTTCCGATCAGTGGATACTGCAGCCTGAAGCCCCTTGGGAGCTGAGCGGCTACGTGCCCAATGTTGTTTTTACATGCGGAGCTGTTCCTGAAGACGACGGTACGGTGAAAATATACTGGGGCGGCGCTGATACCGTCATGTGCGCTGGCACGGCAGTGATTGATGACCTTGTACAGTTATGTCTTACAAATACCAGGTCAGCACTGTGAAAAAGCAAAGGGACATTCCTAAATCGGAATATTCATCAAGGAACCTTGGCTGACGACCGAGAAAGTACTATGCATCCAAAAATCAAACGCAAAAAGAGAAAAATCCTGGGTGACTCCTCACGCGTCATTGCTAGGCTTTATATGCCCGACAGCGCGTATCGCATACCTAAAATCATCCAACGGATAGTTGACTTGCCTGACACAACGGCCGGAAATTTGCTTGAACAAATTATGCTTGATTTTTCCGAACGGCACAGAGACATCAAACGCGTTTTTGAGCTTCACTTGAATAAGGTAAGAGAGTATGTTCCTCGGAATACCGTACTCAGCGAGACCAAAAGGGCTCTTATCGGAGCTTATTTTACCATGGAGTACTCCATTGAATCGGCTGCCCTTTTTAACCCTTCAATCGTTCCCCACCCTGATCAGAGCCAACTTGACAAAGGCAGCATGCGCGTTATCATGAGCCTGCGGGCAACCGGCGAAGGTCATGTTTCCTCTATTGTATTTCGTAGCGGCCGTCTTGACCAGGACAATACGATTCTCTTTGACCCGATCAGCGATTATGTTGAAACACCGGATCTCCGATTAGACCCGGTTTACGACCGGCATCTTTTCCAGCTGAAGCTTGACGAAATGGAGGCCTGCAACGAGATAACAGCTTATTTACTTGGTCATCTGCCGGAAATCTTCACCTACAATGAATTAAGGGAAAAGATTGGAACCCTTACCTCACAACCCGTTTTCTCTGAGGCGCGCCAAAACGAGACATTCGAGGTCATGTACTGGCTTACTAATTCCAATTATGAGATGAGTTTCCGACCCGATCACCGAATTTCCGAACGGGTTATCTTTCCGGTTTCGGAAAACGAAAGCAGAGGCATTGAAGACGCCCGATTCGTGCAATTCACTGATGACAACGGTGAGGTTACCTATTATGCAACCTATACGGCCTATAACGGCTTTAATATCCTCTCGCAGCTAATTGAAACTAAGGATTTTATCAAATTTAACATATTAACCCTCAACGGCAAGGCGATACAGAACAAAGACATGGCTCTTTTTCCGCGTAAGATTGATGATCGCTACGTCATGCTCTCGCGCCAGGACGGAGAAAACAATCACATCATGTTTTCAGACAATATCCACTTTTGGCAGGAATCCAAAATCATACAAGAACCAACACGCCCCTGGGAATTCATTCAGATCGGCAACTGCGGGTCACCCTTGGAAACCGATGATGGATGGATCGTACTCACCCACGGTGTCGGGCCCATGCGTCAGTATTGCATTGGCGCCATGCTGCTTGATCTTGAAAACCCGGCAAGAATCATCGCACGCTTGGAAGAACCGTTACTTGCACCGCGTGAGGAAGAGCGCGAGGGGTATGTCCCCAATGTCGTTTATACCTGCGGCGCTATTATCCATAATAACGAGTTGGTTATTCCCTATGCCATGTCTGATATCATGTCTGCCATAGCAACCGTTGGAGTAAGTGATTTAATTAACTGTATGCACCCGCTGGCGGACTGATTTTGGGTTGTAATCTCACCCTCGTTCAAGAAATTAACTGTTGGCCGCTTGTCTTTTGAAACCCCAAGCATAGTCATGCCTAATTCTCCAATTATGTTGGGAGATACTAACCCACTCACCGCAATGCTTTAGACATTATCGTAGAGTACACAGTCAGAGTATGACGTGCTTAGAATTGTCAGAGCTACAGGTACAGGAATTTACAGAATTGCGCGGGGCAAGTGGACGAGTTTCGAACCTGATGTCTCCAGGCCATTGCCGCCTGATCACCTACTTTTCGAGGTTCTGGGTTCGGGAAGCCGAAC
>Ga0315547_1003339_pt1 | contig 10525 bp, 4 predicted proteins | sample SalMarSW160240MG_2_FD_202542 | JGI IMG/M metagenome (GOLD analysis project Ga0315547, IMG submission 202542) | Salt marsh sediment microbial communities from the Plum Island Ecosystem LTER, Massachusetts, United States - Salt Marsh Sediment SW1601-240 ... | reverse complement strand
CGCCAGGCTCACGAACTCGGCCTTCTGGGTAAGGATATCCTGGGAACGGGCTTCTCTTTCGATATTAACCTGGTCAGGGGAGCGGGAGCATTTGTATGCGGAGAGGAAACAGCCTTGATGAGATCTATCGAAGGAGAGATGGGCGAACCACGTCAACGGCCCCCCTATCCGGTGCAGAAAGGCATAGATGGTAAGCCCACGGTGATCAATAACGTTGAAACCTGGGCTAATATCCCATTCATCATCAACCTCGGCGCCTCTGAATATGCGAAGATAGGAACTGAGGGGAACTCCGGCACCAAGATATTCAGTTTGGTGGGCAAGGCTAAGAACACCGGTCTGGTTGAAGTGCCCATGGGCATAACTATTAAGGAGATTATTTATGACATCGGCGGCGGTCCGGTGGGGAAGGCCAGAATCAAGGCGGTGCAAACCGGAGGCCCCTCTGGCGGCTGTATCCCCGCCAGAATGTTTGATCTAGCCATCGATTACGACAGCCTTACCGAGGCCGGATCGATTATGGGCTCCGGTGGCATGATCGTTATGGACGAGAACACCTGCATGGTTGATGTCGCCAGGTATTTCATGAAATTCCTGAAAGATGAATCATGTGGCAAGTGCTTTACCTGCCGCAAAGGCACCCAGCGGATGTATGAGATTCTCGATGATGTCTCACGCGGGAAAGGAACATTGGATCAACTTGATCTTCTGGAGGAGTTGGCGTTGGTAGTGAAGGATACTACCATGTGCGGCTTAGGGCAATCAGCGCCGAACCCGGTTTTGAGTACCCTCCGCTACTTCCGCGAGGAGTACGAACGGCACATCATCAAAAAAAGGTGCGATGCTTTTGTCTGTAAGGAACTGGTGGGAGCGCCATGTCAGGCAGCTTGCCCCGTGGGCACCGAAGCCTGGCGGTATGTAGCGCACATTGCCCGGGGCGAATACCAGGAGGCCTACCGCACCATAAGGGAGGCCAACCCCTTCCCCTCAGTTTGCGCCAGGGTCTGCAACCATCCTTGTGAGGATAGGTGCCGGGCAGGTACCAGTGGCGGGCAGGCGATAGCCATTCGGGCCCTGAAGCGCTTCGTGACCGATCACGTCGACCCCTCGGTCTATGAACCCGAAAGGATTAGAAAAGCGGACGATGATTCGCCCCGGGTAGCTGTCATTGGCTCCGGGCCCGCGGGCCTCAGCGCTGCTCATTATCTGTCCCTTTATGGTTACAAGGTAACCGTCTTCGAGGCTGAAGATAAGCCTGGTGGGATGTTGGTCAGCGCTATCCCTGCTTATCGCTTGCCGAGGGAGGTGGTGCGCAAGGAAATCGATTCGCTTATAGACGAAGATATCACCCTGAAGTGCAATAGTGTTTTTGGCCGTGAGGTGACAATAGATGGTCTCTTTGACGACAGCTACCAGGCAATTTTTGTAGCCATGGGGGCTCACAAAAGCCACCGGCTTGAAATCGAAGGCGAAGACTCAAGCGGCGTTTATCCCTCCATGCAATTCTTGAAAGCGTTCAACCTGCGAGGAGAAAATTTGGCTTCAAGAGGTGTGGTAGTCGTAGGCGGCGGGAACTCAGCCATAGATGCCGCCAGGGTAGCGCTTCGCCAGAAAGCGGTGGAAAGCGTAACGGTAATATATCGCCGCACCCGCAATGAAATGCCCGCTTATGAGGAAGAGATTGAGGCCGCAATCGAGGAAGGAATAGAGATTCAAACCCTGGTTTCTCCAGCAAGAATCATCTCCCAAAATGGTCGGATAACAGCTGTGGAATGCATCAAAAATGAACTCGGGGAGATCGACTCCAGCGGGCGAAGAAGGCCTGTTCCGGTGTCCGGCACAGAGCATACCATACCTGCTGACACCCTGATCGTCGCCGTTGGTGAACAGCCGGACACCAGCGGCATATCCTCAATGGGCCTTGAAATCAGCAAATGGGGTACATTGCACACTGATCCTGAGACCCTCTCTACGAACCTGCCGGGAGTATTTGCGGGCGGGGACGTGGTGAGCGGCTCCAACACCGTCATTGACGCTATCGCCGCCGGGAAGAAGGCCGCTTTGATGATAGATCGTTACCTGCATGGCGAAAAGCTCGAACAACCATACGAGGCCTGTCTGCCCCGAATCTATATAGAGCCAACTGCAATCGGTGTTGAAGAGGCAGACCAGGCCGAAAGAGCAAGGCCGCCGTCTCTTCCGGTGGAATCGCGGAGACACAGTCTTTCCGAGGTAGATCTGTCGCTCTCTTTTGAGGAAGCGGCTTGTGAGGCTAAAAGGTGCCTGAGGTGCGATTTAGAATTCACTCAACCAAAAGAAGAAGAGATTGAAGAACCGGCAATGGGAGTCAAGACGACATGATTACATTGACCATAAACGGCCTGGATGTTTCTGTTGAGAAAGGTAGCTCTCTGCTTGAAGCGGCAAGATTCTTTGGATTTCCGATACCGACTTTGTGTCACCTGGACGGACTTTCGCCATACGGTGCCTGCCGACTCTGCGTGGTGGAAATAGGCGAGGGATCAAAAGCTAAGCTGGTCACATCCTGCACATACCCAGCCGAGGAGGGGCTGAAGGTGAGAACCGCATCTTCACGGGTTGTCAAGGCTCGCAAGATGATATTGGAGCTTCTTTTGGCCTCCTGCCCGCAATCAAAGATTATCCAGGATTTGGCTGCAGCACACAACGTAGGCCAGCAACGGTTCAGACAGGAATACGAAGACTGTATCCTCTGCGGGTTATGTGTAAGGATGTGCGAGGAGCAGATGATGGCGAAGGCTATCGGCTTCCGCGGGCGAGGAGAAAAACGTAGCATCGGTACGCCGTTTGACATTAAATCGGATGTTTGTCGGTTATGTGGGGGGTGCATTTATATCTGTCCGGCGTGCCAGCTAAGATGTACCTATAACGAACCGGAAAAAGCAGTCTGTGGCGCTTGTGCCAATCTAAGCCCGCCCTGTCTTGAGAAGGAACAATTTGACGACATGATGTGCTCCATGGAGCCTTGTGTCGCATGTGAATTAGATAAAGATTGATGAAATAAGTGGAGGAAGACACAGTGTCTGTAACGCTCTCGAGAATAAACGCTTCCGCAGCGACCTTAACGAAAAACAGAACCGAAGACTCGGTGACACCGACATCGGGCATGTGCGTTACGTGTGTGGATGGATGCATCGGCATGTGCGAGATAGGCAAATCGGCCTACCGGGGTCATGAGGTGATCTATCCGCAGCCGTTCGGGATAATTACCACAGCTGCCGAAAAAAGATATCCCGTCGATTACTCCCATTTCAATATAATGGGGACTGCCGTCGGCGCCCATGGCATTGAGGCTGACAGCGACAAAGCCATCTTTCCGGCAGTTAACCTTGAAGTTGCCTTTGGCCACGATAGAGGGATAAAGTTTCGCTGCCCATGGATCATACCCGGCATTGGCTCGACGGACATCGCCAAGAACAACTGGGAGGGACTGGCCATAGGTTCTGCAATGGCGGGAACCGGCCTGACGATCGGCGAAAATGTTGTCGGCATGGATCCGGAATCGGAAATAAAGAACGGTCGGGTGGTCGATACCGTTGACCTTAAGCGGCGCGTAAAACTCTACAAAGACCACCAGCACGATAGCTATGGAGCCATCATCGTTCAGGCCAATGTCGAGGACACTCGCTTAGGAGTTCAGGAGTATGCTATCGAAAAACTTGGCGTTGAGTGTGTTGAATTGAAGTGGGGTCAGGGCGCCAAGGATATCGGTGGTGAAGTTAAAGTAAAAAACCTCAAAAAAGCCCAGATGCTATATAAGCGGGGCTATATTGTCCTGCCGAACCCAACCGATCCAGCCGTAATTAAGGATTTTGAACGCGGGGCATTCAAAGAATTCGAGCGCCATTCGCGCGTGGGCATGGTCTCAGAAGAGTCGTTCGCAAAAAGGGTTGAGGAATTGCGTAGAGCAGGCGCCAGGTATATCTTCCTTAAAACCGGCGCTTATCGTCCTGCGGATCTGGCGCGAGCGGTCAGGTTCACATCCAAATACAAGCTCGACCTCCTAACGGTCGATGGTGCGGGCGGCGGAACCGGGATGAGTCCTTGGCGAATGATGAATGAATGGGGGGTGCCGCCGGTAGAGTTGCACTCGCTCTTATACAAATATGCCAAACGCCTGGCTGATAGAGGCGAACATGTTCCCGCACTGGCATTGGCCGGAGGTTTTACATTTGAGGACCAAATATTCAAAGGGCTTGCTCTGGGCGCTCCATATGTGAAGCTCATAGGTATGGCCCGGGGCCCGATTGCGGCCGCAATGGTAGGCAAAACCATCGGGCGCACTATCGATGAGAATCAGATTCCTGTCTATGTGGAACGATTCGGAAATACGAAAGACGAAATTTTTGTGACCGCTAACTCACTGCGCCGGGAATTAGGCGATGATGAATTCGAGAAAATACCAACCGGAGCCCTTGGACTTTACACCTATTACGAACGTTTGGCCCAGGGATTACGCCAGCTCATGTGTGGTAGTCGAAAGTTTACGCTCAATCACATATCGCGGAATGACATCGCGGCCCTTACCCGTCAGGCCGCTGACATCAGTGGTATTCAATATGTAACCGACGCTGACAAAGAGGAAGTGGAGGAAATCCTCAAGCAGTAGGTAGTGAGTGAGGCCTCGAGTAGACCATACGAGCTCTTTCAACGCATTTTCGATAATTTGCTCCAGTGGAGATAAGATATATCTACCTCTTTCAATTACATAAGAAGTACCATCGTAAGTGTTCCGCAGACTGCTCTCATCTTACGTCTCTCAAAAACCAGGGTGTTAGCCATTCAATAATTCCCTTAAAAAAGCTTTAAGAAGAAGCTAGAGTGTCTAAAGCGACCGGAATGGCTTGCAAAGCACAGGTGAGGGCATTTAGGGTTGTCCTTTTCTTTTCCTGAGGGGGTAACCAATAATCTGTTTGATAGAGTAAAAACTGCTTTTTCATAATTGTGCCTCTGTTATTTTCCAAATACTGTGGCTAGATTTTGGCAGAGTTTAAGAGGCCGTTTTGTCGATCTCGGCCGAGAGGGCCCAGAGGACTTATTTTAGATTTCCGTGAAAGAAAGACTTTAGATTCGGAAGATTAGTCTGGAAGTTCTGTGTCTTGTGCAGTCAACCCCGCCCTTCGAGACACGAAGTTGAAGTTAGTCGGAACGCTCCCTGGCCCGGATTAGGCGTCTTCAAAGGCTACTGGCCAACTTGGCCTCTATCCACCGTTTCTGCTTCGCTGGTGGGAGCCTCACAAGAAACCTAAGCATACCTTGGTCACTATTGGCCTGGCATGGGATCCCTCGGGGCGGCGATCTTGTCCAAAACCTCTGGGGATAGCCGCAAAAGCCTCAAGACCTGCGTAACCCGTGCATGGGACACACCCAGCTTGCGGGAAAGATCAGCCGCTGAGGAGCATTCGCCGCTTTCCAGAGCTGCCTGCCACTCCTGGGCCAGGGCAACCGGGTGAGATTCAGGGTGAGTCAGATTGAGAAGTGGCTGGAAAGCAGAACGGTCAATGGAAGGGCAAGGAAGAGAGTGGAAATAATCTGAGTCCGAGCTTACCGCGCTACGAATCGACTAAACATAATAAGAGCGCCCGGGAGGATCCCAAGCGCTCTTTCCTTGCTATCAAGGGAAAACTACTTGACCAGCATCATCCTCCTGGTCTCGGTGTAATCTCCGGCGGTCAGCTTGTAGAAATAGACGCCGGAAGAGACCTCAGAGGCACCCCAGGTCACAGACTTGTAACCGGCCTCCTGCTCACCGTTCACCAGAGTTGCAACCTTGCTGCCGAGGAGGTTGTAAACCTCCAGCTTCACACTGCTGCTGGTAGGCAACTGATACTCGATCACGGTGCTGGCGTTGAAGGGGTTAGGATAGTTGCTCAAAAGCGCAAACTCAGAAGGAAGATCGGTCTCTCCCTCCGAGAAAGAGCCCATGAGAACCCAACCTATATCTTCTCCGCCACCGGGTGCACCAGCGATCACCTCAACCTGGAAGAAGGAGGAGTCGATCGCTGTTGAGGGGTAGTCCCCGCAGTAAGCGATATAGCTGTAGAATCCCAGGGGTGCCAGGTTAGGGACGTGCTGATTGAAGTCGGCAGTGCGGGTCTGATAAGGACCAAGCGGCACGTCATTCCGCATCTTGAATGGACCGTAGGTTTCCTTTTGTGGCCCGACAGCCATAGTCCAGGCATCACTAACTTGGGGATCCTCGATGTTGTTGGTCAGACTTCCGGTGTAGCCAAAGCTGCCACCTTGAGGCACCGTCACTGGAGGGTCATCGGGCACTATCTCGATTGACACATCCGGTTCAGGTGCTTCGCCCACAAGTCTTAATAGCCAGACGTCACTACCGCCAGCACCGTAGGTATATCCGGCAACGATGTACCCTCCGTCAGTGGTCTCCTGCACAGACTTAGCTTCATCAAAAAAGAAGGTCCCGCCGTAGCCGCGCGTCCACAGAGTGTTACCGTTAGGGTCAGTCTTAAGCAGATAAACATCAGGGCCACCGAAGCCAACTTTATAGCCAGCAACGATATAGCCTCCATCGGCGGTTTGGTCTACAGAGTAAGCGGACCCGTCATTCTCCTGATAGATGCGAGTCCACACAGTATCGCCGTTGCCATCTGTTTTGACCAGATAGATCTTTTCTATCCAATTTGGCTGAGTCTCACCGGCGAGGATATAGCCTCCATCAGCAGTCTGCTGAACCCAATTACAGTGATCGTAGTCAGTGCCTCCGAAAGGGCGAGTCCACACGGTGTCGCCGTTAGCGTCGGTCTTGACCAAGTAGAAATCCCAGGTGCCTGTGCCGAAGGATTCGGTGCGACCGGCAATTATATACCCGCCATCAGTAGTCTGCTCGACCGAGCGACCAGTTTCACTCTCATCCCCTCCGTAAGTGCGGGTCCACAGCGTATCACCGTTGGCATCCGTCTTCACCAGGTACACATCGTCTCCACCTGCTCCGAAGGACATGGTATAGCCAGCGATGATGTATCCGCCGTCAGTGGTCTGTTGGACCGCCCAACTACATTCAGAAGAACTCCCTCCGTAGGTGCGGGTCCAGAGCGTATCGCCGTTAGCATCGGTCTTCACCACGTAGATATCCCAATCACCTGCGCCGAAGGAGTTCGTCATACCGGTGACGATGTACCCACCATCGGTAGTCTGGTCGACGGAATAAGCATAGTCATCGTCACTTCCGCCGTAGGTTCGTGTCCACATGGTATCGCCAGTATCATTGGTCTTTATGAGGTAGACATCGAAGAAGAAAACGGAACCGGTATAACCAGCGATAATATACCCGCCGTCACTGGTCTGCCGGACACATTCAGCATAGTCCTCCTCATCCCCCCCGTAAGTGCGTGTCCACAGCGTATCACCCGGTTCCAGAGCAACGGCTGTTGAGACAAATAACAAACCTAAAAGAACTGCCAAGAACATCGACTTTTTCATTTTTCTCTTACCTTTCTTTCCCGCACAAGTCGGGGACTTTCGGTTATCAGCCGGAGGCTGACCGGCCTGTCTGCCTCGGGCAGGCCTCTGGGAGCCTTGTTTCAGTTTCTCCGATGGGCGAACAACATCCCTGTAAATCTATCTGCATATCATCACCTCCTTAATCCTCTAGAACACGGTAGTCTTTAGCTTGTTGCCAAAGCGACTCGAAAGCCACCTTTAAGACCCTTGCCAAATCACGATGCTCTATAACCATAGTAGTGAACGATACCTTGTTTATAACGGGGTCTGGCAATGCCAAAATTATGATATTTTCATCAAAGACAGTCGCCTTCAATGGCAAATCCTCACAAATTCTGGCTTCCTCCCCGGCATCTTTAACCACGATATCAATCATATCAAATTGCCATTTATCGCTATCGTCTTTGATTTGATAAATGGCCCTGCTTTTATGAGGGCTAGTTTTGAATTTCTGGCATTGAAGTCTGACCTGCTCCATCAATTTGTCTTTATCACCTGTAAAAGGACCTTTACAGAAAGCGAGCTCCTCGGATAGTGTATTCTCGCGTAATTTCATAAATCTGTTTGCTGCCAAGGCCGGATCTTTAATTATCTCTATATAGTCCAAAGGGTTAGACATCAAATCTGCTGGTGGAAAAATCGTTTCGAATCTCCTTTTCAAACTCACGGCTGTTTTCTCAATATCGACGATGAGGTTCCTCTTGTATGTGTCGATATCGGCAGCGCTGTATTTTTTGTGCTTCCCTGGTCTCAAACTTGCGAGTCCCTTGCTGACCAAACTCTCAAGGATATCATAAGTCCTTGCTCTGGGGACGCCGGAAATAGTGGCCACGTCACTGGTCGTAAGGGCATCTCTCTCCAAGAGAGCTAAATAGACCTTGGCCTCATACTGGTTGAGGCCCAACTCCTGAAGGTCGTCTATCAAGGATTTTTCCATCTTTGCTTGGCTACTTTCTACTGTTTGTAGTAAATTAACGAAACACAGTTTTTACTCCCAATAGTAACAAATATAATTTAACCATTATTTGTCATTTGTCAAGGAAAAAATATGGATTTTAGGGCCTTTTTTCTGGTGTTTGAGGAGCAACCATTGAGAGTTAGTTTGAGTGGCAATGTTCACACTCTCGATTCAGCTCCTTTCCATCCTTCATTCCATACAAAAGGGGCAGGAGTTTAACTCCTGCCCCAGTAAACGTCAAATCCGTTTAATCTGCCTAACCTGTTGTGAATCTTACTTCACCAGCATCATCCTCTTGGTCTCGGTGTAATCTCCAGCGGTCAAGCTGTAGAAATAGATCCCACTTGCCTGCTCCGAAGCATCCCAGACAATGTCGTATTCCCCCGCCTGCTGAAATCCCTCCACGAGAGTCTCAACCAGGCGGCCACTAATGTCATAGATCTTCAGAGTGACGTTGCCCGGTTCCACAAGGCTGTAGCTGATCTTTGTCGCAGCGTTGAAGGGATTGGGATAGTTGTGCAAAAGCGTGAATTCTACCGGTTTTTCGGCTCCCCGGCTTCCAAGATTCAGAAGGTCAACCCCACCGATGACCGCGGCTTCCGTTCTCCAATCATCAAATCCCTCATCCGAGAATGCCACACCCAACGGCCCAGGCACGATCACGAAAGGTTCGCAAGCCTGGTCGTAGACCTGACCCTGGAGGTCTCGAGCCTCCGCGCAGAGGAAGTAATCATCGTAGGGAGCGCCACGAGGGACTATGTGAGTGATATAGCCGCTCAGGAACCCATAGGGAGGGATCCGAAGAGTCACAGGGCCTATGAGGGGATACATCCAGGTGTAGCGAACAGCATAGGTTTGGAAACGGAATCTCACAAACTGACCGGTGTAATTGGTGCAGCTCACGGTGTAACTGAACTCGGCACCACGGTAGGTGGTGTCAGTATCCAGAAGGACCTCAAGTTGCAGAACCCCGCAACCGACTCCGTAAGCCCCGATGTCCTCTCCGTTCTGTCCGGCGCCGACACAACAGGAGGAGGCGTTCAGGGTGAAATCCAGATTCTCGGGATCACAGAACTGAGGCTCACAGGACAGATCGTTGGGACCGGGGCCACAGTTGTAATAGCCATTCTGCCAGAGGTCGTTGTAGTCGATGCTGGGAGAGGCACCGCCTTCAACTCCGATGCCGTAATCGTCGTTTCCCGCAATTATGTTGTTAACAATGACCGGAGATCCGCTCCACATACAGTAAATCCCACCTATCTCTGAGGCGATCTGTACGACGTTGTCGACTATGGTATTGTTGACTATCTGAGGGGTGCCTCCCTGGCAGGCTATGGCTCCGCCGAAACCGAAATCGACAGTGTCCGCCCTGAAGAGATTATAACGTATGAGAACATCAGAGTCCTCGCAGTAGAGGCCGGCTCCGTAAGCGACACCGTAGCCGCTCATGGTCATATGTCCGACGATGCGGTTATGTTCCACCACCGCTCCGGAGGAGTTCTTGAGATAGATTCCACCTCCATAGTAAGCGCCGTTATTCCGCCTAATGAGGTTGTGCTTAATGGCCGGAGCGGAGTCTTCACAATAGATCCCACCGCCGAGACCATACCAGTCGATGTTATTGTAACAAATTACGTTGTGAGCGATCAAGGGTGAAGCTCTATTGGTGCATTTTATCCCTCCACCACTCCACGCAAAGCCGTCCGTGATGGTGAATCCAATGAGTTGAGCTTCTTCTTCCTCTCCAGAGGAGAAAGTCACCACCGTTCCTGAGCTGTCACCGTCGATGACGGTAGTGTAAACCGTGTTTGTATCCCCATCGAAGATGAAATTGCTCCCCACCAGAATCTCCTTTCCGAGAAAGTCAATTCTCTCGTGATAGACCCCGGTATCGACCAGAACGGTGTCGCCACCCAAAGCTAGGTCTATCCCTTCCTGGATAGTGACCACTTGCTGGGGGACGCGGATTATAGTCGCAGAGGAAACGGAGAAAACCCCCCAGAGAACAAAGATCAGAAAGGCAGACAGATACTTGTTCATAAATACCTCCTGAGAATTTGG
>Ga0315547_1003337_pt1 | contig 10530 bp, 7 predicted proteins | sample SalMarSW160240MG_2_FD_202542 | JGI IMG/M metagenome (GOLD analysis project Ga0315547, IMG submission 202542) | Salt marsh sediment microbial communities from the Plum Island Ecosystem LTER, Massachusetts, United States - Salt Marsh Sediment SW1601-240 ... | reverse complement strand
CGGTGCCCACCATTCGAGCCAGCGAAAATTGATTAGAGACTATCATCAGGCAGACAAGCACTGATATAATCAGGTCTCGCCAGGAATGTTTGGCTTTATAGGTAAATCTTAGTGCGGCAAAAATCACGGCGACGACGGCGATTGTAACGTAGGGTATTGATGCGGACTGCCGGCTTATTGGGGCGATTTTGGGCAGGTATGGAACGAGCAGTATGAGCCACACGAAGGCCGATATCAGCAGGAGCACCTGCAGTGCGATGACGATTGGCTTTGGGACGCGGTTGTCTTTGTTTATCAGTTTCCAGGCGTTTTGCAGGCCGAACAGACATACCAGTAACACAATCCAGTAAATCGGCACACAGTACCTGGGAATCACGACGCTGTGGATGGCGTGAATCAGCAAGTAGGGTAAAAGGAAAATCATAAACGCCAATATCTCCCATCGGCGTTTAAGTAATCCGTAAATAACCCCGAAAGCGAAGCTGCCGGCGACCAGTATTTTGCTGAGCGTCAATATCATATCGGCGGTCTCTTTGGCTGTTGTCGGTGTCGGCAGCAGGAGGGGATAAAATCCCATTTGCCATATCAGACTTATGAACTCGAAGAAGGCGAATTCTCCGGTATCCTTTATGAATTTTAAGTAGTGCACAGCGCTCTGTGACTTCCAGGCCAGGACAGTTCCCAGCATCCATAACATCAGCGGGACAGAGGCGATGGCGGAGTAAATGAAGGCCCGGACTTTTTCTTTTTTGGTCTTGCGGCTTATCATATCCATCGCGAATGCGGCCAGTATCAGAGCAGCGCCTTCATAGCGAATCATAGTGGTTATCGAGGCGAAAAGATAAGAGAAGCTTGAGCGTTTAAAGATAAAATAGAAGGTAAGCAGCACAAAGAACAGTAAAGTTGTTTCCGCTATCGGCTCGGTGAGCAACTGAATCGTCCAGGGGTTGATTATCGCAATGACGGCCACCCAAAGTGCTGCTCGGCCGACTATTCTTTTGCCGACCAGCCATAACAGGACTATGTTGAAGGGATGAAGGATGGCGTTGAGCAGCCAGCCGGCTGTTAAATCGGGATGTTGGCCTTTGACCAGATGGCTCAAGGCGGCCTGGAGCAATCCGACGCCGGGGGCGCGCTTGTAACTTGAGGGGAGTTGAAAGGACAGGAGCTGATGGCCAACACGGACGAAGCCGGGGAAATCGGGATTTGGGACGACCTGATGGCCGAAATAAAGTATGGAGTGATAAACGCCGAGGGCCAATAGAATTGCTATTATGAAAATTTCGAGCCGTTTCTCGTTTGTGGTTAAAGCGCTGCAGGCAGCTATTTTTTCTCCGCCGATGTTACCGGCGATATTCGTTTTTCTTTTTCTTTTCTTTTTTGCATTCACCGCAGCGGCTCTGAAATTTTTTATTTTTTGATTCTGAGCTTGAGGTATATCAGGGGCTTTATTATCCTCCACCAGTCTATGAACGGCCTGATTTTTGTGTACTGCTTTTTGGAGGGATAATCCTTTGACACGGGCACTTCCTTGATTCTGTAGTTTTTTTTAATGACCGAGTAATAGATGTAATATTCCAGCTCATAGGTATCCAGCCAATCCTGAAAGATATTAATATCCTTAAAAATTTTCAGTTTGTAAGCTCTAAAGCCATTGGATGCATCGGTAGCGGGGAATCCGGTTGCCAGTCTCCATATTAGTGTAAATAGCCGTACCGCCAACAGTCTTGAGAGGGGGATATGTTTTTTGTAGCCCGGGCCTTTGAGGTGACGCGAGCCCTGCACGTAATCATAATCTTCTTTTAGTATCGGCTCAAGGAGGGTCGGTATCTCTCTGGGGTCGTCTTTGCCGTTTCCGGCCATAATGACGAATATATCGAAATTATTGTCGATGGCATACGTGACGGCCTTTTTTATTCCGACGCCGATACCGACCTTTTTTTCGTTGCTCATCACCGTAACATTGAACTTCTTTATTATGTTTAAGCTGTTGTCTGTCGAGCCGTCATCTACGACAAGAACCTCATCGACTACATTTTCAGGGAATTTTGCGAGGACATTGGCGATTCTTTTTTCCTCGTTATAGACTGGAATAAATGCCAGTATCTTCTGCTTTTTCATTACGGGGCCGCTTAGTCGTTAGTTTCTGAAAAAAGATTTTATCTCTTCGGTGATAAACTTGATTTGCTCTTGTGTTAGCTCGGGAAACATAGGTAATGATAGAACCTCTTTTGCACATTTTTCCGCTACCGGATACGACGTTTTATCTTTTATTAGTTTTTTGTAGGGCTGCTGCAGATTTATTGGTATGGGATAATGAAGGCCTGTTGCTATACCTCTGGAGTTAAGGTGTTTTTGCAGGTCGTCCCGCCTGTCTGTTCTGATAACGTATAAATGATAAACGTGTTTGGCATAATCGAGCTGTTTCGGGATTACGACTTTTGTATCTTTGAGCATTTTATTATAGAGCGCGGCGTTTTTTCTTCTCATCTCGGTCCATTTGTCGAGGTACTTTAATTTTACGCCCAAGACGGCGCCCTGGAAGCCGGTCATTCTGTAGTTGTATCCGATGTATTGATGGACATACCTTTGTTTTTGGCCGTGGTTTCTTAGTGACTTGATTTTTTCAGCTATTTTTTCGTCGTTTGTTACGACACAGCCGCCCTCGCCGTAGGCACCGAGGTTTTTGCCGGGATAGAAGGAGAAGCAGCCGATGTCCGTTACGGGGACTTTTTTGTTTTTGTATTCTGCGGTGTGGGCCTGGCAGGCGTCTTCTATAATGTTCAGGTTGTGTTTTTGTGCGATTTTGACTATGGCGTCCATATCAGCAGGGTGGCCATACAGGTGGACGGGGATGATTGCCTTTGTCTTTTTTGTTATGGCGTTTTCGATTTTGGCGGGGTCGATGTTGTATGTAATTTCGTCAATATCAACGAAGACCGGTTTTGCCGCGATGTATAAGATTGCTTCAACCGTGGCGACAAAGGTGTATGGGACGGTTATGACCTCGTCGCCTTGTTTAATTCCGCTTGCTATTAAGGCGAGGTGTAAGGCGGAGGTGCCTGAGTTAAGGCAGACGGCGTATTTTTTATTACAGTAATCGGCGAATTTTTCCTCGAAGCTTCTGACCTTACGGCCTAAGATAAATTCGGTATTTTCGAGAACATCATCTATTTCTTTCTTAATCTCTTCTTTAATCGAATTGTATTGCGTTTTCAGGTCAACGAGGGGCAGGTTCATTTTTATATCCTTAGCTTTTTAGTATTTTGGCGGGATTTCCGACAACTACGGCGTTTGGCGGGACATCTTTGGTTACGACGGCGCCCGCTCCGACCATTGCATTTTCCCCTATTGTTACGTCGCAGAGTATTGTCGCATTGCCTCCTATTCCGGCGCCTTTTTTAACGAGGATTTTTCCTCTTTTCCAGTCTTTGTCCTCTTTTAGGGTTCCATCAGGATTTATTGCTCTTGGGTATTTATCATTTATAAAACATACGTGGGGCCCTATCATAACACCATCTTCAATAGTTACTCCTTCCGGTATGAAAGCGAATGGCTGTATTTTAACATTGTTTCCGATTTTGACTTCTTTTCTTATCTCAACGAAGGCGCCTATTTTGCAGTTTTCTCCGATTTCACAGCCGTAGAGGTTAACGAGGTCGGGATGAAAGATTTTGGTTCCTTTACCGATTTTAACGTCGTCGGTTATCATTTCAGTATTATCTCCTTTCCATCGTTTTTTAAGGATTCTTCGGAGGCCTCTAACATTTTTACCACGGTCAGTCCTGATGTTCCGTTGCTTATCGGCTCTTTGTGATTCATTATGCAATCTGCAAAATGTTCGCACATAACCGATAGCGGCTCTATATTTTTTACGTTGGGGGAATAGATATCTCCGTATCTGTAATTTATCCTGAACTGTCTTATATCTCCTTCGATATTTGTTAAATCGACGCCCCTATCGTATATTTTTATCTGCTCTTCGGGATTTGTCAGGTCGTAGAGCAGGGTTTTTTTATTTCCGACAATGGTAATACTTCTTGTTTTTTTGGGTTCGAGCCAGCTTACGGTCACATAGACGGCGATATTGTGGGGGAATTTGACATATACGTGTGCAATCTCGGGTATGTCTTTCCTTATATACGCACCTGCGTTTGCGTTAAGCGTGAGAGGTTCGGCGCCTGTTATGTATGTTACTATTGAGCAGATGTGTGTAGCGAGGTCCCATATTACATTTACGTTGGGCTGGAGCAGTCCGAGGTTCAGCCATTCGGCCTTTATATAGTACATATCACCTATTTCGCCGCTTTCTATAATATCCTTCATTTTAATGATTGCCTGGTTGTAAACGAAGGTGTGGTCAACCATAAGGACCCTGTCTTTTTCTTTTGCTATATCTATCAGCTCTTTTGCCTGTTTGACGCCGGCGGTCATCGGTTTTTCGATGAGGACGTGTTTGTCATTTAACAGCGCTTGTTTTGCCAGTTCGAAGTGGGACATAACAGGCGTTGCGATTGCGATAGCATCGACCTTCGGGTCTTCTATCATATCTTTATAGTTTTTTGTGGTCTTAACGGTGGGATAGGTTTTTTTGATAGGGGCCATCCTTCTCTCGTCAAAGTCGCAGATATAATACATATTTGTTGTTTCTACCTGACTGAAATTTCTTATTAGATTAGGTCCCCAGTAGCCGCATCCAATAACTGCTATATTTACAGCCATACTTACCTCCTGAAAATCCGTCATCGAATAAACATTTATTCAAACGTTCTTTCCAAGTGCCTCAGCTATTTTTGCTGTGTCAGGTTTTTCTATTATTCCTTTTTCTGTGATGATTGCCGTGATATTTTCTGCATCTGTAACATCGAAAGCAGGATTATACACGTTAACTGCGTCAGGTGCAATCTGTGTTTTGGCAAATGTTGTTACCTCATCGGCTGGCCTTTGCTCAACAGGTATTTCGGTTCCGTTTTTTATATTCAGGTCGAATGTGCTTGACGGTGCGGCGATATAAAAAGGGATGTTGTTTTTGGCGGCGAGAATACTCAAGCTGTAAGTGCCGATTTTGTTTGCGGTGTCACCATTTGCTGCGATTCGGTCGGCACCGGTTATTACCGCATTAATATGTCCCTGTTTCATCAGCCATCCGGCAGTGTTATCGCAGATAACGACCACATCAATACCGGCCTGCTTCAGCTCCCAGGCCGTCAAGCGGGCGCCCTGCAATAACGGCCTTGTCTCATCGACATAGACTTTGAATCTTCTGTTTTTTTTGTGCGCCTCGAACATTATTGACAGGGCGGTGCCCTGGCCTGCCGTTGCCAGCGCCCCGGCGTTGCAGTGTGTCAAGATGGCATCGCCATCTTTGATAAACTTCTGTCCGATTTCGCCGATTCGCCGGCACATATCCACATCTTCGTTGTATATGGCGTTCGCCTCGTCTAATACCGTCTCTCGCAGTATCTGTAGGTTTTCCTTTGGGCTGGCAGCGGCAAAGTTTCGGGCGTTTTGGCTGACCCTGTCCATCGCCCAGAACAGGTTTACCGCTGTCGGGCGCGACGAGGCCAGAAATTGGCGGGATTTTTGCAGACAGGCGAGTGCTGTCTGCAAATCGTCATCTGCGGCTAATTCCTGCATCGCCAAGGTCAGTCCATAGGCCGCACAAACCCCTATGGCCGGTGCACCGCGGACGGCGAGCGTTTTTATCGCCTCGAAGAGCTGGTCTATATTGCGGCATTTAATTTTGACCAATTCTGCGGGCAGGCGGCGCTGGTCGATAAGCTCCAAGAAGCCGTCAACTCCGCCAATCCATCTAAGTGTGTCAGCAGCCATAATGGTATTTCGCTTTGCGTTTTAAACTTTTTGCCCGTCGGCTTGTAGTTTTGCCTTCAAGTACTTTGCGGTGTAGCTTTTCTTATTTTTGATAATTTCTTCCGGTCGGCCTGTGGCGATGACGTTTCCGCCGGCGTCTCCGCCTTCTGGGCCGAGGTCTATTATGTAGTCGGCCATCTTGACGACGTCAAGATTGTGCTCGATTACCACGACGGTATTACCCATATCGGTCAACCGCTGCAGGACATTCAAAAGGTTATGAATGTCGGCGAAATGCAGTCCCGTCGTCGGCTCATCAAGCAGGTAGAGGGTATGGCCTGTAGCGGCCTTTCCGAGCTCGGCGGCGAGCTTTACGCGCTGCGCCTCGCCGCCGGAAAGCGTTGTCGAGGACTGGCCCAGCTTCATATAGCCCAGGCCGACGTCATTGAGCGTTCGCAATAAGCGCACAATAGTCGGGAAATTTGCAAAGAAGCTGAGTGCCTCTTCAATCCTCATATCGAGGACATCGGCGACATTTTTGCCCTTGTAGGTAACCTGGAGCGTCTGGGGGTTGTATTTTTTGCCTTTGCACTGCTGACAGGTTATATAAACATCGGGCAGAAAGTGCATTTCAATCTTTTTGGTACCCTGTCCTCGGCAGGCCTCACATCGACCTCCTTTGACGTTGAAGCTGAATCGCCCGGGCTGAAAGCCGCGAATTTTCGCCTCCCGTGTCATACTAAACAGCTTTCTTATGATGTCAAAGACGCCGGTATATGTTGCGGGGTTGCTTCGCGGCGTCCTTCCGATAGGCGACTGGTTTATCTCTATGACTTTATCAATCTGTGAGGCGCCTATAATGGTTTTGTGGCTGCCCGGTTTTTCGCGAGAGCTGTAGAGGCGGCGTCTCAAGGCCCTCAATAAGATATAGCTGACAAGAGAGCTTTTGCCGGAGCCGGAGACACCGGTAACACAGATAAACACGCCGAGCGGAAACTTAACATCGATATTTTTAAGGTTGTTTTCTGCTGCCGTTTTTATTTCGATACATCTTTTAAGGTTGTAAGTTCTTCTCTTTGCCGGCAGGGCTATTTTCTTTTTGCCGCTCAGGTATTGGCCTGTAAGCGATTCGTTACAGCTAATAATGTCACTTAGCCCGCCCTGCGCAACAATCTCGCCTCCTTGTGCGCCTGCTGCGGGGCCGATATCGATAATATGGTCCGCACTTTTGATAATATCTTCATCGTGCTCGATTACTATAACGGTATTTCCGAGGCGGGTGAGCCGCTTTAGTATTGACAGGAGGCGGTCGTTGTCTCGTTTGTGCAGGCCGATAGTCGGCTCGTCAAGGACATAGCAGACGCCGACGAGTCCGCTGCCGACCTGTGTTGCGAGGCGGATTCTCTGAGCTTCGCCGCCGGCGAGGGTGCTGCTTCGGCGGTCGAGCGTCAGGTAGCCGAGTCCGACGTCAACCATAAATTTCAGTCGGGCCTTTATCTCCTTCAGCACCTGGGCGGCAATCAGCGTTTTTTCTTTGTCGAGTTTTAACTTATTGAAAAATTTTTGTGCCTCTTCGATACTCAACGAGGTCAATTGATGTATGCTTTTGGCGCCTATGGTTACGGCGACGGCTTCGGGTCGAAGCCGGGCGCCCTTGCAGCTTCGGCAGGGCTGCTCTGAAAGATAGCCGTGCAGCCGGGCCTTGACATATTCGCTTGTGGTAGTTTCCCATCGTCGGGTGAGGTTGGGGATGATGCCTTCAAACGACAGCCGGTATTTTTTTTCGTCAGCGTCGGTTGTGCCGTACATCAGAATTTTTCTTATCTGGGCGGGTATTTGCTCAAACGGCATCGATTTGCTGGCGCCGATGTTCCTGCAGAATCTTTTTACAAGGCGGTTGTAGAAGATGTTCATTCTCTTTCCGCCCTTGCGCCAGGCATCGATAGCGCCGTTCTGAAGTGAGACGGTTTTGTCGGGGACAATGAGGTCGGGGTCGAATTCGAGGATTGTCCCAAGGCCATCACAGCTTTTACAGGCGCCGTAGGGACTGTTAAAGCTGAACAGGCGTGGCGATAACTCTTCGAGCGAGGCCTGGGGATGGCGTGGACAGGCGAATTTTTCACTGTATATAGCCTCTGTCCACTGTGTATTTTTTTCACCTGGTGTGTTTGGCTCGGCCGACAATACCAGAAGCAGTCCATCGGCGAGCTTCAGCGCTGTCTCCACTGAATCGGTTAATCGAGTTCGGACCGAATCCTTAACGGTCAATCTGTCAACAACTGCTGCAATGTTGTGTTTTTTGTTTTTGTCGAGAAGCGGGACATTGTGCAAATCGTAAATGTTGCCGTCGATGCGCACCCGCACGAAACCTTCTCGCTGTATGGTGGTGAAAATGTCTTTGTGCTCTCCTTTTTTTCCGCGAACGAGCGGGGCGCAAATCTGAATCTTCGTATCCTCCGGCTGGGTGAGTATCGCCTCTACTATCTGCGAAGGGTGCTGGCTTGTAATGTGCCTGCCGCATACCCAGCAATGGGGCTGGCCGACGCGGGCAAAAAGCAATCTGAAATAGTCATAGATTTCGGTGGTTGTGGCTACCGTCGAGCGTGGATTGGCGCCGGCGCCTCGCTGCTCGATTGCGATGGTGGGCGGCAGGCCGGTGATGTCGGCTACCGCCGGCTTTTGCATCTGTTCGAGAAACTGGCGGGCGTAGGCACTGAGCGATTCGACGTATTTTCTCCTGCCCTCGGCGTAAATGGTATCGAAGGCCAGTGAGCTTTTGCCGGAGCCGCTTATGCCGGTTATTAAGACGAGCTTGTCGCGTGGGATGGTGAGGTTGATATTTTTGAGGTTGTGCTCGGCCGCCCCCGTAATTTTAATCGCCTTTTCTGTTCGCTGTGCCATATTGCTTTCTGTTGGTATAAGGAGTATTGCCGCAAAAAGCGGCATTAACCCAAATTAGTCATTTTAACAAAGCGGTGCAAGAAGGTAAAATGTTTTAAATCGCAATCTGTTAGCCCTTTATCGTTGCAGGCGGGAGTGCGCTGAAATATGAAGATAAAAAGACTGCATAGCTGGGATTTATCCTATAAAGGGGCTGTGGCTTTGCAGAAAGAACTCGCCGGCAAAGTAAGATTTGCCCCTCTGAAAAAACAGCCGAAACTAATTGCCGGCCTTGATTGTACCTTCAGCAGAGATAATCAAAAAATCATCGCCGCCGCTGTTGTTCTGAAGATACCCGAGTTTGAAATCATCGAAATAGTAACCGCCGTAAGAAAACTGGTTTTTCCGTATATCCCGGGGTTATTGTCCTTCCGTGAGGCGCCGGCGTGCATTGCGGCGGTCGAGAAGCTCAAGAAAGAGCCGGACGTGTTTCTTGTGGATGGCCAGGGCGTTGCTCATCCGCGCCGGCTCGGCCTGGCATCACATCTGGGGCTATTTTTCGACGGCGTTACCGTCGGCTGTGCTAAAAGCAGACTAACCGGCTATTTTGAAGAGCCGGCTTTTGAGAAAGGCTCTTACAGTTTATTAGAAGACAAAAATGAAACTATCGGCGCCGTGGTTAGGACACGCACCAATGTCAAGCCGGTCTTTGTGTCTGTAGGTAACAAATGTACGCTGGAAGATGCGATTAAAATCACCCTTGCCTGTACAACCAAATATCGTCTGCCTGAACCGACGCGGCTGGCTCATCAGATAGTTAGCAAAAAGCGTGTTTCGTGAATTGTGATTCGTGGACGAACCACGATCCACGTTCTAATCCCACTTGTGTTTTTTGGCGGAGGCGAGGATTTTCTCGGCGCATTCCATTGCAGCCAGGCCCTCTTCGGCGCTGACCTCGGGCGTGAGTGTCTTATCGGCAACGGCTCGCAGAAAGGTCTCCTGCTCGAGGCGTAAAGGCTCTTTGTCGTCTATGACAAGCTGCTCGATATGGAGCAAGTCTGGCCAATTTGCGCTTAACGGGTTAAAATCCGGTTTGCTTTGCTGGGCTTTTATCCAGTTGACGACATTGACGTTAGGGTCGGCTTTGATGACGATTCCGCTTTTTTTAAAATAATCGACACTCAAATAGGCCTGCCGGCTGAATACTCTTACCTTTCTCTCGGTTTTCAGGGCCAGTCGTGAGGCGGTAATATTTGCGATACAGCCGTTCTCAAAGACAATCCTTGCGTTGCAGATGTCTTCCTTTTGGTCGATGACGGCGACGCCTACGGCATCGACTTTTTTAATTTTGCTTTGTGCCAGCGACAGGATAATGTCTATGTCGTGAATCATCACATCGAGCACGACGCCGATATCGGTCGAGCGGAAGGGGTATGGGCTGATTCGGTTTGCCTCGATAAACTTCGGCTCTATATCGAGTCGTTTGATTGCCTGGACAACGGGATTGCAGCGTTCTGAATGTCCGACTGCAGCGAGACAGTTTTTCTCTTTGGCAAGCTCTACGATTTTTCTTGCCTGTTTAACATTGGCGGTGAGGGGCTTTTCAATCATCACGGGGATGTTGTTTTCGATGAAAAGTTTCGCTAATCTCTCGTGTGTTACTGTAGGCGTCGCTATGGTTACCGCATCGACCTTGTCTAATATATCCGCACAATCGGTAAAGGCGGGGCAGTTATATTGGCCGGCGAGGCGTTTTGCCTTTTCGTAGTCAGTATCAACCACGGCGACAAATTCGCTTGCGGGCAGTTGGGCGTAAACCTTGGCGTGGATTGTGCCCAT
>Ga0315547_1003336_pt1 | contig 10530 bp, 10 predicted proteins | sample SalMarSW160240MG_2_FD_202542 | JGI IMG/M metagenome (GOLD analysis project Ga0315547, IMG submission 202542) | Salt marsh sediment microbial communities from the Plum Island Ecosystem LTER, Massachusetts, United States - Salt Marsh Sediment SW1601-240 ... | reverse complement strand
AAATCTGTTAGAAAACCATTTTGGATCCTGCAATAAGGTCTAAACTGAGCCACTTGTTCCATCGTACCCGGGAGGTTAAAAATGTGAAAATTTTTGGGATCTATCTCGGCAAATTTTTTTGCTTTTAGCTTATTCTTTAGATACTCTATCGTACCTGTGGATACACTCCCCCCATTCATCCATCCTGAAAAACCTAGCACCATCCGTGTAGTTTCAAGAGTCGGTTTTTTATGAATGATAAGATTTTCCATTTTTCAGATTCTGTTTTAAATAGCTGTCTATTTTATTTTCAAGACTATCATAATAGCAATTCCTGTAGTGGCCCCAAAAGCAGTAAATGGACCAGGTTTCCATGCTATACACTATTCAGTTTGTAGACTCCAGGACCGAGAGATTTCCTTTTGCCATGATTTGCTCAAATTTCTATCATTTGGAACGTCTACATCCAAAGTAGAAGCAGCTTGCAACAGATTCTTGGTATAAAGCTCAGAAGGATTACTGACAACTTTAGAGCTAAGACCTTCCTCTATTATTCTTCCCTGAAGCATCACTGCCAGTCTATCACTCACCTTTCTTGCCAGAGCTATATCATGGGTTATAAAAAGTATGCCCAGCCCCCTCTTTTCCTGAAGGCTGAGGAGAAGTTTTACAATTTTAGCCTGAACACTGGCATCCAAGGAAGAGGTGGGCTCATCGGCTACAAGAATTTTTGGATTCAAAATGAGAGCTCTGGCGACTACAACCCTTTGTACTTCGCCACCACTTAATTGGTGAGGATACTTCTCCACAAAATCTCCGTCTGAAGGTAGTTCAACTTCGGCAAGAACCTTTGCTACTTTTTTTTCTCTTTCCTTGATAGGGCCTGAATTATGAATATCCAAGGGTTCCCTCACAGCTTCCAGCACATTAAGACGATGGCTTAAAGATTCTCTTGGATTTTGGAAAATCATCTGTACTTTTTTGTAGAACTTCTTATCTCTCTGGGTAACCTTTTTACCTTCTAAATAGACTTCCCCTTTTTCCGGCTCCAAAATACCCACTGTGCTCTTGGCAAGGGTAGTTTTGCCCGCCCCACTCTCACCCACTAAAGCGAGGGTTTCTCCTTCATACAAGGTTAGCGAGACAGAATCAATCGCCTTAAAGGAACCGAAAATTTTGGTAAGATTCGCGATTTCAAGAAACGGTATTATACCACCTCTATGACAAGCTAAAAATCTTTCTCCCACCTTCTTTAATTCCGGCTCCACTTGTCTGCATATATCCACTGCCTGGGTACAGCGCGGATAAAAGGAACACCCACTCTCTACCGGTTCCATCCTTCCTTTCATTCCTTGTAGATCCTTTGTAGTAGTCATATTGGGATAGGATCGGAGAAGACCTCTCGTATAGGGATGTCTCGGACTGGAAAGGAGTAAGGGAGTAGCAGCAAGCTCTACAATCTTACCACCGTAGAGCACAGCTATCTTATCAGTCAACTTAGCAGCGCTGGAGATATCATGAGTTAACACCAATAAAGAGCGTCCCCTGCAAAGAGCATTGATTTTTGCAATTGCTTCTACCTTAGATGTAGTATCCAGAGAGGATACTGGCTCGTCCAAGATGAGAAAACCAGGATTGTTTACCAGAGCCATAGCCAAGAGGCATCTTTGCTTCTCTCCTTCACTCAGCTCGTGAGGGTAAGCTTTTATACAGCGGGAAGGAAGACCCACCTCGGTTAAAAAATGGATAGCTCTTTCTGTAGCTTCTTTTTTATCTACACCTTTCTCAATTAAAGGTTCTTTCACCTGATCTAAAACACTATAAACCGGATTTAAAGCATCCTCTTTATTTTGGAAAACTATAGAGATATTATTCCATCTTATCTTTCTTAAGACCTCTTCTTCTATTTTCAAAAGGTTCTCTCCCTTGTAAAGGATTTCACCACCTACATTCGCACCATCGTTCTCACCTATAAGCCTCATAATACTCAGGGCGAGGGTGGTTTTGCCCGTCCCAGATTCTCCAATTACTCCCACACACTCCCCTTCCCTTATCTCAAGATTTACGCCCTTTAAGACTCTGAGCTTACCGTAGCTAACTTTAAGATCTTTTATCTTAAGCATTGCCCTCACCCAATCTCGGATCCATAGCCTCCTCCAGGCAATAACTCAACAAAGTGAAGCTGAGAATAAAAGCCGATAGGGCCATCCCTGTGGGTAGCAGCCACCACTTCCACACATCCAGATAATAGAAGTTTAATGCATGGTGCATCATCTTTCCCCAGCTGATTACAGAAGGATCACTGATTCCGATGAAGGCGAGGCCTGCCTCCATGAAGATAGCCATCCGACAGCTATATATAAAAGAGACCACGAGGATAGGGCCCAAATCCGGGATGATATGCCTAAATAGAATATAAGAGGTACTTGCACCAAAAGATTTTGCTGCAGAAATGTGCATACTCTTCCTCAAGGAGAGGGTCTGAGCTCGAATGATTCTGGCCCCTCCCTGCCATCGGAAAAGGGAGATTACCACGATAAGCAGCCAGATACTTGGCGTGATGAACGCAGCTATCAGAATCACCAAAATAACGGTAGGTATAACAAGGAGAGCATCTACAGTTCTTATTACCACCTCCTCATACCATCCACCAATGAGGGCTGCCGAGGCTCCCAATAGTGTTGCCAGAAGAGTTGAGAGAACCCCGACTCCTAAACCTACCAGAAAAGAAGTTCTGGCTCCCCACACCAGCCTACTCCAGATGTCCTGTCCTACATCATTTGTTCCCAAAGGATGAGTAATAGAAGGGGGTTTAAATATGAGTGGGGTTTGAGCTGTGGGATTTTGTGTTGCAAACGGAGCTACTGCTGCAAGCACAGCAAAGAAAATGACAAGGATAAGCCCTGTCTTCCCAAATGGGTCTTTTTCGAGCTTTTCCCAGTATCTAATGTGCATATCACGTCCTCGGATCCAGCTTCTTGTAGATTAAGTCAACACCAAGGTTAATCAGCAAGACAAAAACCGTCACCATAATTAAACTACCCTGCAAGACGGGATAGTCACGCATTAAAAGAGATGTGTAGATGAGATTTCCCACTCCTGGGTAGGAGAAAATTATTTCCACAAATAGGGCTCCTGTAACAATGATTCCCAGCTTGATACCTATCCTTGTGACTACTGGTAGAAGGGAATTTCTTCCTGCGTGTCTGTACCGTATCTTTGAATCTGATAGACCTTTGGCTCTTGCAGTAAGTATAAAAGGTTCTCTCACATTTATGATCATGGTATTTCTGGTGAGAAGATAGTTAGCAGGTATCTCCGCTAAGGTGAGAGCGGTCAGGGGCAAGACAAGGTGTTTGAAAATATCTAAAATAAACCATCCACCAGTAAGCTTTCCGTATGCTGTTTTGGCCCCTTGCAGTGGTAAAAATCCTAAGGCTACGGCAAAAAAAAGGAGCAATACTATTCCTAGAAAGAAGCTGGGGAAACCACTGAGAACCATCATCCCGGTGAGGGCGGTTTTGTCTGTCAGCTTTCCTCTTCTCCAGCCAGATTCAATCCCCAGGATTATACCTACCACACTGGAGAATACAGTAGCAAGACCCATGAGAAGAAGTGTCCAGGGAAGATGAGAGAAAATAACCTTAGATACTGGAGCATTTTGATAGTAGGAGTAACCAAGGTCACCTTTGGCTAAGGATAAGATATAAGAGGCAAACTGCTCCCATAACGCTTTATTCAGCGCAAATCTCTCTATGAGCCTTGCTTTGAGCTCGGGAGTCATCTGAACCAACACCTCTTCACCATATATGGCACTGAGAGGGTCGCCGGGCATCAGTCTGGGAAGTATGAAATTTAAAACCAATAAAATAAAAAAAGCAACTGCATAGTTAATGACTTTTCTTTTCATGGAGCCCTCCTCCATCCGAGGAAACAGAGCTTATTTAAAGGAATAGGAATCCCAAAGGCTATTCCACCCCGAGTATAGTAAAGATTTAAGGACCCATCGTGAGCCCAATACCAGGTTGGATAGTAGAGCGTGAGAGCAGGAAGCTCCTGCGCATATATCTTTTGTATTTTGTAAATCGTCTCTTTTCTTTTTTCTCTGTCCATCTGGTGGAGCTGATTAATCAATAGTTTATTTAAAAGTTCGTTTTTATTGTATCTGGCACTGATAAAGCCTTCCCCCAGTATTACTTTATTTAAAATGAAAGGGTCCCCTGAAAGTGCCCCATGGCCGCTCACAGCCAGATCAAATTTCCAGCTTCCTACCCTTACATCCAAGCTTTTTGAATCTAAACTCCTCATGCTAACAGCTATTCCTACCTTTTCCAATTGTTGGCTTATGAGCTCGGCTACCCTTACAAATTGTGAGCTGGTGAGCAACTCCAAGGTAAGTTTTTTTCCGTTTTTCCAGTAATATCCTTTTTTTTTATGATATCCTAAACTCTCAAGTATAATTTTCACCTTAGCAGGACTGTAGCTATATTGCTCAATGTTAGGGTTGTACCAGTATTCTTGTGAGGGTGGTATCAGTCCAGTACTTCCCACCGTGGCATATCCTCTCTGGGTTATCTTGACTATCTCTTCTCTGTTTATGGCAAAGGCTAAAGCCTGCCTAAACTTCTTAGAAGATAAGGGCTCTTTAGTATGGTTTATCATTAACTTCGCATTCCAGCTCCCCGAAGAGGTAAGTGTCTGGAAGCCTTCCTTTTTTAAATCTTTAACTGTTTCTGGTGGGACAGAGCTGGCATTAATTTCCCCTCGCCTTAGGGCAGTTGGAGCTATCTGCTCGCTTACTTTGATAAATTTGATTCTCTCTACCTCCGGTTTGCCCAGGTAGTAGTTGGGATAGGCCTGGTAAAGATAAGTCCCTTGAACTCGATTGTAATCACAGAGCCTGTAGGGACCTGTTCCTATTAAGGCTTCATCTTTTTGAAATCCCCTGGGATTCTCCACTTCCTGCCAGATGTGCTGGGGAAGGATAGGGAGAGTACAGGCTATGTTATTGAGAAAAGGAGCATAAGGCTTCCTAAGGTATATTTTTACTGTGTACGGGTTAATTTCAACTGCTTCTTCTACTATACTGGAATCTACCATCCAGGTAGGACGCTTTTTTATATAGCTGAATGTAAATACCACATCTTTAGCTGTGAATTTTTCCCCATCGTGCCAGCTCACCCCTTCTCGTAAAGAGAAAATGTATGCATTTTCTTCTTTCTCGTAATGCCACTTTTTAGCCAAAAGGGGAATAAAACCTGATCTAGCTTTCCATACCAAGGTATCAAATATGAAGCTCATGCGCACATACCCAGGCCCTCTACAGTAGTGAGTGTAGGGAGAAGGGTAACCCCAGTCACCCGTGGTATCTGCTATTGTATAGGTGATTGCTTCAATTTGCCCGTATGATATATCCGTTTTTAACAGTACAACAGTTAAAAAGAGAACCAGAAATGTTAAAAAAATACTCAAAACTATCCTGCTTTTAATCACCTGGCATCTCCTATATGTGGTTTAATATCCAGAACAGGGGTTCCATTAATCGCATCCAGGTCTCTCACCACTAATTTATTTTTCTCTTTTTTCTGGGTTCTCTTTGTTCTGAAACCTGTTTTTTCCTGCATTTTTTTCCACTTGATTCCCTTTCCATCAAACTCATAATACCCGTCACCTGCACACATAAGACATCAGTATCTAAAAGCTACAACAGCTCCTTTCCCGTGGTGGTCATAGTTAGCTTTCCGTGTTTTACCCCCCGGACGCTTATCAGCTTATCAGCTATAGCCTTAATTTTATCTACTGTTCCTTTAACTGCCAAAATCTCCAGGCAATTGTCCTCATCTAAATGTAGGTGCATGGTAGACTTTATCATATCATGAGAATGGTGCTGAAGATCAGTTAGAGTATCTAAAAGTCCCCGGATGTGATGATCATAAACAAGGGTAATTGTTCCTATCATTTCTTTTTTCTCTGTTCGCCACTCCTCCTCTACCAGATGATTCCTGATTAAATCTCTCACCGCCTCCGACCTATTAGTATATCCCTTTCTGGAGATCAACTCATCAAAATCCTCTAATAGTTTCTTTCCCATAGATACCCCGAATCTCACTATTTTCTTCATCACACCCACCTTTTCGCTTTTTGTATTACTATTCTTAAAATAGTAACACAAAAATAAAAAAAGTCAAGGGGGAGGAATTGCAGTGTTAGCTAAATGGATACTTGTCCATTAAACTAACAACTATAAAATAACCTTATGCATATCTAAAATCAAGAGCTGATACTGTATCTCCTGGGTTCTTCCAATTTCAAACTCAAGAAAAAGCTCATGGAAACAAGTAAGGCAGTTAAAATAAAAAGGTGTACAAAAGAACTATATTGAAGCACTATCCCGCCAATTAAAGGGAAAAAAGCTGTTGGTGCAAGGAGAGTACTATTTAATCCTATATAGGTTGGTCGCCTTTTAACAGGAGAAATATCCAATAAGTAGTTGGTATAGCCTATCATTCCTCCGTTTATAAAAAAACCAGCTAAAACAAATACCAAAATAAAAAGAAAGGACAAATTTGGACTTATTAAAAGAGCAGCAACTGGTGTAAGAAGACTCGCAATTAAGCTTATCTGAATAACCTTCCTGTTACCAATATAATCCGATATATAAGCCCATAAAATGTTAGATAATAGTCCCCCCACCATTTGTGCTGAGATAAAAATTCCCACCATACCAAGGCTTATTTTAAAAATGTCTTTGGCGTAAATAACATAAAAAGGCAAGGATAAGTTGCTTGCTCCGTTTAAGAATCGAACCAGAAGAAATTTCTGGTAATTTCTATCGCTTTTTAAAGTTGCTATAGCTTTCCTTAAAAACTGTCCAAATTTTATTGAATCTTTATGTACTTCTTCTATTGGTTCTTTTACTGACCCTAAAGCAAGGTAAGAAAAACTTATAAGAATAAAGGTGAGAAAAAATAAAAAAGCAAAATTTTTAGGAAAGATTATTTCCTTATTACTCAGGATCTGTTTAGTCACTAATCCTGCACCTACAGCTAAAAGTCCACCAAAAATTTGTTGATACCCAAAAAATCTTCCCCTTAAATGAGAGGGTATAGCCTTTCCCCATATATCCATATAAGATATAGTAGCTACCCCTCCCATAAAGGTGAAAAGTGTAAGGAGTAAAAAAGAAGAAAGAAGAAGAAATTGGGAATTGTTCAAAAAAAAGACCAGCCCAGCCAAGGCGCCCCAGGATAGTGCCCGGATTGTGATAGCCATTACCAATAAAGGCTTTTTGTGAAGTTTGTTTTCTAATTTACTGGCTACAAATAATTGAGGTAAAACACTACCCAGACGGGAAAAGCCACCGCTTATCCCTATAGCAGAGACAAAAAGTCCGAGGAGGACTTTAGAATTAGTTAAACTATTTATAAATATAGGAAGAACAGTGTTGAGATTGCTAAATCCCGTTCCTCCAGTAAAGAGCATCCCGTGTAAAAGACCCATGGCGAAATTCCATTTTAGTTTGTCACTCTTTTTATCCAAAATCTTTACTCTTCCTTCCATTAGCTAATTCTCTTTATCTCGCTTCTAATTTTACTCCGTCTCTGTTACTTTTTCTCCATAGTACGCTCTAAAAGAAGGTTTTTGAATCTGTCCAGAGATATTCTGCAGGGCTCTATCTGGAGCTTCATCCAGTCAGAGAACTCCAAGATCTTCTCAGGAGAATTTTGAGAGCATTCATCAAAGATACCTACAGAATCTAAAAGAATTGCCTTATCATGATAAGGAAACGTCTCGTTAGCCTTGGCAGCATCCCATTCCTTAAAAATCTGTTTCCAATGCTCTAACCATCCGGGAGTAAGCCAATAAATCTTTTTCCCTCCACTTATTTTTTCTCTTTCCTTGGCGCTGGCGAGCATGTCAATGCAACTCCTGGCTTGTACTCTTGAGATTCCGGTTCCATGTTCCCGGATTATCTGGTCTACGTCTCTGTATGGGTTAGAAGGATCGAGGTAGCATCTTTCCCCATAGACTACTATCGTTTTCTTAGAGTGTTTTTTTGCATTTATTAGCTGTCTTACAAGCTGTTTTTCCAGTTCCGTTTGTCTCTCATGTAGTCCTGGTGCAGTAAAAAGGATTTTATCAGCATCCAAAAAACTAATATCTTTCAGATAATTTAGCTCTCTTCGCAACGTTCCACAGGACACAATTGTATAACCTTCAAATGATGTATGATTTGCCATAATTCACCGCCTTCTTTTAGATCCTATTCACCTTTCCAACCTTCCTCTTCCATAGCTAAAAAGGCTTGCCGTTCCTCTTTATTCATCTCGGTTAACTTAACTTTGAACTCCCCACCAAACTTCTCTATTGGTTCTCGCAAACTATCTACCAAACTATCTAAAATAGGAATATTAGGGAAAAGAAGTGCCATGGAAACCTTAGGTGAATGGATTGGTCTGCTCTTTTTCAACTCTTCTACCTTTCTTTCTATCTCTCTAATTTCCTCAATTAACTGTTTTTTATTCATTTCTTTTCCTCTATTTTTTAAATAAACTCCACTGGTAACTTTCTCAAAAAATAGGTTCTATCTTTATCCATAACTGTCATTTTAAGCTTCTCTATATCCTCATTATCCAAACTTATTACTGCTTTTGCCATTTTTGTAATAGTTTAGATTTCATAAAGGTAGCCGCAACCTTTGGTTGCGCAAAAGATAAGGTAGCCGCAAGTTTTAACTTGCGCAAATGAACGCAAGCTAAAACCTGCGACTACCGGATCATAGCAGAGGGGCCAGCGCCTGCGGCTACCACTCTATCTTCACCCAAAAAAGATTTCCCTTGGAACACCCAAAGCTCCTTTAAACCTTACTTTTTAGTAAAGCTTACCTCTTACCCATTTTTATCCCTTCTTATAAAATTTTCTTATATACCTACATCATTTTAATTGCCTTAAAAGGGCAGGCTATGGAGCATCTGCCACAGCCAACACAAAAATCCTGCAAGGTATAAGGAGTCTCCCGAGGAGCATCCTGTTTTAAAACTCCGAGGGGACACTCAGTTGCAGCACACACTCCTACATCGCATCTTTCAGGATGACACCTGCCATAATCTATCACAGCCTTTGATTTTGATATTTCTCAGATTCTCCTTTAGGGAGTGAGCGATCCACTAATAACTACTTTTTTCTTATTCTGTACTTTGAGATTTTTAAGAACCATTCTCCCTGTTCGAGGTCCTTATCTGCATCCAGTATATCTATTTACTCTTTAAATATAGGTCCATCCACAACTATAACTGCCACTTCCTCCAGCAGGTTCTCCTCTCCTTTATCTTTTCTTATCTAAACACTTGCCATACACATTTTAATATCCCCCTTTTTCAGATTTTTATTGCAGGAGGCTTTGATGTTCGCCTGCAAATAAAGAAGGATTAAGCTCGTATATAGGAGCCTTTGCTTTAAATACTTCAGCAAAGGAGGAAAGCTTAGGACTCATAATTCCGCTCCCTTTAAGTTCGGCTATTAAGGGACCTGTTTTTTCCTTCAACCCTAACTTCTCACATATTTCTCTTATCTGAATTGCATTAATCCTGCCATCTTTAGCGATCTCTTTTAATTTTTTAACCACCATTGGCATTTTCTCCCAGTCCTTCTCTCCCATCTTCTTGAATACTTCAGCTATTGCATAATCTGGGTCCCATTCTCCTTTTTGTTCAGCATTTTCTACCAGATAGTTAATAACATTAGGTATCTCATACATCTCATCCGGGTCAAATAATAATATCTTGCTTTCCCAATCTAATCCTCCCCTGATAGATCTTGTAGGAATTAACAACCTCCATCTGTATCCTGTTAACAAAACATCCTCAGGGTCATCATTGATTATCTTTTCTATCCCGCTGTAAGAAATCCTACCCGCTTTACGGGCAGAGGATAGAACCTTTGCTAACGGGTGAATAGTTTTATCATAACCAAGGATGCTGCTTAAACCTTCATCTAATTTGTTCAATTAATTCCCCTATTTAAGGAAACTTTAATTTCTTGAAGTTTTGCTCATCAAGCATGAGTCTTTCCCCGTAGCCCGGAACAAACTCTAGGTCAATGTGTTTCACCTTCTCTGCTGACTCTTCTGCACATTTTCTTCTTCCCTTGGATAGGAGCATTTCCTTTGCTCCCGCGGCAGCAGCATTTCCCACCTGCACTATTTTTTTTAATGGCACTGCAGGCACCAGTCCTATTCTTCTTGCACTTCCCCTGTCAATATAGGTACCGAAAGAGCCTGCCAGATATACCTTATCTAAATCATCAGTGCTTATCCCTGCCTCCTCCAACAACGCCTTTATTCCAAGGGAGATAGCGGCTTTGCTCCACATCAAGCCATTCTCGCCTTTAATTGCATTTTGAGTTACCTGAACTCCTTCTGTTATCTTAAATACCTTCCCATTTGTAAGATACCCATTCTCATCCATTTTCCCGGTTCTAATAAGCTCTCCCAGAAGATCAATTATCCCAGAACCACAAATTCCCAGAGCCTCTGTATTTCCTATAGTCTTC
>Ga0315547_1003335_pt1 | contig 10532 bp, 11 predicted proteins | sample SalMarSW160240MG_2_FD_202542 | JGI IMG/M metagenome (GOLD analysis project Ga0315547, IMG submission 202542) | Salt marsh sediment microbial communities from the Plum Island Ecosystem LTER, Massachusetts, United States - Salt Marsh Sediment SW1601-240 ... | reverse complement strand
CCCCGTATATTCCTTCTGAGGCGTTTAAGACGCTGCCCCCGGAGGTGCGTTATTATGAGCCTCGAGTTGCCCTTGACGGACATGAAAATGGTATGCACTTTATTAAAAGAATAATTGAAGAAAGTGAAATGTATCTAAAACCTGGTGGATGGCTTCTGATAGAAATGGATCCGAATCAGACAGAAAGAGCATTGCATCATATAGATTTCACCCAGTCTTTTAGTTATAAAGAACGACGTAGGGATTACCGAAAAAAATATCGACTGGTAATGGCTCAAAAAAGGGTCGATGTTGTCTCCAAATAGTGGGGAAGATGATTTATTCACTGAGCTTTTTAAATAGGGGAGCATCCCTGCCCGCCCCGATTGTATCGGGACAGGCGGGTCTGGCGGATAAATCTTAAGATATTAGCTTATGGAAACATCTAGCGTAGAGAGTAACAGCAAAAGGTATGGATAAAATTATTGTCGAGGGAGGTGTTCCACTTAAAGGAGAGGTAACAATTAGCGGCTCTAAGAATGCCGCTTTACCAATACTGTCAGCCTGTCTCCTGACAGGCGGGTGGCATACATTAGATAACATACCAAAATTAAAAGATATCTGGACTATAAAGGAAATCCTTTCTAATCTCGGAGTTGTCTTCGAGGAAAATAGTCAATCTCTCAAGGTAAACACGGATAACCTTAATAGTCATATTGCCCCCTATACATTAGTCAAGACAATGCGGGCCTCTATACTTGCGTTAGGCCCGCTTTTATCTAGGTTGGGAAAGGCAAAAATTTCCCTTCCTGGTGGTTGTGCTATAGGTGCCCGACCAATAGACTTGCATCTAAAGGGCTTGTCTTTAATGGGAGCCGATATCAATTTGGCACATGGATATGTGGTTGCCAATGCTGATAAACTCCGGGGAGCTGATATATTTTTTGATATATCTACAGTTACTGGAACCGAAAACTTAATGATGGCTGCTGTTACTGCAGATGGAGTTACCACGTTACATAATGCTGCTAAAGAACCAGAGGTTACTGATCTGGCTAATATGCTAAAGTTGATGGGAGCAAGAATCAATGGAGCAGGCACTGATACCGTGACCATTACCGGGGTAAAAGAATTACATCCTGTGAAATATACTATTATACCTGACCGGATTGAGGTTGGTACATTTTTAATCGCAGCAGCTATAACAAAAGGAGAAATAAGGATAAAAGGCTGCAATGAAGACCATATTGAAGCCATTATAGAAAAACTCCTTGAAACGGGTACAGAAATAAAAAAAGAAGGAGAAGGTCTTATTGCTATAGGCCATGATAAAATTAAAAGTGTAGATATAAAAACCATGCAATTTCCTGGATTTCCTACAGATATGCAAGCCCAATTTATGACACTGATGAGCATTGCCGATGGATGGAGCATAATTAGAGAGACTATATTTGAAAACAGATTCATGCATGTCAGTGAATTAAGGAGGATGGGAGCAAATATCGAGATCAATGGTGGCCAGGCCCTGGTTCGAGGTAAAAGCAATTTATCAGGAGCCCAGGTTATGGCAACTGATTTAAGGGCAAGCGCATCCCTTGTTCTTGCCGGTCTAGTAGCAAAAGGAAGGACAGAGATCTCAAGGGTCTATCATCTTGATAGGGGTTATCAAGACCTCGATCTGAAGTTGTCCCTTCTTGGGTCAAAAATTTGGCGTGAAAAATATTAATGTTCTCTCGCCCACTTGTTCCTGCACTGTGTGTAACTATTATTGGTATCCTGATTGGTCGCAATATCCTGACCAATCTTAGCCTCCCTGTAGTTTTATTCCCTTTGATCATTTTACTTTGTCTGGGTATAATCTTTATTATCCCTTTCAAATTTCCCATTGTTTGGTTGATGGCCATCTTTATGCTGATAGGTATCAACACCCAAATCAGCAGACACACCCTGCCAGAATTACCTCAAATAATCCTCAAGAATGAAAGAGTAATTATCGAGGGAACAGTCTATAGGCCGCCGAAGATACAATTCAATACGGCGAGTCTCCCAATCCATGCAGAAAAAATCTTTTTTACTAAAAAAGTCAGGAGAGTAAAAATCAATCTTTTATTAAAGATATATGGATATAGGGGCGATCTAAAGGTAGGCGAACGGATCCGATTTCCTGCTAAACTAAAAAAATTTGAAAACTTTAATAACCCAGGCAATTTTGATTACCGGTTTTATATGAAAAGCCAAAGGCTTTCCTTGGTAGCCATAGTTGCTGATGGACGATATGTTGTTCCAATGGGAAAGGGAAACCTTGGTTTTGCAGGAAGTATATTGGAGAAGGCCAGAGGCCCTTTGAGACAATTTTTTCATGAAAGGCTCTCTAAGACAACAGGCCCTATTTATACTGCCCTTATTCTTGGAGAAAGGCAAGGTCTTACGTCTAAACTAAGGGAGCCATTTAATAGATCAGGCGTAAGTCATATAATGGCTGTTTCAGGTCTCCATCTTGGTTTGGTAGCCTGGCTCTTCTTTATTTCTATAAAATGGCTATTATCTCTCTCCTATCGTGTAACTCTTATGACAGACATAAGAAAACTTGCAGCAATTATAACCACTGTGCCAGTGATTGCCTACGCCTTACTCACTGGGCTCCACATTTCTACCCAGAGAGCTATGGTAATGGTTCTGGTATTCTTATGGTCCTTTATCATAGGCAGAGAAAAGGAGGTTTGGTCCAGTCTTTCCCTGGCAGCCCTTATAATACTTACCCTTAACGGAGACGCCCTATTCACCGTTTCCTTTCAACTCTCCTTTGTGGCTGTGGCTGGCATTCTATGGTTGGCACCTTTAATCTTTTCTCGAATAGCAAAATTTACAAAGGACAAGGGATTTTTTAATAAAGGCCAGATACTACATTCAATTCTTAAGTATACGCTGGGTCTGATTGGTGTGACAACTGCTGCTACGATTATGACAATACCCTTGATCGCCCACTATTTCCATCGCTTTTCTATAATAGCCCTTCCCGCTAACCTGACAGTAGTCCCTATAATAGGGCTGTGGGTCATCCCCCTTGGATTACTATCTTCCATTACCTTGCTCCTTTCTTCTACTCTGGCGGGGTTTCTCCTTTTCTTAAGTGAATTTGGTCTCGATCTGGCAATCTCTTTAGTTCAATTCTGGTCAGATATTCCCTGGAGCTCAATCTGGGTGATTCAACCTAATTGGCTGGAGATTGTCTTATTATACGGTGTGTTTTTCCTTAGCCTTAATTTCAAACGCTCAAAACTCTACCGAATATTGTTACTATTCTTTTTAATCGTATTTTTTATGGATATTGGATGGTGGGTCTACAAAACACGTTATAATAACAATCTGAGAGTAACAATCCTGGATGCTGGAAGTGGAGATGTATCTTTCATACAGTTCCCAGGCAAAGAGAAAATGCTAATCACAAATAATGCATTTGGTCAAAAAGGCTTTAATCTGGGCAGGATAGTAGTGGCTCCCTATCTCTGGAATGAAAAAATCCAGCGAATTGACTACCTCTTCCTAAGCGATCCTCAAGTACACCAAACACAGAAACTTCAATTCATGATCAACAATTTTCACCCCAAAGAGGTTTTCTCCAGACTATCCACAGAAAGGGTAATTAAAGGGGTTAAAATTACAGCAGGAAATCCAAAAGAGATTATTTTGGGTTATCAAGGTTGGTCTTTACACTTCTATGAGCGACAAGTGCAGATTGAAAACAAAAATAAGAAGGCGGGAAAGCAATGGCCAAAATTTTTTATAATAACCAAAGAAACAAAGAAACAGCGTTCCTCTTTTCCCACTCTCAACATACGTCAGACTGGTGCACTCACAATAACCATAGACCCAAAAGGAAATCTCACAATGAAGAGTTTTCTAAAAAAGAACCTGAATGTGGATAAGGTTATAACTGGTAATAAATATTGAGATCGAGGATAGGACAATAGCCACTGTAATGCAGCTTCTTAGAAAACTGCCAGGAAGTTTAATTGTTCCAAAATTAGAACATTATAAAAATATAAGTTGCAAAATAGGTACATTATTTTAATTATATATTCATGTAATTTTTTTACTAACCGAATAATTCTATAAATATTAATATGTTATGCGGATTTACAAAACGAGCATTAACCTGGCACAGGAAATGCAGTAATTTATATTAGAAAGAAAAAATTGTAACATTTTAGGTTTTGAACAAATTTATCTTACGTGAGGAGGATAGATGATGCATTTTTTTTGGTTTCAAGCCTCATTAATAGCTTTTTTCAGTGACTTACCAGTGGGGAATTCTTCTCTCTCCTCATTCCCCCTTTTCTTTGGAGCAGATGAGTTACGGTTTCCCCCAAGGATAAGTCACGTAAAGACAGTGTCTTCACGCTACTTACTATAAAAAAAGCATGGTTTTCTGTTTGAAAGGTGTAGTTTTAGAAATCTAAACTGCTACAAAGAATTGTATAAATCCCAAAGGAGAGGTAACCTATGAAAATAGCGGTGAGTTCAATAGGAACAGATCTTGAGGCAGAAATAGATCCACGGTTTGGCAGGTGTGCATATTTTATCATTGTCAACCCAGATGATATGACCTTTGAGGCGATTGAAAATGAAAGCATGTCCCTGGGCGGAGGCGCAGGCATTCAGTCAGGTCAATTTATCGCCTCCACAGGGGCGACGGTACTTATCACTGGAAATGTTGGCCCCAATGCCAGCAGAACCCTGAATGCAGCTGGTCTCAATGTAATTGTTGGTGTGAGTGGTCCAGTGAGAGAGGCAATTGAGAGATACAAGAAAGGTGAGCTCTCACCCACAAATCAGGCAAGTGTCCCAGATCACTTCGGCATGGGCGGTGGTCAAAGTTCCTATTCTGGTGGAGGTATGGGTATGGGTCAAGGAATGGGAAGAGGTATGGGCCAGGGCAGAGGCATGGGTCAAGGAATGGGAAGAGGAATGGGCCAGGGCATGGGTATGCAAGGAGGATATGCCCCACCTCAAGTGCCACCTCCCTCATCCCCTGATCAGGAGCTTGGAGCACTCAAGGCGGATGCAACGGCCCTGCGGGAGCAACTCAATTCCATTCTCTCCCGTATAAAGGATCTGGAAGGAAAATAACTTACTGTAAGTTGCCCGTTGTCAGGAGTTATTTACCATATCTGAATAAGTTAATATATTGTACTTTTTTTGCGACGGAACAACAACAATAATCAACGGACATTATTGAAAATAAATGCAGCAATGAAAATCGCCATACCAACATGGAATGGGAGGGTTTCTCCTGTTTTTGATACGGCATCACGATTGTTAGTAGTGGAGATAAAAGAGGAAAGCGAGGAAGCCCGATTCGAGACGGATATCAGTGAGCATTTTCTCCCCAGCAAAACCATGCGACTTACTGGTTTGGGAGTAGATACCCTTATTTGTGGGGCCATCTCACGACCACTTGTCTATATGATAACAACTGCGGGGATTAAGCTGATTCCCTGGATATCTGGCCAGGTAGAAGATGTAGTACAGGCATTTCTCACAAACACGTTATTTGATCCTCAATTTATAATGCCAGGGTGTGCTGGTGGTTGGGGCAAGGTCCCTGGTGGAAGAGATAGGCAAGGCGGGAGAAGAAGAAGAGGTGCTTACTTTCCATAATAAACAGATAGAAAGGAGGTGAACGATATGCCAGGATTTGATGGAACAGGACCACGTGGAATGGGTCCCATGACTGGAGGAGGCAGGGGATTTTGTAATCCCTCATATGCTGGAGCAAGACCACCTTATGGAGGGGCATACCCCTATAATGCTCCTTACGGTACGGGTTATGTGCCACCTTACGGAGCCGGTTACTCTACTCCATATGCAGCCTATCCTTATGGTACGTATGGTTTTGGCAGAGGATTTGGCGGTGGCAGAGGATTTGGCGGTGGCAGAGGATTTGGCGGTGGCAGAGGATTTGGCAGAGGAAGAGGGTGGTAAACCCTGCAATAAGACCTCGAGAGCAGTCTTGGAGTAACTGCCAAGATTGCTCTCTTATAGTCTAAAAGTAATATAAAATGCAATATTGTGATCCGCATAGTATTGAAATGAGATACTGTTATGATTATACTTAGTGGTAAACAACATCTAAAAAAAGGAGGCAGACATGTACTACGGATATTACCCATATAGAGGATGGCATTCCCCCTGGGGACCACCTATGGGAATGGGTTATCCCTATGGAGGTATGCCACAGATGCCCTCTTACCCGCAATCTGGGGGATATGGAGGGTCACCCTATGGGCAACCTGATTATCCACCACCAGGAGGCTATGGAGCACCAGGAATGTCACCCTATGGGCAACCTATGGCACCAGAGCAGGAAATAAATTTTTTACGGGACCAAGCCCAGATGCTAAAGCAGCAAATGGACCAAATCGATGCCAGGATTAAGGAATTAGAGAAAACGGCTAAGTAAATAATTTCTAAGATGAAGGGCCCATCGATCTGATAAAAAGACTTGACATTTGGCAGAAAAAACCATGTTAGGATTCAATACGAATTAGCTAACGAGAGGGTAGAAATACAGATTGATAACAAGGCGATGGCAAAAATAGAGCCCTTTGAGAGACATAAGGTCAAGCACGAAGAATGGTTTGAGAAAAATGTGTTTGCCTACAAATCCGAACTTCAAGCTGTAAGGTATCTATTACCGAAAAGAAAAAAAGGAGTTGAAATTGGTGTAGGCACAGGACGTTTCGCTGTACCGTTGGGGATTAGGGTTGGGATCGAACCATCGAAAGTAATGAGGGAAGTGGCTCAGGAAAAAGGCATTAGCGTGATTGATGGAGTGGCAGAAGCCCTCCCCTTTGAAGATTGTCTATTTGATTTCGCCCTTATGGTTACAACTGTCTGCTTTGTAGATGACATAGAGGCATCTTTTAAAGAGGCCTTCCGTGTAATAAAACCCAATGGATTTTTCATCAATGGGTTTGTGGATCGAAACAGCTCTCTTGGAAAATTCTATCAACAGCATAAAGAGAGAAATGTCTTCTACAAAATAGCTACCTTCTATTCAGTGAATGAGATTATTTCTTACCTGAAAAAGGCAGGCTTTCAAAACCTTACCTTCACTCAAACCATCTTTCATACCTTGGACAAGATAAAAGAAGTAGAAACCATAAAGGAAGGATATGGTGAAGGCTCTTTTGTTGTAGTGAATGGAATGAAGCCAGCGCAAGATTAGGATATGTTAAACAGAAAAGGAGTTGAAATATGTATAAGATAGAGGTTGATGAGAAAAAATGTATAGGATGCAGTGAGTGTGTGGACGTCTGTCCTGTGGATGTCTATGAGATACAGAATGAAAAGTCAGTTCCTGTGCATGCAGAGGAATGTATTGGCTGCGAAAGCTGTATAGAGGTCTGCGAACAGGAGGCTATCACTGTTACCGAAGTTGAATAAAATGTGAGGAGAAAGAGATAAAGAATGAAAATGGGATTAGACTGTATTCCCTGCCTTCTCAGGCAGGCTTATTAGGCCGACATGATGCAAGGATCAAGGAATTAGAGAAAGAGGATCACAAGATAACTTCTCAGATGAAAGGCCTTGCTATTTTTTTGGAAAAGAGTAAAAGGATTCTTCGATTGATTCTTTACTATACACCATATTGAAAAGGAGAAAACACCACAATGCAACAAGACGAACAAATGAAAGACAAACAGGCCATGATGAAGGTTCAGGATCAAGAGATAAAAGAAAAACTTAAAGAATTTAAAAACAAGATATTGGTAATGAGTGGAAAAGGCGGTGTTGGGAAAAGCACTGTTGCTGCCTACCTTGCAGTTGGACTAGCCAGGAAGGGTTTCCAGGTAGGACTGATGGATGTGGACCTACACGGCCCAAGTATTCCACGACTCCTTGGCCTCAAGGGGGAAATAGTTTCCTCTCCCGGGCTCAAAAAAGGCATTCCTCTAAGCTATCTCCCAAACCTGCAGGTTATGTCTATAGAGGCTCTGCTTGGAGACAAGGATACCGCAACTATCTGGCGAGGACCATTAAAGATAGGGGTCATTAAGCAGTTTATCAATGACATTGCCTGGAGCAATTCGGACTACCTCATTATTGACTGTCCTCCTGGCACAGGAGATGAACCATTAACCATCGCCCAGACCATTCCAGACACCAGGGCACTTATTGTAACCACACCACAGGAGATCTCCCTTTCTGATGTGCGAAAGTCAATCAATTTCTGCCATCAGGTCAATATGAATATCATTGGTTTAATTGAAAACATGAGTGGCTTAACCTGTCCTTACTGCGGGAAGACTATTGATCTCTTTAAGACAGATGGTGGAATGATCACTGCCAAAAAGGCAGGCCTGACATTACTGGGTAGTCTGCCATTGGAACCAGAGATTGTCATAGAGGGTGATATAGGGAGTGTGGCCTGGATGGATAAAGGGGATATGCCCTATACAATAAGTTTTACCAAGATTGTCGATATGGTTGCTGATCTTACCAAATAGGAATTCTCTCCTACAGAGCAGAGAGTATGCTGAACACTATAAGAGAATAGGACAATTACTATGATTATAAGCATAGCAAGTGGAAAGGGTGGAACAGGAAAGACAACTATCGCGACCAACCTGGCAGTAGCCCTTGGCAGTGATGTCAACCTTCTGGATTGTGATGTCGAAGAGCCAAATGACCATATCTTCATCCAGCCGAAGATTACCCGCACCGAGAAGGTAAGCCTCAAGGTTCCCCAGGTAGACATGAATAAATGTAGCCTGTGTGGAAAATGTCAAGAAATCTGCCAGTTTCAGGCCATTGTTGTTGTCGGCAAAACGACCTTAACCTTTCCCGAGTTGTGTCACAGTTGTGGCGGATGTATGGAGGTCTGCCCTGAGAATGCCATTACTGAAATAGACAGGGAAATGGGGATCTTCGAGGCTGGCACCAGTAATGGTGTCACCTTTGCCTATGGCCGGCTCTTTGTAGGCCAGGTTATGGCTGTGCCTGTCATTGAAAGGGTCAGGGCCGCGGTTCAGCCTAACAAGGTGAATATTATTGATGCCCCTCCTGGCACCTCATGCCCGGTGATCAGTTCGGTAAAGGACACTGATTTTTTGATACTTGTCACTGAACCCACCCCATTTGGCCTCAACGATCTCAAGCTTGCCGTTGGCATGGTGAAGATTCTCAACATTCCCCATGGCATTGTAATAAATCGCTCGGATCTTGGTGATGATAAGGTGATGGAATATGCCAACGAGGAGAATATCCCTATTCTCATGGAGATTCCCTTTGATCGTCAAATCGCAGAAACCTATTCTAAAGGTAAACTCCTGGTAAAAGAGTTACCTGAATGGAAAGAAAGATTTATTCACCTTTATGAGGATGTAGTGAAGTATGCAAAAAAAAGCTAATATAAAAGAACTGATTGTGATAAGCGGCAAGGGTGGAACCGGAAAGACCAGTTTGCTTGGGGCCTTTGCCTCTCTGGCAAAAGATAAGGTCCTATGTGATGCCGATGTAGATGCAGCTGATCTTTATCTTATCCTGGAGCCGGACATAAAAGAAAGGCAAGTTTTCCAAGAGGGACATACAGCGGAAATAGACCCTGATAAGTGCACTGAATGCGGTTTGTGCAGGAAATTATGCCGCTTTCATGCCATTAGTTCCGAGTTCATAGTAGACCCTATTAACTGTGAAGGCTGTGGCGTATGTGTCTACTTCTGTCCGGAAGATGCCATCAATTTCCCTATTAAAACATGCGGTGAATTATTTGTATCAGAGACCCGGTGTGGTCCAATGGCACATGCCAGGCTTGGCATTGCCGAGGATAACTCCGGAAAGCTTGTAACACTCACACGCAAGCGGGCCAATGAGTTGGCACAGAAAAGAGATCTCAGCCTTATCCTCACTGACGGGCCACCAGGATTGGCCTGTCCTGTGATTGCGTCTATTGCTGGCGCTACTGGGGTGCTGATTGTGACCGAACCGACCCTCTCCGGCCACCATGATATGGATAGAGTCGTTGAGTTAGCCAACCACTTTCAGATTCCCGCCTTCGTCTGTATCAATAAATATGATCTTAATGTAGAAATGACAGAGACTATAGAGGTATATGCTCGGGATAAAGGTGTGCCCGTCATGGGGAGAATCCCCTTTGATCCCATATTTACCAAGGCCATGGTTGAAAAACAAACCATCATTGAGTATGATAGCAGCTCCCGTGCATCTCAGGCGGTAAAGGAAATATGGGAAAGGGTGGAATCGAGGTTATAAGGAGAATCAATGATTTGTTAACTCATTATGAATTGACCTACGGATACACCTCCCTGTTCAATGGGAGGTATTTGCAGGAGAGATCGATAAAGAAAGAAGATTGATAAATGTCAGAAGATTTTGACAAGGCAATGGATAAATTACAGGCATCTGTTATAGAAGATGCCCGGAAGATATACTCAGAGAAGGTTATCCAGAGTTGGCTTAACCCGAAGTATATGGGAGAGATGGAGAGTCCTCAGGGGCATGGAAAGGTTACAGGGACATGTGGAGAT
>Ga0315547_1003331_pt1 | contig 10542 bp, 4 predicted proteins | sample SalMarSW160240MG_2_FD_202542 | JGI IMG/M metagenome (GOLD analysis project Ga0315547, IMG submission 202542) | Salt marsh sediment microbial communities from the Plum Island Ecosystem LTER, Massachusetts, United States - Salt Marsh Sediment SW1601-240 ... | reverse complement strand
GTAAGCTGATAGCGGCTCACCTGCGACAAGCTGATTTGGGTCGGACCAGTGACTCCACCTGCCGGTATTGTCTTTCATCCGGCAGCGAACCCTATAAGTTCGGTCAGGCTCTACGACACTTGCAGGAATCGTTATAGTATTACTAAATTCCGTGATCTCTTCACTCTCCCAGACTGCATCTATCTCGTACTTGCCACGCTTATTCCGGTAGGTAAACGTGTCAGCCGAAGGTACCTCAGGTGAATCACCACCATCGCCTGGTTCAGCAATTAAGGCAACATCTATTGATAGGTCGCTACTGTTAAACGAACTGTTCAGCACGTGTACAGCTACGATATTCTCGCCCTCGGCAAGATAATCGTAAGGCGCCGGCAGCGTAACCTCCTGCCATACTGCGTTATCTACATAAGTCGCATCGGTTAAATCGTTGTAAGCCTTAAAGCCTTCTGAAACATGTAGTCGAGCTACCTCTGTACCGTTAATCCAGACAATGCACCCGTCATCGACATAAACTCGTAACTTGAACGTTCCGATCTCATCGAGGTCCGAAACGGTGAACTTGTGCCGTAGATACACTGTAGTGTAGTTGTTTTGCATATCGTACAGTACGGTGTTATCATCGTTGTCACCGTAACCGATGCTGGTTCGGCCTTGCTGCCAGGAACTGTCGTCGAAATTCAACTCTCGCCAGGCTTCAACCGGACTGGATGGTTCGCCACTATCGCCTTTGAAGTATCTCCAAAATGGACTTTCAGACTCCAGTAGCACAACTGAGTTATCCTCAGGGACAACTGAAGGGACAAATTTAGAGCCAGGCTCGACTCCCGCTATTCGCCACTTCATCGCAGCGAAGGTATGAGCACCCTGTGGATCACTGAAGTCGCTCGTCTCGAAGACGAGATTATTAGTTGGATAACAAGGCTCGCCAATATAGTTAATTGTTGGTGTATCGGGTATAGCCGAATCGCTTGCAATTTCATCCAATGATAACTCTCCCTCTCCTGGATCCCCTTCTGTAGCCCGTTGGACCACGTAGTCCTTAATTATCTGAACCATGCCCGGAAAATCTTTCGTATCAGCCTTTTGATAAAACCGACCCTGGCCGGCCTTACGCTGATTCACATATCCAGAGGTCATTATCGGATTGTAATCCCACATCGCTCGGTCTGCGTCAACCATCGATGGCCCACCATCCGGATCGTCAATAATCGATGCAAGGTCGTCAATGACCTGCCAGCACTGATCCTCATTGAATAGTAAGTCTCTTATTTCACGGATTCGATTATTCCTACGGATCCTAAGCTCGCTATTGTCCCATAAGCCGTATCTTTTAAACGGACTCAAACCGCTATTGCCGCAGTCGTACATATTGTCTGCCCAGGTCAAGTCCACATCCCACGGATGTTGCGACCACAGATAGTATCCCTGGGGGGTTGGTTCTGGATTTAGGTAGTAAAAATAGTTCTTGCCTGCCCCGATATCGTAATGATGAATCCCGTCAACAATTACGCGATAGCTGAAGTATTTATCCACTTCGACATTCGATAGCCACCAACTCGCCTCTGGACGGCTCGAATATTCTGAGACAAATGCATTCAAATCCGACCTATCTGTCGCAGCGGTCGGCCCCTGATTGTTAAGTTCGTTGCCTACTTGGCTGTCCATTTTATAAAGATTACCGTCAGGCAGATCATGCTCATCGAGAAACTGACCATCCATTTGCTCAATGACCATATACAGGCCCCAGAAATCACCATCATATTGCGTGGGACCGTATTCAGGTGCGCCATCGATCACCCGGAACTGAAGCCAGTGAGTAAAAGACGACTCAGCACCAACCAAGTTAAATAACTTAAATGCCGCAGCCTCGAACATTCCTTGTTCGCCGCGGTGCTGGTAATCCCCTTGTTGTATACAGGCTGAAAAGTTTAGTTTATCCCACTTTGTTTTGTATTTCTTACCGTAGTCGTCACGGGCCTGGAAGTAGTGACCTCGATTGAAATCGAACTTCCACATATTCTTGCCCATCGCATATCGCCAGACACCGCCACGTGCTCTAAAATGAATGTTGTCATAGACTTCGTCGTCATAGACCAGCGTTCCTGACCACGGATAATCATCACCCCAGTACTGACCGGTCTGTGCACCCGGCAGAGACTGTGAATCGAGCACGTCATGTTCTCTAACAAGCAAATGATAGACCGGGAGGCTGCGCATCACTTCTTCACCATACTCTACCACAGGTGTCACCCCAGGCTGTGCAGCACCTTGCCAGGCTGGCGCACCGTCGTAAACAAAGTACGCAAAATTTGGCTGAGGGTCATCCTGGTAAGGCACCTGCACGAAATTTGATGCGCCATTCATAATAAAGATACGGTAACGTATCAATCTGCGGTGACTCTGCATCGAAGCCGGCAATTGTATAGTATAAATGTCATCGCCAGCTATTTCATCTCCGTTAAGACCATCATCATTCATAAAAGAATTGACCCAGCCCACCTCATAGGCCGGGTTGGGGACGCTGATCGATGTGCCAGGAAGAGTTACAGGTATATAACTGCCAGGCTCCACAACCTGGTAGAGAAATATCACATTGCTGATTCCATCGGAGTCCGTTATCTTAGCCGTTATAGTCACCACTTCGTTCGATTTGGGCTGTTTGGGAAAGTGCTTCACCTGTCGGATGTGAGGAGGACTGTTAGCCATATAGACATCGATATTATGCTCTAAAGGAGTCGGACTTGCAGAACGCCAGCTTCCCGCAAGATCATTATCAATAGACGGATTAACTAACTGAATCGAATGTCCGCTACCTGGTTCATCCTCCGGCACAGGATCGCCGACGGTCGGCCATGGAAATCCAAGTTTATAATCTACCTCGTCGATTGTCTGGCCATCAGCATCGCAAAGCTCGATTCTCTCCCCTTCGTTTTTCAGTTTACCTTCAAATGGGCCAAAAATCAAACTCGACGAGATGCCAGGCATCACGAGGCCCCATTTAACGTAAACATGGCCCGGATTCTCGGCAACGATGATGTGCCCATCTGCTGGAATTACTGTTCCCTGATCGAATGTATATGAAATACCATCACCAAAATACCATCCCGATATATCAATATTTGTGGACCCTGCATTGTACAGTTCCACAAACTCAACTAATTCTATTCGTATATCCGGATCATAGTGGATCTCGTTAATGACTACCAGACATTGGGCGCTTACCGAACCCATAGATAGCGCAATCGTTGTTAAAGCAAGAAGTGCAATTCTCATAATTTAAGTACCCTTACCTTCCTAATCTGCGTGTCGATACAACCTCAAACAGGCAAAAAAAAGCTATTCCACCCCTTTTCTAATTATAACAATCACACTTGTTTAATCAACGCCTTAGGCTGGCGCAACCGTTTCACCGTTTCACGAACTGAGGAAGGATTTTAAGGGTGTGAGTTTGCCCACCTAGTGAATCTTAAAACAGGCTTTTGGAGATGACAAACATCATCCCTGCCGCTAATACACTCAGCCGGATAATGATGGGCCACAACGTCGAGCCAGGAACTCAAATCCGCACAAACTGCGCTTGACTGAATCAACACCTAATTCGATCGGACCCTATGATGTAGATTGGCTATACACCTGCAAAACGCAAGTATAAGTATTACCCGCTTAATATTTCAAGGCCCAGCCCTGACGAGGGTGCTAAGAACCTGCCGAGCAAGCACCATCGGAGGCTGTGACTATATTTTCTTACCGGTCACAGGATCCTCGGCATCACCTACCTAAGTATATTCCGCTCATACCATCATCGATTGCCAGCACTGTTGTATGTAAGCGTACTACTTTCTGAGGTCGTTGTCTGTTCTCATTTGCCGACAGGGGCTGGCGAGGTTATCTTGATTGGGCCAACCTTTTTACCAACGATTTCGCTGGTGCCTCTATCTGAGGCGAGTTGCCCCTTGAGTGTCTTATCGTCCAGCTTGCCTTTGAAGTCCATCTGAAACGTCTCGCCTCTGAAACTCATCTCAAGAATAAAGGTTAGCTGGTCACCTTCGAGTTTTATATTCTTCATGGGGACCTCACCACCAAAGGTTTCATACCTGCCGGTCAAGTCTCCATAAATCTTCATCATACCCGTACGCGTGCCCCAATCGGAGGTTGTCGTAAGTTCCCATACTCCGACAAGCGCTGCACCCACACGCTGGCCATTTGCCTGCCACTCGCCCATTTCACCTTTGAGCATTCCGATTAGCTTGTCGCCTTGCACAGTGCCCTCATAAGTATTTTCAAACTCGAAGTCGTTGACCTTACTGTTTCGCGTTAAGGTGAGCTTTCCATCCTGGAATTTTAAATCGGAGATTACATGCTCACCTTCTTCGTCCCATTTGCCCTCAAATGTGCCGTCTTGCTTTTGAGTTATTGTTAGCTTGGCGTTGACGTCTCGCTCACCGACATTAAAGTTGATATCCCACTGACCTAAGACGGGAAGCTTAGGCTTTGGTCGTGCCCCAACAGCGGAAAACTCGCCCCAATCACTTGAGACTGTGAGCATGAGTTTGCCGTCCTTAAGAGTCCCCTCGTAGCTCATTGTGGACTGTCGGTCAGACGGGCCGACTGTACGAACGAATGTTAGCTTTCCGTCTTCGTATTTTACATTGGACAGCTCATCGGAACCCCACTTGCCCGCCAGTGTTCCATCTTCCTTTTTGGAAATAGTCAATGTAGCAAACCTCTTTTGGCCCTCGAACTCCATCGTGATGTCCCACTCACCTTTGATTTCTTCGGCTGCCAAGACCAGCGACGTCTGCACCAATAACATAAGACAGATAATTAAAATAGACTTACCCTTCGTTTTGTGAATTAGCACCTTACCCATAGCAAATCTCCTAAAAAAATATGTTTACAAATTTATCCCTTCTCAATCTTGAAATATAACTCGACTTATGTGTTCACAACAATACCGCAAAGCTGTATAAAAGGCAACTATTTGCTCAAAAGAATTCGCATATTGATGAGAGCACAACTTCAGGCCTGTTGGCATAAGATCTATTATATGCCGAACTTATAACAGATAGGATTAAGATGATGGATACGATGGATGAAACATCGCTTAAAAATACAATAGGTCTGAGGATAATTACCGTAATTCCTGTTTTAGATTATATCGCTCTCAAACCAAAACATCACAGAAAATCCTCTATTCCATTACGGCACCGAACACTCATATCAGGGACAGATTCCAAACTACTCCGAGCAATTTCTCGATCCCATGTGCTTAACACTATTTCCCTCCTTCGCGTCAATAGTGCACAGCCCGGCTATGTCGGCCGCACTACTTAGAAAGACTCCACCCAGACCATTCAAATTGCCACTTAATCAGTCATGTAGCTGCCCAAATCGTAAATCCGGAACTCTATCCGCCCTCACCCGACGTTCCGGACACATCGAGCAATTCCAACTCAAAATCCAAATCTTTGCCTGCCAATGGATGGTTCGCGTCGATGGTTATGTTGGAATCCGAAACAGCGGTTATCGACACTATCATCGGCTCACCGTTTGGCCGGTCGACTTTCATACGCTGTCCGACTTGGGGCTGCTTTTCTTCCGGCAATTGATCCTTGGGGATGTCCTGGATCAGTCCTTCCTGATGCGGACCGTAGGCCTTATCAGATGGAACAGTGACCTTTTTCGACTGACCTAGTTCCATTCCGTGTACCGCCTCGTCGACCCCCGGTATGACTTGACCTGCGCCAAGGGTAAACTCAAGAGGCTCACCCTTCTTTGAGTCGGCAAATATAGTCCCATCCTCCAATTTACCTGTGTAGTGGATTTTCACCCTGTCACCTGATTTTGTCTGTGCCATAGCAATTCCTTCCTTTCCTTTCTCTGACGTTCAAAAGCACCCATTTCTTGCCAAGGTCGGCACCTGTCGCGGACATTTTGCTTCAGATGCCCTTGGCCGCCGAGCCTTCCCCCCACAAACCTAACTTAATGGACTCTGGGCAATAATGCAACGATGCATCCAAAAAAACCGAAAAACTATTTAGAAAATTGCCTTTCTCTAAGGTAATGCATATCTTTTTGGGGCCTATTATTACTTGAATCATTGCCCTTGTCTGCGTTCATCGCCTCTTAAGATCAGAGTATCTCTTAGCTTACTAATCCGACCGAAGTCTTATAAGGTTCTGGTGGCGCACTCGTCTCGGCGAAGGCCAAGCCGGAGTTGGAAGCTCCACCCTACCATTTTCTACCGGTAGCAAAATCCTTACAAACATTATGAGTCGCTACCAACATCTGACAGTCTTGCAGAATAGACGATTTGTCCTTTCGGAGATATTGCTACTAACCTACGGCTTTACCGGCCAAATATGCTGCACTCTTTCCACAAAAAAATCGGGGGCCATGCTTTCAATTAGCATAGACCCCGGATTTGTACAATCACCTACAGTCAAAACAATAGATGACAGCCAACTTTAAGCTTAAGCCAGAGGCTTATAAAATTGCTACAACTATACCGAGTCGAGCACGAAGCTACTCTTCGGTATAAGCCAGAGGCTTATAAAGTAGCATTCGGATCAGGCTCCGTTGGCAACGGCGAATACAACCAAACGTCATCAACGAATAACATACCTGTGCCATTCAGTGGAGCAGCCTGATCTCCAACACCAATGCTTAACTTGTTGACCGAAGCTAAATCTACTCCGGCATCGCTAAACACGCTAAACGGAATATCCCACCGCTGCCAGCCGCTTAACAGCACCGCATTGGGGTTGTCCGGATGTTCGTAGACCCTGGACGTTCCGCTACTATCTTCAATAGCCACATACAACTGCTCAGGTTCGTTGCCAGTGTTTTGTGTGATGCCGACATCTGCAAACTGCCAATCTCCGGTCACATTTCCCGTCATCGAGACACCGGAGAATTCAGCAGCACACGGTAACCCACTCACGTGGCTGGTTACAACCAGGCCGATGTAGACGGTACCGGGCATCTGGATATCCACAGACGAGGAAGTGGGGTCGCCTTCTGTGATGCTGACCCAATTGACTCCATCAGTGCTGTGCCAGCCGATGAACGTGCTGCCCTGACGCGTGAGCTTAACCCAGTGAGGCAGCGCTATAGAACCCTCACCTGTATCGACCTCAGTGGTTGCCGCTCCGGCTGAACTCCGATACATCCACTCAATTCTGCCACTTGGCGCACCGATCATATCCACCTGTAAGTCAAGTGCTGCCAGGCCGGAACGTATCATCACGCCGGCTTTAGCCCAATCATCGGTGTATTGTATGCTTTCAATCTTTGCTGTGATTGAGCCGTCTCCTTCGAGAAGCTTGTAGGCATAGCGGAACTCATCGGTCGTATCGTAGATATCCGCACCCATACCGCTCATCAGGATATTGCCAGCCGACAACTCTACGAAGGCCTGTGGATCACCCCAGAAGAAAAATGTTAGCATCTGGGCGCCTTCTGCGGTCCAATCCCGCGGAGCGATAAAAGTACGCGTGGTCTCTGAATATGTTGCGCTGCCGGTGTTGTTATAACCAAACGGCATAGACTGGGCGCCACCGTGAACATTATCTTGCTCGGCAAAAGGTGCCGTGCTGTAACCTACCTGCGAGCCGTTTTCGGCAATTTGCCAGCCATCTGCCCATGCGTCAAATATCCTGTCCGGCTCAGTGTCATTATAGTCTTCAAAGTCGTCCACAACAGAGTATTCTATTGTGGAAAAGCTCCATGTATCGCCCACCCATAATGCAGGGCTTTCGGCACTATTGACCTCATTAATTTTCCAATAGTAGGTCTGGCCTAGTTCAAGGGACGGCGGAGCATAGCCGGCCTCGCACTCGCCAGCAGGTACACTTTCAGAGGCGATAGTGCCCTCTGTCACGGCTTGTTCAATAGCGCTAAAGTATATTTCGTGCGTATCTGCCTCTCTTCCCGCTCGCCAGCTAAGCACAGAATCCAAACTAACGTCTGTCTCATTGATATCCGGCTCAGGATACCTTGCACGGACCGGTTTATATAAGAACCGCACTTCGCTCAAACTAAATTGGGCCGCTCCGCCCCAGTTACTGTTAGCGGTAATCCTGACATACTTTGCTACTGCGCCGTTAAAAGCGATTGGGGCATTGTGAGTATAATCATCCAAGCCGGGCGCCCTAGCGAATTCATGTACGCCATCCAATTGCGTCCAGTCATTGGCGTCGATCGAATACTCGATCGTAACTTCCTTCAGCCCCAAACCAATAAAAGGCTCAATTGCCATATTAGAGTTCCACACCAACATCTCCTGCAGTTTATAACTGCGATCGAACTCATATTGTATCCAGCTCGGCTGAGGACCGGTGCCACTACTTACCCACATATCTGTAGAGTTTGTCGAGTGCTGGTCACTATCGTTGAGTCCGGAGCCATCGATAGTTTTTTCAGGCCCCATAGTTGCACTTTGCGAGCTGGAAGCTGTGGCAGTTATATTCATAATCGGATAAACAAGAGGCTCGACCGTAAAGCTCCAGATTTCACCTGGATATATCGTTGAGTCAGGCGGGGCATTAACCTCATCGACCCGCCAGTAATAGGTCTGGCCGTATGCCAGAAGCCCGGCTGGCCCGCCCTGAGCGAGGTCGAAGGGATCATAGCTGGTATCATTCTGATCTTGACTGACCAGTAAACCCAGGGGATCATTGGCTCTGCCGGCACTGTTGACATCGTCAAAGTTGCTGCCGAAATACACATCATGTGTGGCAGCATACTCTCCCGGCGTCCAGACAAGAATTACATCTCGGCAAATATCGTCGACCTCATTTTCAGGGTACGGCACAGATGCACGTCCTGGCTCTTCACCGCCCAGCATGACAATCTGAATCTCCTCTTCTGTTAACGCCCGGTCATAAACACGTACATCATCGATCAGACCATCCCAATGGCGTCCTGTTGATTCTGGGTTCTCACTAATAAGCACGTCCGTAGAAGCGGTACCTATAGGCTCAGTAGTGGAGGTGCTCGCATCAAGCACTCCGTCAAAATATACGTTGATGTTTGTACCATCAAACGTTCCGCAGGCGTGATGCCATTCGTCGTAGCCAACCACAGTGACTCCATCGACCGAATAGGTATCGGGTGCCTGCCACCAAGTGATACCAAAGTGAAACCTCGGATCCAAGTTCACGTTGCTAAGCCTCCAGGCATTCTCACCCTTTGCTACAATGACCCTCCAATCGCCCTGGATCGACCTAATAGTAACCCATGCGCAGACCGTAATCTCATCCATGTCACCCAGGATCGAGGCATTCCCACAGTTGACATAGTCACCACTACCATCACAATCCAACGCACCATTGATTTGGCCTTGCACCCACTGCGGATCACCCAAGACGGTACCGTCATTACCATTGCCGGACGAGTCAACAGCAATAGTGCCGGATGTCTCATCAAGCTTCCACAAACCGACAAGACTCGGGTCAGCACCTTCGGCTATGCCCGCCAAAATGAAACATAGCACCAAAACAAAAGATACCAAATAATTTATCTTTCTACACATAATAGTCCTCCTTCAAAACAGTTGTGAACTAACTAAAAATATTTCCCCCTCGGATAGAATCTGTGCCCACGCAGCACAATTTTTTTTGATCGGCCAGTACCTCCTTCCTTCAAGATCTAAGCACGAACTGCGTACTGACAGGTAATTTTTCCATGGAGCATCACGAAATCCTCGTGGCTCGCAGACATTATTCGCCATATTATTTATACCACATAAGCCACCATGACTTCAAGAGAAATCTCTCATGGAACCATTCCAGAAATTGGGGATGTATTACCACATAAATACTTGACTTCCCCCTCCAGAATGCTAAACTTGCCACTGTCTCGGAGGAGTCTTAGATGCCCCAAACAACTTGAAAATGGGACTACCTTATAGTCGCAGCCCTGCTCTGTTGAAAAGCCTCACTGTCATTTCGACCGAAGCCCCTAAGGGGCGAAGTGGAGAAATCTATTCAAAAACAGACCTGTCCCGAGCCAAGCCGAGGGATTTCTCGACTCGCCTTCGGCTCGCTCGAAGTGACATTCCGAACTCTTTTCAACAAGGCATTACAACCTCTAACAAACAGCAGGCGGCGGCTTATAAAGAGCAACTCGACCTACGACTCAGGCTTGGATTCCTGTCAGACGCCAAAAAAGTCATGGTCGTAGCCGATCTCGAAGGAAAGTGCGGGAAGTGGCGCAAGCGCTCCTACCTTGTAGTGGTGCTAAATAGTGAACTTGAAGGCGCTAAGGTACCGACGGCAGATGCTCAACTCTTGGCCGAATTGCTCATCAAACTGAGCATACTAATCGTTCATGGAAGAAAATGGCAGGATCAAATCGGTGGGACTGTAGGGGAAACAAAGATTATCTTTACTGAGCCGGGACTCATCCCCGACGCCAAGATTCATTATCTGCCGACAGACTTGCTCGATCCCAAGCGCAACGCGGGCCAGACCTTGTTGTATTACACCGGCATCACGCGCTTGGCTAAGAATATCCTACAGCAGGTAGTAAGCGGGTATC
>Ga0315547_1003328_pt1 | contig 10549 bp, 7 predicted proteins | sample SalMarSW160240MG_2_FD_202542 | JGI IMG/M metagenome (GOLD analysis project Ga0315547, IMG submission 202542) | Salt marsh sediment microbial communities from the Plum Island Ecosystem LTER, Massachusetts, United States - Salt Marsh Sediment SW1601-240 ... | reverse complement strand
TGCGTTATCCTCACCGGTAGCATTATGTCGATAGTGAGAGACCGGCTCATGAGGGGCTAATCCCTCTAGCCAATTCTCGTAATCTGAGAGCAAACCACGTTCATCATCGTTGATATAGACACTTGCAGTAATGTGCATTGCATTCACCAGGCATAAGCCTTCTTTTACTCCGCTTTCGGCTATTGCTGTTTCCACTTGTTGTGTGATATTGATAAACGCTCTTCTTGTTGGGATCTCGAACCATAATTCCTTGCGAAAGCTTCTCACATTAATCACCCCTTGTGCTTTTCACGTTGGTTTCGCAGTTTGACTGCATCTAGCCGGCAAAGATTCATTATAGCTAATTAGAGAAAGCCAAGAGAAGGACGCATTGCCTCATTGAACTTGTGCAGATGGGATGAGGGTAGGGCGTGCGTGTTGACACGTCGAGCGGAGTGTGATATACTACTCAAAACGTTACCGGTAAGGTTTTGTCAAGCGGTGGGAAAATGCAGAGAACAACAATAAGAGACGTAGCTCGAGCAGCGGGGGTCTCTATTAACACCGTGTCTCGTGCCCTTAACGGCAAGCCAGACATAAACCCCGAAACCAAACGGCTAATTCTAGAGGCGGCGGATAGTGGTTGTGGGCTACGACGACATCCCTTTTTCTTCGTGTCTGGAAGTTCCGCTGACAACTGTAAGGATTCCAAAAAAGCAAATGGGCGAGAAAGCTATTTCAGTACTCGAAAAGAAGATAGATGGACAGAAGTGCGATAGCCAGTTAAAGATCCCGGTTGAGTTAGTGATTAGACAGTCTAGCCTCTCCACAGCAAACCAGGAATAAGAGGGGGTGATAAGAAAAACATACAAGACACTTCCTGTAGTGGCAATTAGAAGTCAATGATGTACAGAATTTAGGAGGTATGGAATGTACAGATGTAAACAATGGATAGGTTTGGTGTTGATAGGGGTGTTGGTTGTGCCCTTAATGGTTGCGGCAGGTCAAGACGAACGGGCTCTATGGAACAAGTTCGCTTCGACTAGTGAGATGGTAGAGTACACAAGTCTTAGCAAGTACAACGAAGCCCCTTCTTTGGCTAAGCTTGTTGCAGAAGGAAAGTTACCCCCTGTTGAGGAGAGGTTGCCGGAAGAACCTTTTGTGTGGAAGACAGGCGTCATGGTAGATGGAATCGGCGTCTATGGAGATATCCAGAGGCGTGCGAGTGGAATGGCACCCGAAGGCTGGAACACGGCTGTTGGCCAGCACTCGGGGTGGGACGGAGCGATGGGGTTCAAAAACGATGGCCTGGTAAAACTCGGGCCAATGTGGATGCTAGAGAACCCCGAACCCATCCCCAACCTGGCAAAATCCTGGGAGTGGTCCGAGGATGGCAAGACACTCACGATGCACCTGATCGAAGGAGCAAAGTGGTCAGACGGTGTGGAATTTACCGCAGATGACATCGTGTTCACCTATTACGATAACATCGTGGATCCCAATATCCCGAGCTGGAGGAGTGCGGGTTCTTGGACCTTTGGCGACAAAGTTACAGAACTCGAAAAGGTCGATAATTATACGATAGCATGGCACTTTGGTGTCGCCTATCCTATCCAGGCATTCTTCCTGATGGAGAGCCAGCTTAATGGTCCGCTTGCTGCGCACGTGTACAAGCAGTACCACCCTAAATACAACTCCACCATGACATACGATAGTTACATGAAGGCAACCCCACCAGAAGCGTTGCCAGCCGTGACCTTGGGGGCATTTGTTCCTGTAGCCTATGTGCCTGGCCAGATCATGGTGTATGTCAGGAATCCCTTCTATTTCAAGGTGGACGAACAAGGTAACCAGTTGCCGTACTTTGACGCAATCGTCTGGAAGGAGTCCGACTCGTGGAACACACGGATCTATGATCTGTTAGCTTCCGCTGGTGATGTGACGCCTATTCAGGATCCGAGCATGGTCCCCCTAGTTTTTGCGGCGTCGCAGAACCCTGGAGCGGACTTCGTCTTTCAGTGGGGACCCTTTACGACGCCCTACCAGATCAATCCAAACTACTCGCTTTACGCTGGCGTCAACAGCGATAGAGACAAGGCCTTACGGCTGTTGTTTAGAGAAAAGGCATTCCGACAGGCCCTATCACGGCTTATCGATCGGGAAGGAATCTGCTCGGGCATTTTCCCGGCGCCAAATGTGCAACCATTCTATGGAGGGTACCCCTCCGGCTCTGCTTACTACCAGGAAAACAAGGTAATCGAGTATCCTTATGATCCTGCGGAAGCAAAACGACTCCTTGCAGAACTGGGTTTCGCGGATACTGATGGGGATGGTATCCTTAACTGGTCTGAGAGCTCCTTGATTCCAGGGGAAGACCTCATCATTGAGATCATAACGGAGGCCTCAGAGCCTGAGCACGTTGTAATTGCCGAAGCATTGGTATCCGACTTCCGAGACGCAGGGATTGATCTACGCGTGAAAAACATCCAGGCGGGGATCTTCATCCAAAGGGAAGAATCACAGGACTTCGACCTAGTATTGGGTAGGAGCTACGCTGCGACCCCATGGGTAAGGCCCGATGAAGTTGGTCCCGTCAGTGAGATCAGTCCATCCTGGCATACAGCTGGCCCCGGAGGACAACGCGATCTCCTCCCCTTCGAGGAGAGGATTGAAGAGCTACTCACAGCGACTGTAACGATGACTTCCTCCGAGGAACGCAAAGAGGCCCTTGGCGAAGTTCTGGAACTCTACACCGAGAACGTTTACACAGTGGGCATTCTGGAAATGGCCTATCCGATGGGGTTTGCAAAACGACATCGCAACTACCCCGTGGACTTTCCAGCCACCTTGTATAACTGGTACCATAATAGCCTACCGATTGAAATCCGATGGTGTCCGGAAGAGTTACAGCTTCCGTCACAGTACCAAGACCTGATCCCCACACCGGAGTCCTACAAGGTTCAAGACTGGTACCACATTACGGATGTTGAATAGGAAAGGCTGATCGAATCGACCCGGGGGATGTGGAGATCCCCCGGGTTTCTTTGACGCCCGAGACCCGCAAAGCAGCCACCCGCGGGACAAACGATAGCAGAGAGAAGAGAGGCGGATGGTAGGATACCTGGTAAAACGCTTACTGTACTCAGTGCCGCTTCTGTTATTCATCATGTTCATCTCCTTTGTAGTCATCACCCTGCCGCCGGGGGATTATATGAGTGCACTGCAAAACAGGTTGACCCAAGCCGGTGGTTTATCTGTTGCTGAGGCGAGAGAGGTAGCCGGCCAGCTCAGGGAAATGTATGGGTTAGACAAGCCCTTTTTCGCCCAGTTCGGAAAGTGGTTTTGCGGCATTTTTAGAGGGGATTTCGGGTATTCGTTTAGGTACAGAAAGCCCGTGTTTGACATGATCTGGAGCCGGCTAGGGTGGACTGTTCTGATTGCCGTGTGCGCCATGTGCTTTTCAGTGGTGGGTGGAGTGATCCCAGGCATATACTCAGCGACCCACCAATACAGTTTTGGAGACAACGTCCTGACGATTTTCTCCTTCCTGGGGTTGTCGATACCCAATTTCTTCTTGGCCTTAGCGGCTATCTATTTCCTCATCTTCTATACCGGTGTTTCAAGCATAGGCGGGCTTTTTTCGATGGAGATGGTCCTGCGTCCGTGGAGTTGGGCTAAACTCATGGACCTCATAAGCCATTTATGGCTTCCCATCGTTGTGATCGGGGTCGCTGGTACTGCAAGGAATATGCGGGTCATCCGGGCGAATCTGCTGGATGTCCTTGGGCACCAATATGTTCAGGTTGCTAGAGCTAAGGGGCTAAGAGAGCGGGTCGTGATATACAAGCACGCGCTGAGGAACGCCGTGCAACCGCTCGTGATGTACCTTGGAATGTCCATCCCCTGGCTCATACAAGGAGAAATGGCGACAAGTATTGTTTTATGTGTGCCCACTACAGGTACGATGTTCTTGCTTGCCCTTCAGGACCAGGATATGTATCTTGCCGGTTCTTTCCTCCTTGTGCTCGCTGTCATTACGGTAATTGGAAATCTCCTGGCTGATATATTGCTTGCTTGGGTAGATCCAAGGATCAGATATGAGTAGACAGGAATTCAGGGTAAGGACCCCGAAAAGAAATCTAAGAAAAACTGCCTCTACGGACCTCAAAGCGAAAAGACCTAAAAGCCAGTTAGCATTAATGTGGAGAAAGTTCAAGAAACATCGCTTGGCAAGAATAGGCGGTATTATGATTGGACTTCTGCTTATCATCATTGTGTTTGCGCCGTTCTTCGCTCCGTATGACTATACAGACTCAGACCTTAAGGCAACATACGTTCCTCCGCAACGAATTCATTTTTTAGATCAGGATGGGAGGTTCCACTTTCGGCCTTTTACTTACAAGTTGCAAAGAGAGCTAGATCCTAAGACCTACATGCTCCTCTATACAGAGGAGCCGTCAAAGAAGTACTTCATCAGGTTATTTGTGCATGGATGGGAGTATGAGCTTTTCGGGATGTTCAAATCCGATCTGCACCTTTTCGGAGTCGAAAACGGGGGAAGCGTATTCCTCTTAGGTACCGATACCCACGGAAGGGATCTTCTTGGTCGCATACTCTTTGGCGGCAGGCTGACCCTACTCATCGCGCTGACTGCTACCGCTATCAGCGGGATCATTGGAACCATACTCGGAGGCATCTCAGGCTACTATTCAGGCGTATCAGATATCCTGATCCAGAGGGTGGTGGAAGTCTTCCGGTGTTTCCCGGAACTACCTTTGTGGATGGCGCTAAGCGCTGCTTTACCTCGGGATTGGAATCCGATCTATACGGTATATGGGATAATCGGGATATTCTCTCTATTGAATTGGCCAGTCATAGCGAGGGAAGTGCGGGGCAAAGCCCTCTCATACCGCGAAGAGGATTTTGTGTTGGCCGCAAGATCGATAGGGGCAAGTGGCCGTCGGATCATACTTCGACACGTACTTCCTCAAGCGTTCAGCCATATCATCGTGGCGTTGACGGTCACCATACCGTGGTTAATCCTCGGGGAAAGCACACTGAGTTTCTTGGGGCTGGGAATCCAACCTCCCATGGCAAGTTGGGGTACCCTTATGAAAAATGCGCAAAACTTTCAGACGTTGGGTCAGCACCCGTGGATCATGATTCCCGGACTGTTCATCATGATAACAGTGCTTGCTTTCAGCTTCCTGGGAGATGGGCTAAGAGATGCGGCCGATCCTTTTTCTCGATACTAAGCTAAGAGTGCTGACAGACCTAGTTAAACCGGTATTCTTGATGTGCGGGATGGTGAGGAGAGTTAATGGTAATTGACAGGAAGGAGAATAACATAATGAACAAGAATGCTATACAGCCCTTGCTGATTAAGAACGTCCGAGTCAAGGATGAATTCTGGGCCAAGCGCCTGCAACAAGTTAGAGAGGTTGTCATTCCGTACCAGTGGCAGGCCTTGAATGATAAGATTCCCGCAGCGGAACCCAGTCATGCCATCGAGAACTTCCGTATCGCTGCCGGAAGAACGGACGGAGAGTTCTACGGATGGGTCTTTCAGGATAGCGATGTCGCGAAGTGGCTGGAGGCTGTTGGCTATTCTCTAATGAACCATTCGGACCAGGAACTTGAGCGACTGGCTGATGAGGTCGTTGAATTGATTGCAAACGCTCAACAGCGAGACGGCTACCTCAATACCTATTTCACTATTAAAGAGCCTGCGGGACGCTGGGCAAACCTTCGCGACAATCACGAAATGTACTGTGCAGGTCACATGATGGAAGCCGCCGTGGCCTACTATGAAGCGACCGGGAAGCGGAAACCCCTTGACGTTGTGCGCCGGCTGGCCGATCACATTGACGCCACTTTCGGAACAGAACCTGGCAAGAGAAGGGGATACCCTGGACACGAAGAAATTGAGTTAGCCCTCGTCAAGCTCTATCGAGCCACCGGCGAAGAACGCTACCTTCGACTAAGCAAGTACTTCATTGACGAACGCGGGCAACAGCCACACTACTACGACCTGGAGGCAAAGGCACGAGGGGAGGGCAGTCCGGGGGGTAAATACGGCAAGGCCTATAGCCAAGCTCACGTTCCTGTTCGAGAACAGACATCGGCATTTGGCCATGCCGTTCGGGCCATGTATCTCTATTGCGGCATGACAGACGTGGCTGCCGAGATCAAAGATGAGACCCTCGTGACTGCGTGCAAGAAACTGTGGGACAGTGTCACGAAACACCAGATGTACATCACCGGTGGTATTGGTTCAGCCGTACAAGGGGAGTCCTTCACGTTTGACTATGACTTGCCCAATGATACCGCTTACACGGAAACCTGCGCTGCCATTGGCCTCGTCTTCTGGGCACACCGGATGCTGCATCTTGACGTTGACCGTGACTACTCGGATGTCATGGAGCGCGCCCTTTACAACGGCGTGCTGAGTGGAATATCGCTCGACGGTAAGAAGTACTTCTATGTTAATCCACTCGAAGTGTCGCCGGAATCGTGCGAAAAGCGGAACGACAAGCGGCACGTTGACACAGTCCGCCAAGCTTGGTTTGACTGTGCTTGCTGTCCGCCGAATATTGCCAGATTGCTGGCTTCGGTTGCACAGTACATCTATTCAAAAGACGAAGACACAATCTATGTGCACCTTTTTGTGGGAAGTGAAGCTGATTGTGAACTTGCGGAACAGCAAGTTTCCTTAACACAGAGGACAGAATACCCTTGGAAGGAAACGGTGGAAATAACGGTCCGTACCGAAACAGAGGTTCGCTTCACATTGGCGATTCGCGTCCCTGGGTGGTGCAAGAATGCCGAGATCACCGTCAACGGCGAAGATGTCAAAGCCGCTGCTGTTTCCAGGAAAGGCTACGCAAGGATCACACGAGTGTGGCGCAGCGGTGATGGGGTTGAGATACTGCTGCCCATGCCTATTGAGCGAATCCATGCCCATCCTGCTGTGCGTGCGAATGCTGGAAAAGTGGCGATTCACCGTGGTCCAGTCGTCTACTGCTTGGAGGAGGTCGACAACGGTCCTAACCTTCCCGACCTCTCCCTGCCGCAAGATGCGAAGCTAACCCTGGGCGGCTGCGATCAGTCCCTCGGAGGCGCTCCCGTCATTCACGGCGTCGCTCGGCGCAGCGCAATGACGTCACAATGGAAGCATGTCCTCTATAGCCCAGTTGCTCTGGAAAGGGAAGAGATCGCAATAAGAGCCGTTCCCTATTTTGCGTGGGGTAACCGTGAGCCCGGGGAAATGCTGGTTTGGATACGAGAAGAATAGAATAATGATGCGAAGGAATGCTCAACAAAAGGAGTGGTCACAGTGCTTGAAGAGTTGAGAGCAGAAGTTTACAGAGCTCTTAAAACCCTCCCTGCAAGCAGACTGGTGCAAGGGACGAGCGGCAATGTCAGTGGAAGGGAGGGAGACTACGTCGTGATCAAACCGAGCGGGGTACAGTACGACTCCCTCTCGCCAGAGGATCTCGTCGTCGTCAACCTATCAGGAAAACTTATTGAGGGAGTTCTCAAGCCTTCCGTCGATACCTCGGCTCACCTGCACATCTACCGCAGCACCCCGCAAGTCGGAGGAGTCGTCCATACGCACTCGGTTTATGCCACCGTGTACGCCGTCCTGGGAAGAAGCATCCCCGTGTACCTCACAGAGCTTGCTGACCTGTTTGGAGGTCCGATCCCCGTATCGGCCTACGTCCCTCCCGGAGACGAGAATATCGGGAAAGAGTTCTCCGAGAAGACGCGGCCGGGCCGATTTCGAGCACTGTTGATGAGGCACCACGGGGTGTTCACTGCTGGTAAGACTCCGACAGATGCGCTGACCGCGGCACTGATCGTGGAGCACAGCGCGAGAATCGCCTATCTAGCCGAGAATGCCGGGACCCCCGCTGTTCTGGCTGAAGAAGAAGTCAGGCGGCTACATGAGGCGTATGTGAAGGGCTATGGACAGAAAGACCATGGAAAGGACTAGGACATGACTAAGCCATATTTGATCGGCGTCGATATTGGAACGTTTGCAGCCAAGAGCGTCGTGGTCTCTCTGGAGGGAAAGGTGCTCGGCTCGGCGCTCGTGGAATACGAGGTGGAACACCCGCGGCCCTCGTGGGCGGAGCAGTGGCCGCAGGTGTGGGAAGAAGCGGCGTACAATGCAATAAAAGGAAGTATAGAGAAAGCGGGGATCGCTGCGAGTGAAGTTGCCGGGGTCTGTATCAGCGGACTTTACGGTGGCTCGGGGATCCCGGTTGACAAGGAATTCAACCCGTTGCGGCCATGCCTCATCTGGATGGACCGCCGTGCCACGGATGAAGTTGAATGGATCAGGAGAAAGGTGGACTTGAATAGGGTGTTTGAGGTCACCGGCAATTATGTCGACACCTACTTTGGATACCCCAAGATCCTGTGGATTAAGAACAACGAACCTCGAATCTGGGAGCGCGTGCATAAGTTTGTTCCCCCGTCCAGCTACATCGAGTTCCGCCTAACGGGCCGGCTGGCGATCGACTACTCGTCAGCGGGGAACCTCGGGGGACTTTTTGACATTCATCGCCTGCGCTGGTCCGAGGAAATGAGCAAGGGGTTAGGGATTCCTCTGGAGAAGATGCCAGAGAAGTTAGTCGCTTCCACGGAGGTGGTGGGGGAGGTGACCTCCGCGGCGGCAAAAAAGTGCGGTCTTCTCACCGGTACACCCGTGGTTGCAGGCGGGATCGACGCACCGATGGCGACGTTAAGTGGGGGGGCGATCGAGCGCGGCGATAACGTGGCGATGATGGGGACCTCCACCTGTTGGGGAGTCATTCACCAGGGTGAGGCCTACTCGAAAAGCCTCGTCTCCATGCCGCACGTCGTGAACTGCACCGAGGAGATCTACACGTGGGGCGGCGCAGCGACTGGGGGTGGGCTCATTCGCTGGTTTAGGGACCAATTCGGCGAGCCGGAGGTCGAGGAAGCCGAGAAGACGGGTGAGGATCCCTACCAGCTACTGGATGCGGAAGCAGCGGATATTCCTGCGGGCTCTGACGGACTGGTTGCCCTGCCGTACTTCATGGGCGAGCGCGCTCCACTGTGGGACCCCGACGCGAGGGGGGTGATCCTCGGGCTCACCCTCTACCACACCAAGCCTCATTTCTTCCGGGCCCTGCTGGAGGCCGCTGCTTACAGCCTGCGCCACAGCATCGAGGTCGGCGAGGCGATTGGCCTTCACCTGAAGGAGGAGACCCGCATTGTCGGAGGAGTGACGAAATCGAATCTGTGGACGAAGATCCTTTCCGATGTCACGGGGCGGAGGATACTGATTCCCGCGGGAGGAGTGGGGGCTCCACTGGGCGACGCACTCCTCGCTGGGATTGGGGTGGGGATCATTGCCGACTACCGGGTCATCGGAGAGTGGACGCACATCGGCCGGGTCGATACCCCGAACCCCGTGACAAAAGAGGTCTACGACAAGTACTATGCGCTTTATCGAGCGTTCTACGAGGACATCAAGGATCGCATGCATGAGCTGTCCACGATTGGAGGTGGAAAAGGATGAGGAGAAGAACTGAAACGTTTGGAGTCATCGTTGGCAATAGGAACTTCTTTCCCGACCGGCTCGTAGAAGAGGGACGCGAGCAAGTCCTGAGTGCGATCGAAGGTGTAGGGTACAAGGCGGTGACGTTGTCACCGGAGGACACGTCGTACGGAGCAGTGGAGACGCGTCAGGATGCCGAGCAGTGCGCCCGCCTTTTTTCCAATCACAGGGAAGCGATCGATGGCGTCATCGTGACGCTGCCCAATTTTGGAGATGAAAAGGCTGCAGTCGATGTCTTACGTCTTTCCGGGCTGAGCGTACCCATTTTGATTCACGCCTTCCCCGACGAGGTAATGAAGTTGGACATCGCACACCGGCGAGACGCCTTCTGCGGGAAGCTTTCCCTGTGCAATAACCTTGTGCAGTACGGGATTCCTTTTTCCAGCACCACGCTGCATGTCGAATCGCCAGAGTGCGGTACGTTCAAGGACGATCTAAAAGCCTTTGCAGGGATTTGCAATGTAGTTAAGGGGCTCAGGAAGGCACGTCTTGGCATGGTGGGAGCAAGGCCAACCGCGTTCAATACGGTCCGATTCAGCGAGAAGATTCTGGAGCATGAAGGGATCACTGTTGAAACGGTAGATCTTTCCGAGATCATTGCGCAGGCCCAGGGATTTGACCGCGCGGCTTCGGGGGTCAAGCGCGAACTGAAGAAAATCAAAGGTTACATCGCCACAGAAAGCATTCCCGAAACCGCGTTGGAAAAAATGGCGAAGCTGTCGCTTGCGCTTTCGGAGTGGATCGAAAAAAATGCGCTCGATGCGGTCGCTATCCAATGCTGGACGGCTCTAGAGGAGATTTATGGCATCGTGCCATGCACTGTTATGAGTATGCTTTCGGAGAATATGATCCCCAGTGCCTGTGAGGCGGACATCATGGGGGCGTTGTCGATGTACGCCCTTGAGCTAGCTGCTGGAACCCCGGCTGCTCTGGCCGACTGGAACAACAATTATGGCGAGGACGAAAACAAAGTGATCA
>Ga0315547_1003320_pt1 | contig 10561 bp, 8 predicted proteins | sample SalMarSW160240MG_2_FD_202542 | JGI IMG/M metagenome (GOLD analysis project Ga0315547, IMG submission 202542) | Salt marsh sediment microbial communities from the Plum Island Ecosystem LTER, Massachusetts, United States - Salt Marsh Sediment SW1601-240 ... | reverse complement strand
CACCTGGTGGAGATGAAGGCCAGGTTCCCGGAAGAGTTGCTGACACTGTTCGAGAATATGGAGCAGCGCAGCAACCCCTGGGGCATTGCCCCCGCGGAACGCACCAAGTGGGCGGCGGATATTAATGTCCAGCCTTTCGAGGCCGGAAAGACCGAATACCTGTTCTATATCGGCTGCGCCGGAGCTTTCGACGCGCGGAACCGGCGGACGACTTTATCCGTAGCCAGTATTCTCGATAAAAGCGGTATATCGTGGGGTACCCTGGGGAGGGACGAATTATGTTGCGGAGAAAGCGTGCGCCGACTCGGCAACGAGTATGTCTTCGACCGCATGGCCAGAGAAAACATCAAGATGTTCGAGGAAAAGGGTGTCAAGAAGATTATCACGCAGTGTCCGCATTGCTACACCACCCTGAAGAACGATTACAGGCAGTACGGTGCCGACCTGGAAGTTGTCCATCATACGGAGTTCATCAATAGTCTGATTAAAGAAGGTAAACTCAAGCTGAACGCTTCCGGCGACCTGGGCAACGTGGTCTTCCACGATTCCTGTTATCTGGGGAGATATAACCTTATCTACGATGCCCCGCGTCAGGTGGTTGCCGCGGCTACAGGCAAAGCGCCGACCGAGATGGAGCGGAATCGCGATAAATCGTTCTGCTGCGGCGCCGGCGGCGGCCGTATGTGGATGGAAGAGCAAGAAGGTACACTTATTAATGTTGCCCGTGTGGAAGAAGCCTTGGAAAAGAAGGCGGAGACAATTTGTGTCTGTTGCCCTTACTGTATGACCATGTTTGATGACGGGCTGAAAGATAAAGGCGCAGATGACAAAGTGCAGGTGCTGGACCTGGCCGAAATCGTGGCGAAAGCGCTGCCGGATTAAATATTAGCGACAGCATTATTTTATTGCCATAGGTAGCTGGCCGTGCTGGACTTATCTCCAGTCCCGTACTATAATTAGTTAGCGATAGAGCCGAAGTACTAGAACTACTGTACAATATGAAGTAAAGTTCATATCTCCTCGAAAACAAGGGCCGTTTAATAGGAATAAGAACCAGATGGAGCCTGGAACTTATTGAGATTTGTAAGTTTACTTATCACTTTTCCTGCATCGGATTACTTATTTCCTACATCGGTTATTATGCATATCATTGTGTCTGAATATCGAGATAACTAAGAAAGGAGTTGGACTTGATGGTTAAGGAACTTCCAGTTGTTTACCTGCAAACATCCGGTTGCAGTGGCTGTGCCGTCTCGCTGTTAAATTCGGCCAGTCCTACTATTAAGAACGTGCTTATAGACCAGATAGTCCCCGGAGTGCACGTCAACCTCCGGTTTCATCCGGTGATTATGGCTGCCGCCGGGGAACTGGCCATTGAGGTGATGGAGGACACGGCCAAACAGAAGCAGGGCGAGTATATCCTGGTCGTTGACGGCGCTGTCCCCATGGCTACCGACGCCGTTTACGGGGCGGTCGGCGAGCGGGATGGTAAACCGGTCACCATGCTGGAGAGGGTAACGGAGCTGGCCCAGGATGCTCTGGCCGTTATCGCTCTGGGTACTTGCGCCTCGTTCGGTGGCATTTCGGCCGCGTCCCCCAACCCCACCAACGCCCAGCCGGTGCAAAAAGCCCTTGAGGCGAAAGGCATTAAGAAACCCCTGATTAATATTCCCGGCTGTCCGCCGCACCCCGACTGGTTCGTGGGGACGGTGGCCGGTATTATCCTGAACGGTCTGCCCACGGCCGATGACCTCGACGACCTGCTCCGGCCCAAGGCTTTCTACGGCAAGCTGGTTCATGAGAACTGCCCACGACGTGCCTATTTCGACGAAGGCAAGTTCGCCAAGAAATTCGGCGACGAGGGCTGCCTCTATGAGCTCGGCTGCAAGGGACCCATAACCTATGCCGACTGTCCCCTGAGGCGGTGGAATAGCGGCACGAACTGGGTCATCGGTGCTGGCGCGCCGTGCAACGGCTGTACCCAGCCCGAATTCCCCGACCAGACAGCACCATTCTACGAGAAACTCGTTGACGTCGAGTTGCCCGTCATCGGTGCCTACTGGGCTAGCAAGGAGGAGAAGTAATGGGTAGGATTGTTATTGACCCCGTCACCAGAATTGAGGGACACCTTAAAGTCGAGTGTATCGTCGAGAACGGGGAGGTCAAGGAAGCCAGGACTACCGGCAACCTCTTCCGCGGATTTGAAATTATCCTGCGGGGGCGTGACCCGCGGGATGCCCAGGTGATTACCCAGCGCATCTGCGGCGTCTGCCCGCAGTCGCACGCTATCGCGGCCACGTTAAACCTCTATAGTGCTTTCGGCATTGCCGATAAGATACCGGATAACGGCCGCATCATCCGCAATCTTATCCAGGGGGCGCATATCGCCCAGGACCATATCCTTCACTTCTACCACCTGGCGGCCCTAGACTATGTGAACGTGGCGGATGTCGCCAAGTATGAAGGTAATGACTCCCAGCTTAACTCTGTCAAAGATTTTATTAACCGCGGCGAGCTGGGGCCGTTCCTGCCTCGCTACGAGGGTGATTACCGCCTGCCCCCGGAGGTCAACCAGCAGGCCGTAGCCCACTATGTCAAAGCGCTGGAGATACGGCGTATCGGCCACGAGGCCGTGGCTATCTTCAGCGGCAAGATTCCTCACAGCGTGGGGGTTGTCCCCGGCGGCGTGACCAGCGTGCCCACGGCCGATAACATCATGGCCTATATCTGGAAGATTAAAATTCTGCAGGATTTCATTGATAACATCTATATTCCGGACGTGCTGGCGGTGGCCGGCGCTTATCTCGACTATGCGGAAATCGGCGTCGGCTGCAAGAACCTGCTCTCCTATGGCAGCTTCGACCTTGAAGGCAGCAGCCCGGACTACACAAAACGGGAAAGGCTCTTCAAGCAGGGGACCGTCTCCGCCGACCTTAAACCCGGAGAACTGGATACCGACAAGATAACCGAGTACGTCAAGCACTCCTGGTACGAAGATTCGACAACAGGGAAGCATCCATCTCAAGGGGAGACCAAGCCGCAGTACGGTAAGAAGGATGCCTATTCCTGGACGAAGTCCCCACGCTATGACGGCAAGGTCTACGAAGTCGGCCCGCTGGCGAGAATGGCCGTTTCCTATGCCAGGGGCGACCCTAAAGCGCAGGAACTGGTGAACGGAGCTTTAAGTCAGTTAAAGGCATCGCCGGATGTTCTATTCTCTGTTCTGGGACGCCATCTGGCACGGGCGCTTTCGGCTAAAATTATCGCCGATTCACTGGAAGGTTGGGCGCTGCAGTTGAAGCCGGGTGAACCGGCCTATGTGGAGTATGAAATGCCCGATGAAGCCATGGGCATGGGACTTACCGAAGCCGCCCGTGGTGCTCTGGGACACTGGATAGAGATAAAAGACAAGAAGATTGCCAACTACCAGTGCGTCGTACCCACCACCTGGAACATAGGCCCGATGGATGATAAAGGTCAGCCCGGCCCAATCGAGCAAGCCCTCATCGGCGCCAGGGTCAAGGACGAGAGCAATCCCTTTGAAATCGTGCGTATCATCCGCTCTTTTGACCCCTGCATAGCCTGTTCCATCCATGTCGTGACACCTAAAGGTCGAGACCTTGGTCAGTTCAGGGTAGTGTAGCCTTTTAAGGAGGAGAGATGATTTTATCAGAGCAAAAGCCGTTTGAAGAAATCTTGGGCTATCTCGACGGGGAGAAGAGCGTCTTTATACTGGGCTGTAACGGCTGCGCCCAGTCTTCAGGCAGCGGCGGCCCCGTCCAGGTCGAGGAAATGAAGAACAAGCTTGAAGAAGCCGGGAAGACGGTGACCGGGACCAAGGTTATCGATTTCCTCTGCGAGAAAGCCCTGGTCAAGTCGGGACTGAGGGGCAGAGTCGACCAGGTAGCGGCAGCCGATTCGATACTGGTGATGACCTGCGGTATCGGCATTCAGGCAGTAGCGGCCTCGGTGAATAAGGTCTGTCACCCCGCCTGCAACACCATCAACCTCGGCGGTAGCCGCGGGGAGTGGAGGGGCAGCGAGCGCTGCCAGGAGTGCGGCCAGTGTCTGCTGGACTATACCGGTGGCATCTGTCCCATCACCGCCTGCACCAAGAGCCTGGTCAGCGGTGCCTGTGGTGGGGCATCCAACGGTAAGTGTGAGCTTTCACCTGACCGGGATTGCGGCTGGGAGCTGATTTATAACCGATTGAAAGAGAAGGGTCAGCTCGATAAACTGAAGGTTTTCATCGACCCGCTGGACCACAGCAAGCTGATGGCCCGGCCGGAGATGATGTCCACCTCGCGATACGCGCTGGAGCAATCTGACCAGGAGGGAAGATAAAGTGAGCTTGCAATCAAAACTGGAGTCAGGAAAGTTTGTCATAACCTGTGAGGTCGGCCCGCTGAAAGGGACCGACATTCACGAAGTCGAAGAAAACGCGGAGCTTCTCAAGGGTAAGGTGGATGCCGCCAATGTTACCGACCAGCAGAGTTCTGTCATGCGGCTGGGCTCTCTGGTGACCTCTCATATACTGTTACAGAAGGGACTGGAGCCCGTCTACCAGATGGTCTGCCGCGACCGTAACCGCATCGCTTTACAGTCCGACCTTTTGAGTGCCTGGGTATTGGGCATAAAGAATGTCCTGTCGATTACCGGCGACCTGCCGCAGCTCGGCGACCACCCCGAAGCCAAGGCCGTTTACGACCTGGATTCCGTGACGTTGCTTCAAACCATAAGCAAGCTGAACAACGGCACCGATATCAACGGCAACGAGCTCCAGGGTAAGCCGTCTTTCTTCCCCGGGGCGGTGGTGAAAGTGGAATCGGACACGGAGGCCTCCATGGAGCTACAGATTGCCAAGCTGGAGAGAAAGGCTGCCGCCGGAGCCAGGTTCATACAGACGCAGGCGGTCTATGATGCCGGCAGTTTCGCCAAATTCATGAAGAGGGTGGAGCAGTTCAAGGTGCCCATCCTGGCTGGTGTCATACCCCTGAAATCCGCTGGTATGGCCAGGTATATGAACAAGGGCGTCGCCGGCGTCTTTGTGCCCGAAGATTTAATACAGAAGATGACTGATGCCCAGGACAAGGCGGCCACCGGCATACAGATTTGCGCCGACCTTATCAAGCAGTTGAAACCTCTCTGCCAGGGCGTGCATATCATGGCCATCGGCTGGGAGAAGAAGGTGCCGGAAATCATTCAGGCTGCCGGTCTTTAAGATTATTTTTAGCTAAAGAATAAATCCCCGATGTTTTTTCAGACGTCGGGGATTATTTTTTGGTCTGATTACTGTTCTCTCCCCTCCCCCCTTCTTTCTTATCTATTCCCACCCTAACCACCCTCGTACCATTCTCTGCTTAGCCCTTAGTCCTAACCCTCCACTTCCCTACCCAAAGGGAAGGGGGACACAGGGGGATAGGTTCACCATAAAAACGGGGGGGTGAGGTTAAGAAAGGTTAATTAAATCCAGCTGAATACAGGCTCACGGCCTTATCAATATGACTATCAGCCGCCGGGCGGGCAGGCCTCGAACTTAACAATGTTCAATCTCTCGATGTTCTCGCTGTTGCATTCCGGGCAGGTCCGGCTCTTCTCCTCGGAAGGGCCCTTGGGAGACGGCATCTCGAACTCATGCCCGCATTCGTGGCACTTGTACTGCCACGCCGGTGGTCCGTAAGGGCGGATAGAGCAAGTTATTTTATCTGGTTCCCGTGTTTTCATTTTAATATATCGTGCTATTATTAATATTATATCACCAATCGGTTCCGGATTGCCTTTCTTCCTGACACACGGTATAGTGATGGTAACAATATCCGTCTGATACTCATGAAAACGAGCGATTTCGACTATACTCTTCCCAACGAGCTTATCGCCCAGAGTCCCACCGAACCGAGAGACCATTCCCGTCTTATGGTACTGAATCGGGGGGAGGACTCCATAGAGCATCGGCGGTTCTTTAATATTGGTGATTATCTGCGTGATGGCGATGTTCTGGTGTTCAATGACAGCCGTGTCATTCCGGCCCGACTCAAGGGTAAGAGAGTCGGCAGCGGCGGCAGGGTGGAGATTTTGCTGCTGCGGCGTACCGATAATAACGTATGGGAGGCGCTGACGAGGCCCGCCCGCCGACTCCAAATCGGGGCGAAGGTGGAGATAGCCGGTGATTCTCTATCGGCTGACCTGACCGGTGCGGGGATTCTGGCCGAGGTTATCGGCATGGGGGATGGCGGTATCAGGGTAATACGTTTTTCGGACGAATCGCTCCTGCTGGCGGCAGGTGAAGTGCCGTTGCCGCCGTATATTCACACGCCGCTGGAAAATGCGGAGCGGTACCAGACGGTCTATGCCCGGGTGGTCGGCAGCGTGGCAGCGCCGACGGCCGGTCTGCACTTCACGCCCGATTTGTTAGGTGAAATCGAGCGGAAGGGTGTGCGCTGCCTGTTTCTTACCCTGCACGTGGGACTGGATACGTTCCGGCCGGTTGCTGAGGATGACCCGCATGAGCACACTATCTACCAAGAATACGGCGTAATCGATAAAGGCGTCGCCGATGAGCTATCACGGGCCCGGCGAGAGGGTCGTAGAATTATCTGTGTCGGCACCACTACAGTGAGGCTTGTGGAGCAGGCGGCGCGGGTCAGTCAACCTCTACGGCTTGAACCATTTCAGGGCTGGGTGGACCTGTTCATATTACCGGGGCACCGGTTCCATATGGTTGACGCTATGGTCACCAACTTCCACCTGCCGAAATCGACTCTGCTGATGCTGGTTACCGCCTTCGGTGGTAGAGGGCTTATCGATAAAGCTTATCAGGAAGCCATGGCACGGAAATATCGCTTCTACAGCTTCGGCGACGCGATGCTGGTTTTGTAACATGTAACCTTCTGGGGCTCCGTAATATCTGGTCCGCAATACATGCGTATATAGGTCAAATCTTCGCTCGGGTATATCTTGACACCAAGCTGAGCTACAAGCTTAGCCTTTTCCTGAAAAGTCGCAGTTTTAAGGTTTATATTTCTCAGTATTTCTAATGCCTTTCTAGCTGCTGCTACTGTTTCTTGGGATTGTTTGGCTATTTGGGCGATGCTTTGGAGCCGGGCGATTTCGGCATCGCCCTTCTCGATAACGACGCGTAGTTCACCTATTTTACGTGCGGCTTCACTTCTGGTGATAACAGGTTCATCACTAAGAAAGTCATCCTGAATCCGGGATATCTTTTTCTCAGCTTCTCTCTTGTGGAATAGCTCCAGCCTTACTCTCTTCTGAAAGCCATCGTCATTCTTTTCTATTCCCTTTAGCTTTGCATCGACCAGAGCGGGGCTTTCCAAAATGCGGACGACTTCATCCCAGCCCAACTGGTCTAAGCGGGAGACGCGTGTAAAACCCATTCCGCATCCCTTGGTACGGCAGACATAATAGGTGAGCCAGGAGCATCTTGAGTCCCGGTGAAGTCTCATGATATTGCCACACTTCGGGCTAAATACTCTTGCACGAAACAATGCCTGAATACTCTTACCAGCTTTTCCTCTGCCCTTGCCTCTTTCGCGAATGTTTTGGTTAGCCTGGCGCCACAATTCCTCTGATACTAATGCCGGGACCTCAAAATGCGCCCAGTCATCTTCGGATTTCGGTCGTCGGATAGTGCGCTTTATTTCAGCGGTGATGTCCGTTAAACGTTTTTCTGGATTTGTAATGTAACACGCTTTATTATAGGCATGTTTACCCGTATAAGCTCGGTTCTTGCAAATGAATCCGACTAAAGCGGGTGACCACTTTTCCGCATAGCGTGGCTTGATACCTAATCGATTAAGTTCGTTAGCTGCCCAGAAGGTACTTCTTCCTTCCTGGCCGATCCATCGAAAAACCTGCTCTACTACCCACGCCTCCGAACCCGCTTTCGATGTTCCGTCAGCATCAAGTTCATTAACTTCCCACCATGCTCTGACCAGCTTGCGTTTGCCGTGTTCCAAGCCTTGGTAATCAGCGCGATAGGTATAGCCGTAGGAAGGCTTGCCCGCAGGTACACTGCCACTAACCACTCGTCCGATATTACCGCCCCGGTTATTCTTTCGATTGGCTATTTTGACTAATTTAGCGGCGTGTGCCAGGATTGTCCTAGTAAACTGGCTGTTGGGATCATTACCATTGGGGACATCAGCATAATGAATCTGAACTGTGTAATGAGTGGCTTCCATTTCAAAAATCTGCTGATGTAAGGGCTCGCGGGATAGGCGGTCGAGAGCCGGGAAAATTACTCCTGCAATATCTCGCCCGGCCAGCAATTTGCGAAGTCGTATCATACCGGGACGTTCGAGATGTTCACCGGTAACGGTGTCATAAAGTATGTACTCTATGGGTACTACGATGCCCAGCTTTTTAGCTTCTCTGGCGCATGTAAGCAGGTACTCCGGTAAGCGGTTATTGTTGGCCTGTTCTTCACAACTCTGTCGAGCGTAGGCTGCCCACCAATGGGAGCGGGTCAGATCGCATCCTTTAATTCCAAAGCCTTCGCTGTATCCCGCCTCTTTTGCTGCTTTCTCGATGAGGCTGTTCATTCGTTCCAAGGAGACGAGTTGCTCTCTCATTAGTTACCCTCCTTCTTGCGAAATAGAAAGTCCATAATCGGTTCTATGTTTGTATCCATTTCCGGCGAGGAATCTACATGCCGCTCGATAACCGGATTAGCTCTTAAAGCAGCAGTCCGAAGCCTCTATGAGGCAGTCAACAAGAGGGATTTTTCGATATTCACTGAGCTTTTCGCCCCCAACTATGTCGGCTATGGATTTGGAACGGAAGATGTCAAAGGGCCGGAAGGTGTTGAGCAATTGTTCACCACGATGAGTACCGCTTTACCGGATTTTCAAACTACTATTGAACATATGGTCGCCGAAGGGGACATGGTAGCGGTTTTTGATACGCTTCGGGGTACCTTCAAGGGTGAGATGGCAGGTACCGCTCCCACGGGTAATAAGGTAGAAGCACCAACTGCTATCTTGGCCCGCTTTGAAAACGGCAGGCAGGTGGAAGCGTGGGCATATATGGACAGGCTTGCCATGAGTGGACGGGACTACCTCCTCGCGGGTTGAAATGGGAAAAGCCAAGTAAAAAAGAACCTTTTTAGGCAAAGCTAGGTTGAACAAACCCCCATGAAAGAGTAATGCAAGATAGTGAAAGCGCTCGGGTCACAATTTGAGTGAATGTTATCCAACAAAAGCCTCTATTGTGACTTCAGGTAACAAATTACTAAATTGTTGCCTTAGTGATAAAATGGTTCCTTTTTTGTGCCACAGTCCCAGGTACAGACTCTAGATATGAAACTTTGCACCTTCTTTGTCTAGCTACTTTCTCATTGAATAAACACTTTCTGGCTTATACCATTTTTATTTGCGGTTAAGCATATTGTTTGATATAATGCTAACCTAATTATGCTTCAGAAAGAGACTCAAATGGAAAAATCCAAAAACTCTTGGTTTGGTAAACATCCGATAACCACATACCTGATATTGGCTTATGGTATTACCTGGCTTTGCTGGATTCCTTCTCTTATCATCTCAACCGCAAATGGCTACCTGCTACCGACAACTGATAACTTTACTACATTCATTCAGTCGGGTTTTTCTAACACAAATCATATCTTAATTTCGGTTGTATTTAGTCTGGCGGTATACGGTCCTCTGGTAGGAGCATTTGTTGTTACACGGTTGGGTTCTGATAAGGCCGGTATAGCCGAACTGTGGGGTCGAATTACTAAATGGCGTATTGGTATTCGATGGTATCTGGTTGCAGCATTGATAATTTTTACGCTGGCCGTTGTTCCTTTCTTACTGGTCATACTAACTCACCTTACTAATTTTAACGGCAGTGGTCTGCTTGCTCTGGCTCCATTCATACCGTTGCTTCTTTTGTGGCAAATATTATCCAGTGGTTTTGGTGAAGAACCCGGCTGGCGGGGTTTTCTTCTTCCCAAACTGCAAGCTCGGTTTGGTGGCGAAAAATATATATGGTATCTGGGATTGATTTGGGCGATCTGGCACTATCCTTTTACAGCCTATATCACTATATCATCGATGGTGGATGTATCGGTGCCGGCAATGATCTTCAGCGTTATTTTTGCACTTGCCGGAAACACCATGTCTCTTATCGGTATGACGTATATTTACGTTTGGTTAAACAATAACACTAAAAGTGTATTTTTGGCTATATTGTTTCACGCCTTCAGTAATTTGATAAACACCGTGGTTCTTGCCTCAATTGAAGGGTTCAATCCCATAGTCAATCTGATCATAGCCCTTATGCCATGGGCTATAGTTTTAGTACTGTCGAAAGTACTTGGCAAAGAGAAGTTCCCCGGACGCCAAATTACTACGGACGAGAGCATCTATTGAGGTTTAAGCTGTTCATAGGATCCCGATATTACCAAAACAACCTTCGCCTGACCTACCAAGGTATATGCTACTATTAGAAAAAGGTGTACTCTTTATTACGACAAAGCCAACAAAATGAGTGAATGTGACGAAACGGACTTCTGTTACATAGCTATGTTCTTGAAACTGTTAGC
>Ga0315547_1003319_pt1 | contig 10566 bp, 10 predicted proteins | sample SalMarSW160240MG_2_FD_202542 | JGI IMG/M metagenome (GOLD analysis project Ga0315547, IMG submission 202542) | Salt marsh sediment microbial communities from the Plum Island Ecosystem LTER, Massachusetts, United States - Salt Marsh Sediment SW1601-240 ... | reverse complement strand
GCCCGAATGTGATGCTATAGGCGGAGCTTGGTTAGGTACTGATTGTGATGGTGACACTGATGATATAAACGATTTATCTCGGGTTACTTGGTTTGATTTAGAGGTTTGGGTAGGTGATCCTGCCAATGCAGTTTCTGGACAAAATGCTCCGATGTGTGATGCTAATACTATTACAGATTGTTGGGACATAATTATTCCTGATGATACTATAACAGTTCATGATATTTCTTCTCAGATGATTTATTTGGGAACTTATGGAGAAAGAATGACTGAGAACGAAATTGTTATTCGCCAAAGCTTTCATATGAAAGCCACAGCCGAAAATGAATATCAAAGTGATAGTTGTACATTTACGGAAGAATTTGTAGTATTGCAGACAAACGCTCCACATCCAACTAATGTTTATGTTCCAGATAGTGTTGTTTTAGACAGCATTAATGTTGGTGATTCTGATAGTGTGAGCATGATGGCTCATAATGCGCAAATGTGGTTTGATGATCCGCAAATAGGTAATTATGGCAATAGAGATGGAGACGGATATGGAGAAATCGCAATGATTGGCGGAGATGATGATAATAATGGAACCTGTGATGGTGATGAAAGTAAAGCTACTTTTGTATTGGATGCTGGTATTGAAACTGCTAATAAGTTAATTATTAGACATCTTGATGGTTCAGCCAATGATTCATTTGATGTTTATGTAGGCGGTAATTTAGTTTACAGCTATCTCGGTAATCAATTCTCTGGCGAAGTCTGGACAACGACAACGATTGATCTTGGCGGAAACTCATTTACTGGTCCTGCTACCATTATATTAGATATTACTGGAAATTATCCTTGGGGTAGTTGCTTAACGTATGGACAAGGTGCTGTTAACTGGGCAAAGATCACTAATTAATTCTGTTTGATTGTTAATGAATTCCGCCGGAATTTTTGTCCGGCGGAGAGATTAGTAATTAAATAATGAAACTATTTAAGGTAATTTACTATATCTTTGTTGGCTGTTTGGCAATAATTGCTCTTTTGCTGATTGTTTCAATTTTTCCAATTACCGGTAATTTTAAAGTAATGACCGTTCTTTCCGGTTCAATGGAGCCGGCTATAAAGACAGGCAGTATTGTTGTGGTCAAGCCGGCTGATAGTTATAAAATCAATCAGGTGATTACTTTTACTAATCCGTCAAGAAAAAATGAACCGATTACTCACCGGATTGTTGAAATGGAAGTAATTGAAGGCAATCCTCTATATATCACTCAAGGCGACGCCAATAACGCCCCAGACCAGCAAAAAGTTCAGCCCCGAGAAATTATTGGTCGGCTCTTGCTTGATATTCCTTATTTGGGTTATACCGTAGAAACAGCTAAAAAACCTTTTGGCTTCATGTTGATTATTGTCGTGCCAGCGGTGATTATTATTTACGATGAATTTAGAAAAATTTGGCGGGAGATTAAAAAATTGAGAAATAAAAAAAAGGATAATCAACAAGATCAGAAAATCGAGAAATTAGAGGAGGAAGTAGATGAATTAGAAGATAAAATTAAAGAAGAATGAGAAAAATCTCTATAAAATTTATTGCCTTGTTTCTAATTATCGGACTAAACTGGTTCGGGCTTTTGGCTATTGGCCAAACCTGGGCCTATTTTAATGACACAGAAACTTCTTCTGCTTCTCTTTCTACTGGAATTTTAGATTTGACCGTGCGGTCGGGGCAAAATAATTTTACCTCTAATGCGGAAAATATGATGTATGGAGACCAGGTCAATAGAGATATTTATGTAGGAGAAGCCGCTTTTGGTCTGCCATTAAAACATAATGTAAGTTTTGAGTTCGTAGACGGAAATATTAATTTATGTAATCAATTAGATTTAAAAATTTGGTATGACCATTATAATGGACCGGTTAGCGGGGGCTATGCCAACAGGGATATGCGCCTGACATATAATGACAAACTTTCTGCTTTATCAGATTATAGTCATGTTGATTTTGAGATTCCTCATCCTGATGACCAGTTTGACACTGATCCAAGCGATGGCATAGAGCAATGGTTTTATTACAGCATCATTTTGCCGAGTGGTATTGCCGATGATTTTCAGGGAGAAGTTTGTGATTTCAACTTCGTATTTAATGCCTGGCAGGATAATTTGGCTTATCTTTCGGGCGGATTTACTGATACTGAAAGGATTGGAAACATAATCAAAGCAGGTTATTGGAACTCGCCAGTTGTTCTAAATGAATTTTTGCCCAATGCTGGAAATTATCCGGAATTTGTTGAGATTTATAATAAAACCGGTTCAGCCATTGATTTAGCTGGTTTTTATATAAAAGCCAATGGCAGCACTATTCCGATAGATACTATTACTACCAATGACTATTCGAGCGGTTCTACGATAATACCGGCAAACGGCTGGTTAGTGGTAACTGCCAGTGGAAATTTAATAAATGATAGCTCTGGCACCATTACCCTTTACAATCCAAATAATGTAATTGTTGATTCTTATACTTATGGTTCGCCTGACCATAATATTAACAATAGTCCTGGCTGGACTAATAATTTAGTGGCTTATTTGCCTTTTGACGGGAATCTTGAAGATATAAGCGGAAATGACAATGATGGAACAAATTCTGGAGCGGCGTTTATCAATTCCGGCAGGATTAACGAAGCATTAAGTTTTGACGGAATAGATGATTATGTAACTATTGCAAATAGTGATGACTTTGATTTTGGTTCGGGAGAATTTAGTGTGGAATTCTGGACTAAAACAGATTCTGGTTCAAGGCAATGGGTAGGAACAAGATATCAAAATTATGGTCCTGGCTGGGGATTAGGAACGCAAAATAGTCATACATTAGGTTATATTAGAACAGCAGAAAGCGGCACTAATAAAAAAGAAATAGAAGGCAATGTTAATGTATCCGATGATGAATGGCATCATCTTGTAATGGCAAGAACGGGAGATAAAATAAAAATCTATACTGATGGAAATTTTGAAAAAGAGGAAACCTTGGCGGGTAATGTAAATAACGATGAACCAATTGAGATTGGAAGAATCTCATGGTCTAGTGGTTCTCAATATTTTAATGGACTTATTGATGAAGTAAAGATTTATGACCGGGCCTTGGATTCTTCAGAGATTTCAGAACACTATAACGATGTTGGCTCTTCGGGTGCCGTGCCAGTAGATAAATCTTATGCCAGAATTCCTGATGGTTCGGATAATTGGGTTGATCCTATGCCAACTCCTGGTGGGCCAAATATTTTGGCAGAGGAGAGTGTTGTCTGGGTTGAGCCAATTGCACCAACCGTAAGTCAAGAAGAATTAGCTGAAGAAGAACCAGTGGTTGAAGAGTCAATCACCGAAGAAGAACCAATGGTTGAAGAAGAGGAAGTTATAGAAGAAGATGATATTTTAGAGGAAATAATTGAAGAGATTGAAGAAATAGTTGAAGTAATAGATGAAGCCTTTGATGAAATATTTGAAGAAGAACCAGTTGTTGAGGAGGAAATAGTTGTTGAGGAAGAAATAGTTGTTGAGGAAGAAATAGTTGTTGAGGAAGAAATAGTTGTTGAGGAAGAAATAATTGGAGAAACGGAAGAAATATTTGAAGAAATGTTTGAGGAAGAACCAATTGAAGAAGAGATTGTCGAAACTAAAGAAGTATTAGTTCAAGAAGAGCCAGTTATAGAAGAGCCAATTATTGAAGACGAGAATAATGGAGAAGAAGATTAATATGAATAAATTATTAAAGACAATTTTAATAATTTCAATCACTATTTTTAGTGTCGGGTTATTATCGGCTAATTTTGTTCAGGCCCAAGCAGCTAATGAATTAGTGGTTGAATATTGGACTGGAACAGAATGGTTGCCTCTCATGGGGCCTATATTTAGCGAAACAAACTTTTTACCCGGGGAAGATGTTACGCGTTTGGTGAGGGTAACTAATAATTCTGGCCAGCCGCAGAGAATTATTGTTGAGGCAATTAATGTTTCTGACCCTAAAAATCTTGGCCAGGTTTTAAATTTGGAAATTAAAGAAAGTTTAGAAACTCATTATAATGATACATTAGCTAACTTTTCTAATGCTGGTGAATTTTATTTATCCGATTTAGTTACCGGCGCTAATACTCAATATGATTTTTCTATTGGTTTTATTTCTGGAGCCAAAGGTCCCCAAGGAGCAACTTTGGCTTTTGATATTTTAATTGGTTTTCAGGGAGCCGGTGGAGGAGTGCTGCCCGGTGAATACGGCGGTAGCGGAGGCGGCGGACCGCCTGGTTTGATTATTAAATACGAAAAAGATATTTATATTAATACTAATTCAGCAATTATTAGCTGGTTTACTAGTTATCCAGCCACCAGTCGGATAATTTATTCCCGTTATGACCAGCCCCATAATTTTGATTTAACTGATGTTGGCGGTAGCCCGCCTTTATATGGCTATGTTAATACAACGCCGGAATATCATACTCCGGCTAATCCCTATGGAGAACTCTATCGGGAGATTGAAATAACCGGTCTTTTGCCAAATACCACCTATTATTTCCGCTGCATCTCTCACGCTTCGCCACCGACTATTAGCCAAGAACATAGCTTTACTACTTTGACAGCTGGAGAAGTCAAAGAAGAAGTTGGTGAGATAGAAGAAGAAATAGGTCCTGCCGAAGAAGCAGTTGGCCCTTTAGTTGGTCCAGCCGCTGCTCGGGCCGCTAGTCCAACCGAAGAAGTCATTGAACCAGAAGAAACCGAACCAGAAGAAGAAGTAATTAAACCAAAAGAAACTGTTCAAATAGAAGATAAAACAAATAATTTTTTAGCGGCTATTTCCGGTTTGTTTGGTGGAGGAAACTATTGTTGGATTTTAAGCTTGTTTTTAACTTTGTTTCTTATTCTTTATCTTTTATATAGAAGGAAGAAAGAAAAAATAAAATATGACTGGGATTTAGTTGCTATTTTAGTTGGTTTAATTATTTTAGTATTTTTATCAAAATGCTATTTATTACTTATTTCGATAATCATTACAATTGCATATTGGTTGTATTATTATTATAAAAAATATAAATTTAAAGAAGATAAATTATAGGAGAGAAAAAGCCTGTTCAGATTAATTTGAACAGGCTTTTTTGTTTTTCTGAAATAAGGTATAATAAAAGCATGAAAGACATAAAGGAAATTACAAAAGAGGAATTGGACGTTATTAAAGTAGTGACTTTTGATATTGATGGAGTGATTGTGCCAACAGGGACAATAATAAAGGAAACAATAGATGAAGACAGCATTGATTTGTATATGGAATCAAAAAAGCTTTCTTCAGAATTTATAGAAAGCTTACAAGAACTGGCAAAATATGTCCGCTTGAATTTTTCTTCTGGCAGAAATATTTTATACTTAAAAACCTTGGTTAATAAGATTTTTGACGAAAAAACAATTCTTCAGGCAGAAAACGGAAATATTACATGGCTTAATAATAAGATTATTCATCCTGCTTATCCCAATGAATATTTTAAACAATTAAGAGAACTTAAAATTAAAATCAGAAAAATCAAGGAAACTGATAAAAGAATCCGCGGATTTGAACCAAAAATGTTTGTTTTAACTGTTCATTGCGAACAGATGGAAGAAATACCTAATTTAGTTAAAGAAGTAGCAGGGGATGACTTATATTGTCTTTGGACTAACGAAGGATATGATATTGGCAGTAAAGAAATGTCAAAAGGCAAGGCAATTGTTAATTTGGCTAAGGATCTTAATCTTGAGCCAAAGCAAATTATGACTACTGGAAATAATTATAATGATGAGGAAATGCTTGAACTTGGCAAAGGCGTTTCAGTAACGCCAGACAGAGTTGAAGCGGAATATTTTATTGACCACAAACCAGAAGAATTAGGAGGTCATTTATTGGCAGAGTTTTTACTGGAATATTTTGGGAACTAGAAAAGGCCGTGCCTGAAAACATACAACCTTTGCAAAGATTGTATGTTTTCAGGCACGGCCTTGTATTGCTTGTATTAATTACAATAAACCTATTTTCTCTTTGACTTGTTTAAGAGTTTTTTGAGCCATTGGCCGGGCTTTTTTAGCCCCATCATCTAAAATTTTCTTAATATAAGCTGGCTTTTTTTCTAAGGCCTTTTTTCTTTCTTGAAATCCTCTTAGCCCTTTAATAATTATTTCTGCTAAATCATCTTTAAATTGAGCATAGCCCTTATTTGTATATTTTTCCTCAATCTCTTTCACAGAAAAGTTGGAAAAAGCTTGGTAAATATTTATTAAATTAACAATAGCTGGTTTTTTAGGAGAATATTCTATCTCTTTGCCTGAATCAGTAACTGCTTTTTTGATTTTTTGACGGATTTGAGCAGGCGAATCAGACATAGCTATATAGCTATGTGGATTAAGAGCGCTCTTGTCCATCTTTTTTAAAGGATTATTAAGCGCCATAATTTTAGCTGTTTCTTTTTTGATTATTACTTGAGGAACAGTAAAAATTTTTCCGTAAATTTGATTAAACCTGCGAGCTAAAATTCTGCTTAATTCAACATGCTGTCTTTGGTCTTCACCCACTGGGACAACATTTGTTTGGTAGAGAAGAATGTCAGCGGCCATTAATACGGGATAACCCAGAAGTCCAGCATTTAGATTAGAACGATGCTCTTTTGATTTTTCTTTAAATTGCGTCATTCGCTCTAATTCCGGCACTTTAACAATTGTATTCAAAATCCAGGCTAATTCACTGTGTTCTGGGATGTGAGATTGAGTAAAAATAAGGCATTTTTTAGGATCAAGCCCAGCTGCTAAAAGAGTAGTGGCTGAATCAAATATTTTTTCTTGTAATTTTATGGCTGATTCAGGAGTAGTCAAAGCATGTAAGTCGACGATACAAAAAATAGAATCATATTGATTTTGTAATTCTACCCAGTTTTTAGTTGCTCCTAAATAGTTTCCAATATGAATTGAACCAGTTGGTCTTATTCCACTAAATATTCTTTTTTTCATAAGTTTTTATAATTTGATTTAAGTCGCCATCAATAATTTTATCAAGATTATGCCATGATTTTTTTATACGATGGTCAGTGATTCTGTTTTGAGGGAAATTATAGGTGCGGATTTTTTCAGAACGGTCAGCTGTGCCTATTTGTTCGCGCCTTTCGTCTCCTCGTTCAGACAAATCCTCAGCTCTTTTTTTAGCTAAAAGGCGGGCTCTTAAAACTTGCATGGCTTTCTCTTTGTTATGCTGTTGAGATCTTCCATCCTGACAGCTAACAACTAATCCAGTGGGTAAATGAGTAACTCTAACAGCTGATTCAATTTTATTAACATTTTGTCCGCCTGGTCCAGAAGCGCGTAAAACATCAGTTCTAATGTCATTGGAATTAATATGAATTTCTGTTTCACTGGCTTCCAGTAAAATAGCTACTGAAACAGTAGAAGTATGAACGCGTCCTGATTTTTCCGTAGTAGGGATTCTCTGAACTCGATGAACTCCTGCTTCATATTTTAATTTTTCATAGACATCTTCACCTTTTATTTCAAAAATAACTTCCTTATAACCATTTAGTCCAGTAGTATGGCTATTAATTAAGCTTTTTGACCAACCTTGCTTTTCAGCAAAACGTGAGTACATTCGAAAAAGATCAGCTGCGAAAAGAGCTGCTTCTTCTCCGCCAGCGCCGGCTCTAATCTCTATTATAACTCCTTTACTCATCTTTGCCTTTCTTCATCTTTAATCCCAAAGCAGAACTTCTTTTTGCCATTCTTTTTTTGAATTTTTCTACCTGGCCGGTCTCAATAATTTTTTCTTTGCCAGTATAAAAAGGATGGCAAGCAGAACAGATTTCTGTTTCTAATTCAGGCTTGGTTGAACCAATTTCAAAAATAGCCCCGCATGCGCATTTAATCTTAGCTTTAGGATAATATTTAGGATGAATATCTTTCTTCATAGTTTTTATCATAGCAAATTAAATAAAAAATGGCAAGATATTGCTAAATTTTTTATTTTTGTTATACTAATAGCAACATGATAAATAAAAAAGCAAAAACCACGACTAAGAAGACAACTAAGAAAAAAAATAAAGATAATAAAGATATAGAGAAAATACTTCCCAGTACAGGAGAAATGTTAAAACTAGGGGTCCATTTTGGGCATAAATCATCCAGATGGAACGCAAAAATGAAGCCATACATTTTTACTGTTAGAAATAATGTGCATATTATTGATTTGGAAAAATCGCGAGAGGAATTTAAAAAGGCCTTGGAATTTATTCAAAAGATTAAAGAGAAAAAAGAAATTATTCTTTTTGTCGGAACTAAAATAGCGGCTAGTGAAATTACCCGCGAATCAGCTGAAGAATGCAAAATGCCTTATGTGGATAAAAGATGGATTGGCGGAACCTTAACTAATTTTAAAATTATTTCTAAGCGCTTGGAACATTTTCAAGATTTAGAGAAAAAAAAGGAAACTAATGAGTTAAAGAAATATACAAAAAAAGAACAGCATGAATTTGATGTTGAATTGCAAAAATTAGAGAAACAATTCGGTGGTATTAAAAAAATGACAAAGCTCCCAGATGCTTTGCTTGTAATTGATTCTCACAACGAAAAGCTTGCAATAAAAGAAGCTAGGATGAAAAATATTCCTATTGTTGGATTATGCGATACAAATGCTGATCCAACAATTGTTAATTATCCAATTCCTGCTAATGACGATGCAATCTCATCTTTAAAATTAATTTTAGAAACAATAGTCAAAGTTTTAAAATAATTTTCAAATTTATGATATCAGCAGAACAAATTAAACAATTTCGTGAAAAAACCGGGTTCTCAATAATGGAATGTAAAATAGCATTAGAAGAAACTCAAGGAGATGAAAAAAAAGCTATGAAAATTTTAGAAAAAAAAGGCGCTGAAAAGGCAGTTAAAAGATCAGGGAGAGAAGCTAATCAAGGATTAGTTGAGGCATATATTCATAACAATTGCAAAGTAGGGGTTATTTTAGAACTAAATTGCGAAACTGATTTTGTTGCCAGGAACAAAGAATTTAAAGAACTAGCTCATGATCTGGCTATGCATATTGCTGCTATAAATCCAAAAGATTCAGAAGAGCTTTTATCTCAGCCATTTATTAAAGACGAACAAAGAACAATTCAGGATTTAATCAGTGAGTTTATTGGAAAGACAGGAGAAAATATTAAAATAGGCAAATTTGTTAGAATTGAAATTTAAAAAATATGTTAAATTTTATTCTATATTCTCTGATTGCTTTTTCTCTAATCGGTTTGGTAATTATTGTTTTCCGCAAGGTTGCCATATTAGCTAATTTGTCAGAAGAAGAAATAATTATCTTGTCTAGAAAAAAGGGGATTGCTCAAAGAATGCGCGAAGTTAATTATAAGCAGCATTGGCTTAATCTAATGGTTTCCTTAGAAAAATTTTTATGGCGCGTTAAAATAATATTTTTAAAAATAGAAAATCTGTTAGGCAAATGGATCAATTGGTTAAGAGGCCATTCGCAGATAATGTCGCAGAAATCAAGAGAATGGATTAAACAAAGAGATATAAAAAGAAATAAAGTAGAAAAGAGTTTGTCAGCTAAAACAAATAAAGAGGTTTCTATTGAAATAAATAAGAAAAAAGTTGAGAATCAAATAGAGCAGGAAGAAGATGATCTTCCAATCAGCGAATTAGAAAAGCCGATCAAAGAAGAACAAAAATGGATTAATTTAATCATTGAAGATCCTAAAAACATCACTGCTTATAAATTTTTAGGACTTCTTTATTGGAAACAGCATAATTATTCCGATGCTAAGAATTCATTGGAAATGTCAGTTAAGCTCGGCTCAAAAGACAAGAAAGTAAAAGAGATTTTAAAAGAATTGGATAAAATGGATATAAGGTAGTTAGCCGAGGTAGCTCAATGGCAGAGCAACGGTTTTGTAAACCGTAGGTTGGGGGTTCGACTCCTCTCCTCGGCTCCAGGGTAGGTGGCAGAGCGGTCAAATGCATCAGACTGTAAATCTGACGTCTTCGGACTACGGGGGTTCGAATCCCTCCCTACCCACATAACGCCCACGTAGCTCAGTTGGTTAGAGCGCGATCTTGGTAAGATCGAGGCCCGCAGTTCGATTCTGCGCGTGGGCTCATGTCACAAGATTTTTTAATAAAATTACAATGCAGCCAGTGCAAAAGAATTAATTACTGGTCTAGCAAAAATAAAAAAACAATTCAGAAGAAATTAGAACTGAAGAAATATTGTAAATGGTGCAGGAAGCATACCCCTCACAAAGAGATGAAGAAGTAGGCAAATAAGCCAAATTTAATAAAAATCGGCAGTTCCGTAATGGAGCTGCCGATTTTTTATATGCCCAAAGGTCGAACCAGCGAAATCTGGCTAAACTACAGACGATAAAAAGAGAAGAAGAATAGACATGAAGAACTACCTCATTAAAATTACTGCCCCTTTACCTTACCCAGTGGTAAGTCCTAAAGGTCGCAAGACGGCAAACTTGTAAAAACCGACAGCCAATAAAAAGAAAGCAAAACCATGACAAACAAAATCAGCAAATACATAAGG
>Ga0315547_1003317_pt1 | contig 10569 bp, 7 predicted proteins | sample SalMarSW160240MG_2_FD_202542 | JGI IMG/M metagenome (GOLD analysis project Ga0315547, IMG submission 202542) | Salt marsh sediment microbial communities from the Plum Island Ecosystem LTER, Massachusetts, United States - Salt Marsh Sediment SW1601-240 ... | reverse complement strand
TCGTACAGAAAAATCACGATTGTGCTAGTTTCCCGGAAAGCGGGGTTAGCAGACTGAAAGTTCTCCGGCTCATAATCATAATAGTCAACTGCACTCAAAACGTTTTGTATCGGTCCAATTTGCACCTGTTCTTCCCCTTGGCTAACCACATAAGAATGCTCTCCCTGGGCAAGCGCTATTACGGAAAGACAGAGGACCATCAGAGTCAAAAGGAAAATAAAACCATGAAAACCGATCCTATCTGCTCTCATTATCGCCTCCTTGCTTTCGCTACTCCATCTTACATACCACAAATCAGTAATCTATTGTAGTGATATTCATTGTAACAATAACAGAGAGCGAAGTCGAAACCAAGTCACAGGGTTGCGGCAAGTTGATAGAGGGTCTTGTCCACTGCCTTTCGCGCTGCAACCAGTGGATCTGCAGAAAGCATCGACAGAACCGGGCAGTCAGTGTGAGTAACAGCAACACCGAATTCTGCCTTCCCCGATGAGCTATAAACTGTGGCACATATAGTAACTGTTGCCCTCTTATCGAGCCCAAAGAGTGTTACTGCAGGATTCAGGAGGAAAGCCATTGGGTTATGCAAGAACCTGATAAACACGGTCGTTGCAAGGAGTAGCAATGAGCGCTCTGGCCTAAAAGAAATATTGGTTCCCCAACAAACAACGCGAAAAATAATAAGATGATCAACATTCAAAATACGTGCCAGTTCTCTCATTTGCCCTATCGAAATATCATCATCGATGCACGTGTTGGTAACCGTCTGTGCATACATGACATCTTCTGGGCTACAGACTCTTGCACCTGTTAGAATTGAGGAATGCTTGTTGATGTAATCTCCAAGGGCCTCAAACTCCACCGCAGAAATAGAAGGGTTTGCTTCAAGACAAACGGCAAGCCTTGGTCCTTGAGGATAACCGGAAACCACTAGAGATAGAACAACCAAAATTGTTGTACTTGCACACAGAAGCCATGATCCACCTCTTGGCATAATCCCCCTCCATTTGCAACAACGTTCCTCATCTTTATTCTGCCTCGATGTTGTTCGAATGGAATGAAAGGAGTTAGGGCCTTGTTCCCGTTTTGTCCAATCTTTGCATGACAAGTGTCCAAAAGGGAGATTATTCTAGAGGGTAATCTCCTGGGGCTGTTGGGCGGCGTGTGGGTGTTCAGGGCCAGAGTAAAGCTTCAGTTTGCGAAGCATTTGTCGACCGAGAGTGCTCTTTGGAAGCATACGTCGTACTGCTTCACGGAGCGGAAGAGTAGGTCGTTTAGCGATCAATCGACGATAGTTCACTTCCTTCAGCCCGCCGATGTATCCACTATGACGTTGGTAAAGCTTTTGCTCCCACTTGTTGCCAGTTAGGGCTACTTTCTCGGCATTGATCACTACTATGTAATCACCTGTATCGACGCTCGGTGTATAGATCGGTTTGTGCTTACCCTGTAACATGGTGGCAATCTCACTTGCGAGGCGACCGAGGTGTTTTCCGTCAGCATTCACTAGATACCAATTGCGATTCCAGTCCTTGCCCGCTCCTTCTTTCTTCGCCACGTACGTGCGTTGCATGTTTTGCCCCTCATGATTACCAATTTTGAGCATTCATTATAACGGGGAGACTAATACCTGTCAAAGCTGATGTTGATCGTCTCCTCGGGACTTGGCCCCGTAGAGACAATTCCGATCGGTATCTGTAGCTCTTGTGAGATTCGTTCAAGGTAAGTGCGAGCTGCTCGCGGCAAGCTTTCATAATCGGTAGTTCCCCTAATTCCCTGCTTCCATCCCGCGAGGCTCTCGTAAATTGGTTCACAAAGGGCTAGCTCTTCAGCACAGATCAAGAAGGTTTTGGTCTCGCGTCCTCCAAGTTGATAAGCTCCACAAATCTTGATCTCATCTAGTCCGGATAGCACATCAAGCTTAGTAATTGCGAGTATCGTGGGATCATTCAAAGCAACGGCATGCTTGAGCGCGACCAAGTCAAGCCAGCCACAACCCCGTGGCCGTCCAGTTGTTACCCCAAATTCATTTCCCGCTTGCTGCAAGAGGTTCCCCAGTTTTCCGGTTACATGCGTTGGGAAAGGTCCTTTTCCGACGCGTGTAGTATACGCTTTCATCACTCCAATACGGCAATCAATTTGCGGGGAAGGGATTCCAATCGCATTACCCAGACCCGCGAGAGTAGTGGAAGAAGAGGTAACGAATGGGTACGTGCCAAAATCAAGATCAAGGAGAGCCCCTTGCGCTCCCTCAAACAACACGTTGTCTCCTCTCTTGAGAGCCTGCGCAATGATCGGAATAGCATTCTTGATCGACCCGAGGAAAGGTTCCGCGGCGGCCAGCAGATCTTTAGCCAGCAGATCCGCCGAAAGGGAAGAGATCTCCGGAGAATCCGGCCATGTTTGTTTTAGCAAGTTAATCTTCTGCGCTAGCTTCTTGCACAGGCGATCCGGATGCAGCAAGTCGCCGGCACGGATTCCTACCCGTGCCGCTTTGTCACTGTAGGCAGGACCAATACCCCTGCGTGTTGTCCCAATGCGCAATCCACCACCCTCGAGCTCTTCCAACAGTTTGTGATATGGAAGAATAAGGTGCGCATTTTCAGCCATGACAATTTGGGGCTCCCATTTGAGATGGTCAACAATTAGGTCGTACTCTTCGCGCAAGATGGGGATATCTATCACCATTCCACTTGCCAATACACAACGAGCATCACGATAGAAAGCACCCACGGGAAGCAGGTGTATGCCAAATTTCTCCCCTCGGTCAATTACGGTATGGCCGGCATTAGGACCACCGTTGTAGCGCACTACCATGTCAGCTTCACGAGCAAGAAGGTGTGTGATCTTTCCTTTTCCTTCATCTCCCCACTGCATGCCGAGGATTGCTGTGGTCATTTTTCTCCTTTTCTCGGTTATGACTTGTCGGTACGAGAAAGCCCAAATGTAATTGTTGACGTACCAATTGTCAATTCCCCTGTGTATTCGTACTTCTGTTCTAGTTTTGAGACAAGGTCAGTAGCAAGGATCTCAGCTGCTATTGTTTCTCTATGCTTCGTAATAAGGTCAGTCAGTCTTTGGTCAGTCTCATAGCCGAGGATGATACGGTCGCTTACGGCAAAACCAGCATCTTTGCGGAGCAATTGTATACTGTGCATTACCTCGCGTATGAGGCCTTGTTCTCGCAGCTCGTCACTTAGGTTAGCATCAAGAAGAACGTGTACTTCTCCCTCTTCGGCGATTAAGAAACCCTTAGGTGGAACGGTTTCAAACAATACATCTTCTTTTCTTATCTCTATATCCTCGCCGTTTATCTGCGCATCAATACTAGTCCTCGCGTCAAATGCCTTAACCAGACTTTCGGAGGACTGCGTCTCAAGCCAGGCTGCTACCATTTTTGCCCGTACTCCAAGGCGTGGCCCAAGTGTGCGAAAGTTTGGGTTCAACGTCTTGCCCAGGTATGCTTCCATTGTTGGTACTTGCTCTATCTTGCCAACATTCAGTTCCTTCTCAATCAGGCAACAGATGTCTTCGGTCAATGGAAGATTGGTGTCAAGTAGGATCCTGCGAAGCGGTTGGCGAACCTTCATATGTGCTCGATTTCGTGCCTGGTGGCCAAGGGAAACCACGTGACGAGCAACAGCCATTGCCAGCTCGAGGTCATGATCGATTTGTCCGTCTTCGCTCTTTGGATAGGAACAGAGGTGTACGCTTTCAGGATCACCCACCGTACGGAGCCGCTGATAGATTGCCTCTGTGATGAATGGCACAAACGGAGCAAGAATTCTTACCAAGCTAATCAAGACTCGGTATAAAGTTGTGTAAGCGGCGATCTTATCCCTTTCCATCCCTCCTTTCCAGAATCGTCTACGCGATGATCGAACATACCAATTGGATAGCTCCTCGAGGAAGGATTCGATCGCTTCTGTGGCACTAACTACGTCATAATCATCCAAGCCTCTTGTCACCGTATTCACCATCGACGACAGACGAGACAAGATCCAATTATCAACTACCTTAAGCTGCTGTTGTGTCGCCTGATGCTTCATCGGATCAAAAGAATCAATTGACGCATAGAGGGCAAAGAAATTGTATGTGTTGCATAGCGTATCCAGGAAGCGGTACAGTGGTTCCTTGACATTGGCTTCACCCAATCGCTTGGACTTCCAGGGAGCGCTTGATGAATACAGGTACCAGCGAAGGCAATCAGCTCCATATACATCGATTAGTTCCCATGGATCGACAACGTTGTCTTTGCTCTTGCTCATCTTGAGACCGGATTCATCTAACCCAAGACCAGTTGCAATGCAATTCTTAAACGGGGCTTCTCCATGGATGATCGTACTAGTGGCAAGTAGTGTGTAGAACCAACCGCGAGTTTGCTCCATTGCTTCACAGATGAAATCGGCAGGAAAGTTGTCTTTGAATTCATTTGTGTTCTCGAACGGATAGTGCCATTGCGCTGTGTGCATGCTCCCTGAGTCGAACCAGGCATCGATCACGTTTGGTACGCGCCGCATCTTGTTACCACATTCCCCGCACACAAGCTCAACAGCATCAATGTATGGACGATGAAACTCAACTGTACTGGCAAGCTTCTTGTCCACGGCAAGTTCCACCAACTGGGCACGGCTAGCTATAGCGATCACTTTACCACAGCTTGCACAAATCCATAGGTTGAGCGGAGTCCCCCAATAGCGATCACGGGAAAGGGCCCAGTCCTTAAGATTGGCAAGGAAATCACCAAGTCGACCGGATCCAACATGAGCAGGATACCAATTTATTTGGCGATTATTGGTGATTAGCTGATCCTTAACAGCCGTTGTCTTGATGTACCAGGAATCCATGGCGTAGTAAAGAAGAGGTGTGTCGCAACGCCAGCAAAATGGATACTCGTGTTCATAGAGCACAAATCGGTACAGTAGATTACGCTTTGTAAGATCGTCAATAAGCAGGGGGTCAGCCTCCTTAACAAAAGCTCCCGAGCAGAGTGGGAATTCCTTGGTAAACTCCCCGCTAAGATTAACCGGCTGGAAAAAGGGAAGCCCTTCTTCTTGCGCTAGTTGGTAATCATCCTCTCCAAAGGCAGGTGCGATATGCACAATTCCTGTTCCTTCTTCCATATTCACAAACTCCGCCGCGTGTACCGAGTAAGCTCTTGCATCACTAACTAGCAAATAGGGTGGCTCATAACGCAGTCCCACCAGCTCCTTTCCCAAGAACTGACGAACTACCTCGTAGTCTCCTTCTAGGGCCTGCCCAAGCAGGGCTTTGGCCAAGATCAAGCGTTCCCCGTTCTGCTCCACTTCAGCGTAGGTTGCGCCGGGAGCCACGGCTAGCGCCACATTTGCCGGCATAGTCCATGGAGTTGTCGTCCAGGTGAGAAGCGCTGTCTTTCCGGGGAGTTCCTGTTTGTAGGAACATTCCTCATCACCGTTTATCAGCATCCTCACTGAAATGGATGGATCTTTCACTGTCCTGTAGCCTTGCGCAACCTCATGAGAAGAAAGACCAGTTCCACAGCGTGGACAGAATGGAAGAACCTTGTGCCCTTGGTAGAGCAAGCCCCGGTCAAACATCTGAGCCAATTCCCACCACACGGATTCAATATAATCGTTGGTATAGGTAACATAAGCATTCTTCTCGTCAATCCAAAAACCCATCCGTTCAATCAGGTCCTCCCAATCAGCCTTGTATCGCCACACGGATTCCTTACATCGTTTGACAAAGCGTTCTACACCATAAGCCTCGATCTCTGGCTTACTGTTTACCCCTATCTCTTTCTCTACCTCAAGCTCCACTGGAAGCCCATGCGTATCCCATCCTCCCTTACGAGGGACATAATAGCCTTGCATCGTCTTGTAGCGAGGGAAAAGGTCTTTGTACACACGTGGCATTAGGTGTCCAAAGTGAGGCTTACCATTTGCAGTTGGTGGCCCTTCATAAAAAACGTAATGCTGCCCACCCTTTGTCTGTTCTAGAGACTTGGCAAACGTGTCTTGCTGCTGCCATAAAGCGAGGATTTCCTTCTCTCGAACAATCGGGTCTTTTACTAGTTCTTCATATCTTACCATTGGTGCCTCTCTTTCAGAAAACAGCTATTATGGATACTTGAGAGCGCGGTTGGTATGCAAATAAACAGACAAAACAGCCCCGTCACTGGGGCGAAATAATATAGATTAGAAGCGGCAAAGAAACCAGATTTCTCATCAACATTGTATGATCACAGTCTATCATAGCAATCAGGAAGGCAGCAGTCAAGCCTAACTTGTGAATATCCATCGCGTGGCATCAATCTACCTAGGCGCTGCAAGCATTCTTCCACCGGCGGAATCGACTGATCACAAATCCTGTTCCTATAAGTCCAATCGCGCTTCCAAAGGGAAAGACTGCTCGCAATCCCACTAGGTCAACGATTACTCCACACATTACTGGCCCTATCATCTGTCCAACAGCGAATGCCCCTCCCTGCATGCCAGTTATTGTCCCCATCCCATGTGTACGTCCTAATTTAGTACGGATTACCAGTATGGACGCCCGAGATAGAGCGGAAAGCCCTCCTATAGCAAACATAATAAACGCTACACCCCACACACAGTGAACAAATGGAACTAGAAGAAGCAACAGTGGAGCAAGGGTGCTGCCAATGATGATCTGTGGGAATTGAGGGTAGCGATCGGCTAAGAAACCAAATGGAATTTGCAGAAGTCCTCCCCCAAGCATATACACGGAGAGGATTATCCCAGCACTTCCTTCACCTAGCCCGGTTGTGGCTGCGGCAAATAACGGGTAGAAGGTGTTAAATCCTTGACGCCAGAAACCTCGCGTGGCCACATAAACACAGATCGCCTTTACCGCATCGTTTTTCATTACTTCGCGAAGAGGAACAATATCAGTTGCCGGCTTGCGGTGGTGTTTGCTCCTGGAATCATCCGCTGGCAGAGTTGCCGTAATCAGGACAAGGGCAACCAGGCTAAGGGCCCCCATTGCATAGAAAGCCATCTGATACGACCATAGCTTACTTAGCTCTCCACCCAGTAAGGGTCCTATAGCCATTCCCAGAAACATTGCCGAGTAAAAAAGGTTCATATATCGTCCCTCCTTGCCGCATGGGGTGATGTCGCCAACATATGCCTGAGCTATCGGAGTGATCATCACAGACGCAGCACCCTGGAGTAGACGAAAGAAACCAAGTTGCCACAAGCTGTTCGCCGTCACATACAGAATGGAGACAACGGCGTAACTGGCTAGTCCAAAAATGAGCATGCGCTTCCTCCCGATCCTATCAGAAACCCTGCCCAGAAGTGGACCAAGCAAAGCACGTGAAAGGGAAAAAGCAGCAAAGACAATACCGATCGAGGTTCCGCTTGCGGCAAATGTCTTGGCATAAAGAGGGAGAATGGGGGCAATGATACCTACCCCAATCATGGCAACAGCAACTGCAATAAAAAGACTAATGAAGACTTGTCTCACGTTAATTCCTGACCAACTAGGATTCTACTCACTCTAGCCGATTCGCGATATCTATTCCAGTTGGATCGGGTTTGCCAGTAGCAACTGATGGATGTATGATTTCCCTTCATGGAGTCAAAATCACCCAGGCCGGCGTGGACACGAATCACGCTTCTTTTCTTTGGACATCTACTTAATGATGGCTATGCCAGTTTCTTCGCCCCGCTACTTCCACTTCTCATTAACCGCCTCGACCTATCGCTTGCAATGGCTGGGTTAGCAGGAACGCTTCACATCGTGCTTAATGCATGTACTCAGCCGGCGCTTGGACACCTGTTAGACCGAACACAGCGCCTGTGGCTCATAGCGATTGGACCGTTTCTTACCGTCTGCGCTATGAGCATGATCGGTCAAGTAGTTAGCTTTACACAACTATTGATCGTGATGCTTGTGGCTGGTCTAGGAACTGCTCTTTTTCATCCCGCGGCTGCCATGCTTGTCGCGGGCGGAAATACGGCTAACCGGGGATTGAGAATGGCGTTTTTCTCTGCCGGGGGAACATTAGGTGGGGCAATTTCACCCTTGTTTATTGTGGTCTTTGTTGCGGCATTTGGCCTGACAAGCAGCCCCTGGTTGCTGCTCCCCGGTCTCTTGTCGCTTGCGGTATTTGTGCTTTTTCTTCGTCGTCACCTGCCACAACCGGTGAGACAGGCTTCAAATAGGATCAGCTTGCGTGCTATTCCTCATCAGCTGATCATTCTTTGGCTGGCAATTGTTTTCCGATCTATGGCTAGTGTCTCATTTTCGAACTTCCTCGCAGTTATCATAACAGATCGTGGTGGAACCCCTTTTATCGGAGGGGTTTCCATCACTGTCTTTCTTCTTGCTGGCGCAATCGGTGGATTCCTGGCTGGGAACCTCTCCGACCGCTTCAGCCGTAAGCTAGTCTTCTTCGCTTGTGCCGTGCTCTCAACGCCATTTTTCCTTCTCTTTCTATACGGACCACCAAGCCTTGCGCTTATTTGCGTGGCCGTGGCAGGTCTGTTCATCTTCGCCTCAACCCCAGTTGGCATAGTCGTGGCACAAGAGCTCCTCCCCGGAAAAACAGGCTTGGTCTCCGGGCTTGTTATGGGGTTCGCCTGGGGTGTAAGCGGATTGATTCTGGTTTTCATTGGGAGATATGCGGATTTGTATGGTCTTATCCCTGTAATGGCAGGAGTTGCCTTTCTTCCCTTAGTAGCTGGGGCTTTAATCCTGCTCTATCGTGAGCCGAGCAAGGAAGAGAATGTCGCTCAATAAGAGAAACTATGACAGATGATCAGCGCCAGTAGATGGAATCACTTTCTTGCGTTCCAAGTTGCTATGTGCCCTCCCCACAAGCGCCTCCAAATCAATAGGAGTGCTGGGTTTGTTCTTGTCACATAAGTAAAAGAAGAATTCTATGTTTCCTGCTGGACCAATAAGTGGAGAATAGATAGCAGATGCAACCCCCCAAGGCGTTTTCTCTTCTATGAATGACCGTAGCCTCTCAAGTACCTCTAGGTGAACCGCCGGATCCCTTACTACGCCCCCTTTTCTTACTTCGCTCCTTCCGGCCTCAAACTGAGGCTTGACCAGCGTGATTAGTTCACCATTACCCTTCACCAGCCCATGAAGTGGTGGAAGGATAAGGCGCAGTGAAATGAATGATACATCGATTGTTACAAGATCGACCTGTTCAGAAATGTCCTCGAAGGTCAAGTAGCGCGCGTTTATCCCTTCCCGCACTACAACACGAGGGTTGTGTCGCAGCTGCCAATCGAGCTGGCCTTTGCCTACATCAATGCTGTGTACTCGCTCTGCTCCACCCTGAATCAGACAGTCAGTGAATCCCCCAGTAGAAGCGCCGATATCAAGGCAAATCTTCTCCGTGGGATCAACTCTGAAGTCAACGAGAGCCGTGGCTAGTTTCTTGCCGCCTCGGCTCACATACGGCTCATTGAACATAAGTTCAATAGTTGCTTCTCGATCAACCATGTGTCCAGGGCGGTAAATAGTATGCCCTTCTACACGCACCTGGCCAGCCATGATTACTCGTTGTGCCCTAGAACGGCTCCTAACTAGTCGTCTCTCTGTGACAAGTTTATCAAGGCGTTCCTTCGTCCCAGTTATCCTGCTGCTCCTACTAATACGTGTGTCGTTGTGTACTTAGCCAGTCCTTTCTCTAGTAAGGAAACTGCGCGAATGATCTTCTCTTCCTCTAAGACATAAGCAAGGCGGAGCTCATCTTTTCCCTTTCCCGGTGTCTGATAGAACCCGGTCCCTGGAGCAAGCATGACCGTCTCACCGTTGAAGTCAAAGTCAGTCAACAACCAGCGCGTGAAGCACTCAGAGTCATCAATTTGAGGGAACTTGGCAAACATGTAGAAGGCACCAGCAGGCCGCCTACAGATCACACCAGGAATTCCTCGGACTGCTTCATACATCACATCTCGCCGGGAGTGAAACTTCTCAATCATCGCATTGATACTCTCTTTGTAGCTCTTGTCGGAGAGGAAAGCGGCTAGTCCAAGCTGGCTCAACGTAGGAGGTGAAAGCCGACTCTGAGCCATCTTGTTTATTGTGGCCATCAGGTCCTTGTTCCGGCTTGCTATTACACCGATTCGCGCCCCACAAGCAGAGAGGCGTTTCGAGATACTGTCTACCAATATGGCATGTTGCGAAAGCTCGGGAAAAGAAAGGATACTGATCGCTTTTCCCTCGTAAACGTACTCACGATATACCTCATCTGAAATAACAAACAGATCGTGCTTGAGGGCTAATTGAAGGATTCGAGCGAGTTCCTCCTCTGTGTACAGAACGCCGGTTGGGTTCCCCGGATTAGAAAACAGAATTGCCCTCGTTCGAGGGGTAACAGCCTGTTCAATTTCCCGAACATCGGGAAGATGAAATCCATTCTCCGCGTGAGTGGTTAAGGGAACTACGTTGATGCCTGCAATCTGTGAGTTTCCCAGATAATTAGGATAGAATGGTTCAGGAATAATCACTTCTTCCCCAGGATCCATTGTTACCTGAAGCGCAAAGGTAAACGCTTCGCTTCCACCAATCGTAACACAGAGCTCACTTAGTGAAAGATCT
>Ga0315547_1003316_pt1 | contig 10570 bp, 8 predicted proteins | sample SalMarSW160240MG_2_FD_202542 | JGI IMG/M metagenome (GOLD analysis project Ga0315547, IMG submission 202542) | Salt marsh sediment microbial communities from the Plum Island Ecosystem LTER, Massachusetts, United States - Salt Marsh Sediment SW1601-240 ... | reverse complement strand
TTTATTAATAAGCGTGGGATTCGGCTTCATTAACGGGCTATTGGTCACGAAGTTCAACGTCCCCTCTTTCATGGCCACGCTCGGCGTTTCCATCGTAGTTGAGGGAACAGCGCTGTACCTCTCCAAAGGCTTCCTCCACATAATGTATGATAAGACCTTCAGGGCCCTTGCAGTGACCTTCATAGCGGGTTTACCATCGATATTCTATTGGGCGATGGGCATTTGGATTGTAAGCATTTTCATAGCCATGTGCCTGCCTTTTGGAAGGCGCACTTACGCAGTCGGAGGAAACCTGATAGGCGCTGGGCTCTCGGGCATAAACGTGGCGAGGCATAGAATTTACGTTTTCATGCTCAGTGGCCTTTTGGCCGGGCTGGCAGGAGTTTTATACATGGCGCAGTTGGGGGGCGGCTCCATGGAGATTGGAGCAGATATGGCCATACCGCTTTTCGCGAGCGTGGTCGCGGGCGGCACAGCCCTCACGGGAGGTGTGGGAGGCCCGCACAGAACCTTGCTTGGAGTGATTATCATTACATGGATTGAAGCTGGAATGTTAATGCTCGCAATCGGCCACGATATCCAGATGGTAGTTTTCGGCTTAATCGCCATAGGAATGAGCATAGCCACGATAGATAGGAGGAGGATAAAGATCATTAAGTAGAATTCACTGATTCCCTCACCAACAACTAAGGATAATGTGCATCATTCCGTGGCTTACTTTTCACGCGCGAATTAGATATGTTTTATCTCCAGCACATTGTATCCAAAAAGATACACCTCCTGAGAATATTCTCGCTCTTTACAGAGCTGTAGACAAGTTCGGCAAACACCCCATTAATCTTTAAGTATAGGTCACAAAATACAACTACGGGATCTAACTATGGGTGCAATAAGAGAATGATAAAATTCCAAGTTTTAATTTAGTTGCTGAGTGAGATTCGGATTAATATAGAGGTGGTAAAATGAGATTTGAAGGAAAAACTGTCATAATTACTGGTGCCGGTAGAGGAATTGGCAGAGCTTACGCTTTTGGTTTCGCCAGGGAAGGAGCAAATGTGGTAATTGCTGAAATTGAAGTTGGGAATGCTGACTTAGTTGCTGAGGAGATTAAAAAGATGCAGCGTGAAGCATTGGTAGTCAAGATCGACGTTAGCAAAAAAAGGGAGGTAGAAAAATTAGTCAAGACCACTATAGATAGATTTTCTAAAATTGACATTCTGGTGAACAATGCTGGGGTATGGTTTGCAGGCTCAATTCTCGAATCATCTGAAGAAATATGGGATAAACTATTTGAAGTAAACGTTAAGGGCACTTTTCTGTGTACGCAAGCTGTCGCACAGGAAATGGTCAAACAAAGAAAGGGGAAAATCGTTATAGTTTCATCTATTGCAGCAATTGTTGGCCAGCCTAATCTAGCAGCGTATAGCACTTCTAAAGGTGCTGTTCTTTCATTAACCCGGGTCGCTGCGCGAGAGCTAGCTCCCTATAACATAAATGTAAACGCTATTCTTCCCGGGACAACCGAGACAGAAATGGCTGAAGAAGCCTTACGTGACCCTATCATAAGAAAGGCACTTGCCGAGAGTATACCTTTGGGTAGGCTGGGAAAACCTGATGACCATGTAGGGGCCGTTCTTTATCTTGCGTCCGAGGAGGCTGACTGGTGTACCGGTCAAACCCTTATTGTAGACGGAGGCTACTCAATGATTTAAGGTCGCTGCGAATACATTTAAAGTAGCTTTCCCCTACTGTGTGATCTGGGGTAGTTGGATTGATAGTTTTCGACCCATCGCGGCTCTTGTTGGAACCCAAAAGAATCGGGGGGTTGACAAATTTTCAAGGGAGGATAATATGTAGTCAGTAATCCTGTAATTACAGGAGCACGTAATTATGGATTTCGCAAGGATAGATAAGGTCTCATCTGTCCCTTATTATTATCAATTGGAACAATTGCTCTAAGAGAAGATAGAGAGAACTACATATTCTGGTCGGGAATACCTTCCAAGCAAGCTGTTTCTTCTCCAAGTAGAACAGATAAATAATTCATAATTTAATTTATTTTCGGTTGGCAGAAAGCCAGTCTACTTAAATTCGAGGGGAAAAGATGAGATTAAGAAATAAGGTAGCTGTTATTACAGGAGCAGGCTCCGGGATTGGGAGGACAACTGCTCTTCTTTTTTCAGAAGAAGGAGCAAAAGTAGCTATCGTGGAGATAGATAAAGAGAGAGGACAGGATACGGTGGATATGATTAGAGGAAAAGGACAAGAAGCATTTTTGGTACCTACCGATATAACTGACCCTTCCCAGGTCAAGTCCATGGTGAGGAAAGTAATAGAAGCGTACCAAAAGATCAATATTTTAGTTAATAATGCTGGACTGTATGTCCAGGGAGATGTAATTAGGACAAATGAGGAGCAATGGGACAAAATTATGGCGGTAAACTTACGGGCAGCTTTTCTCTGTTGTAAATATTGTATTCCTCGAATGATTGAGAGTAAAGGCGGGGTAGTGATTAATGTTTCCTCAGAAGCCGGGATTGTAGCTATCAAGAATCAGGTTGCTTATAACACCTCCAAGGCCGGATTGATTTCTTTGACCAAAAGCATAGCCCTGGATTTTGCCTCTCAAAATATAAGAGCTAACTGTGTTTGTCCTGGAACCACGCAAACCCCTTTGGTAGCTTCGTCTTTAGCTAAACAGGCTGATCCAGAAAGAGCTCGACAAAAGCTCGAAAAAGTTCGCCCTGCAAATAGACTGGGAAAACCAGAAGAAATCGCTTATGGAATTCTTTATCTAGCTTCTGATGAGTCTCTCTACGCTACCGGGGCTGTCCTGTCCGTAGATGGGGGCTACACTGCCCAATAAAAGAAAAGGTTGGAGTAATCATCTCAGGCGCAGAAAATGCCTGTTGTCAAAGGAAAATTTATGTATATGTAGGAGGTGAGTCATTGATTACCAATTCCTTTAAAGGCAGGCTTTTTATTAAAGAATGCCAAATCAAAGGAGGTAAATAAAGATGAAAAAGAGAAGAGGGTGGGTAGGTTTTTTCCTCTGTATTGCATTTTCGTTTTTGTTGGTTAACGGAGCTTATGCCTTGGAAACAGTTGAAATGTGGTCCTATGTCCCAGAGGGAAATTACCTTTATACAGCCATTGATATATTCAACAAGTCGCAGAATCAGGTGAAGGTGGTGGCAAAAAATATCCCTTTTGGTGAATTGAAGAGACAAGTTGCTATAGCAGTAGCCGCTGGAAATCCTCCCGATTTCATGATGATAGATAATCCTGATCACGCTAGCTTCACCGTTATGGGAGCCTACGCTGATATCACAGATAGGATTGCTAAGTGGGAATACTCAGGAGAAGATTTTTTTCCTGGACCATGGCGATCAACTCAATGGGAAAGCCGTGGGTACGGGATTCCTATTGAAACAAACACGCTGGCTCTTTTCTACAACGTTGATTTATTCGAGGAAGCCGGCCTTGATCCCAACAGACCTCCCACTACCTGGGAAGAATTGACCAGTTATGCCGCAAAACTCAATAAGCCGGGAGTATATGGACTCTCTGTTTCCGCCATAGGAACGGAAGAGGGGACCTTCCAGTGGCTGCCTTTTCTCTGGCAAAATGGGGTAGACATTGGGGATCTTAATAACCCTAAGGCTGTGGAGGCTCTCGAACTATGGGTCAATTGGATGAAGAAAGGTTATGTGTCCAAGGAAATCGTCAGTATGGACCAATGGTCAGGAGTTAGGGTGCAATTTGTGAATAAAGGGGCGGCTATGATGGTTAACGGTCCTTGGTGCCTCCCAGCTATGGGAGACGTAAATTTTAAAGTAGCTCTACTTCCGGGAAGAGTAGAGAAAGCCTCGGCTATGGGAGGAGTGAATTTTGCCTTTTTCAAGGGAAAGAATATCGATGCGGTATGGAAATTCATTAAATGGGTTTACCAGCCAGAGAATCTCGAAGAATTGGCCTATAAATGGGGTTGCCTTCCCGTTTTGAAAAAGGTAGCAGAAACCTCTCCCCACTGGAGCGACCCTCTGGGAAAGGTATTTGTTGAGCAGATGAAATATGCCCGGCCGCGTGGTCCCCATCCCAAGTGGCCTCAAATCTCCGAAGCTATATACACAGCTCTCCAAGAAGCACTGCTAGGAGCAAAAACCTCAACACAGGCTCTGAAGGATGCAGCTAAGAAAATAGAAAAACTCATCTAAGTAAATAGCTTTAGTTGGGCTATCCGGACTTTATGAAAGGCGGATAGCCCAACTGTTTTGGGATAAGTTGGAAAGAGGACTATATATTTCTGACTGGTGAAAAGAGGTGAAAATAAAGATAAAGTCCCTTACTAAAGGTGAAAGAGTAGGTTACTTATATATCTTACCCGCCTTCATATATATTGTCCTGGTGATGATTTATCCCCTGTCCTTTAATCTTATTTTGAGTTTTCAAGAAGTTAATATGACCACTCTAATGAAACCTACCAAGGATTTCATTGGGTTGGAAAATTATAGGCAAGTAGTTACCAGTCTTACCTTTCTTATTTCCTTAAAGAACTCTCTTATTTTCACCATTGGCTGTATTTTTTTCCAGTTTACCATCGGTTTTGCTTTTGCTCTGCTCTTTAGCTTGAGTTTCCCCCTGGCGGGCCATCTGAGAGGGTCTCTCTTGATCACCTTGATGGTCCCTCAGGTGGCCGTGAGCATCCTTTTTAGGTGGCTTCTTAGTGGAGATTATGGTCTTATAAATGAGCTACTGATAAAATTTCATTTTATCAAAGAAGGAATTGCCTGGCTGGCTGACCCTAAGACTGCCTTAGCTGGGGTGATGCTGGCTAATATCTGGATCGGTATACCTTTTAATATGATGATATTAGCCTCTGGACTTACGGCTATCCCCCCGGACATATATGAAGCGGCCGCTGTTGATGGAGCAGGCCCTCTAAGAAGATTTGTACGTCTTACCCTGCCTTTACTACGACCCTCTATCCTTATCGTGCTCACCCTTGGTTTTATCTACACCTTCAGAATCTTCGGTCTTATCTATGCTATGACTGGCGGGGGACCCATTAATTCAACCACGGTTTTGCCAATCTTGGCCTACAAATTATCCTTTCTCTTTTTTGAATTCGGCCAGGGCGCAGCCGCTACCAATATCCTCTTAATTCTTCTTTTTATCATAATATCTGCTTATCTCATACTTACTGCCCGAGAGGAGGCGAGAGAGTGAGGAAAAATAAAGATATGCTTCTTATTTTTACAGGAATTTTTATAGCTATTATCCTTTTATTCCCTTTCTACTGGATGTTTGTAACCTCGATAAAGCCTTCCCCGGAAATCATCACCAAACCTCCCCTGCTCATTCCAAAAAATCCTACCCTAGAATCCTATTCTATCGCTTTCACAGAGGGTTCTATTGGACGCTACCTTCAGAATAGCTTTATTATTGCCTCTTTTACTACAATGATAACCATAACACTGGGGGTTTTAGCCGCATATGGATTAGCGCGATTTAGGATAAAGGGAGTGACCTTCTTCATCTCTATTCTTCTCATTTCTCAATTGCTCCCTGATGTTTCTCTGGTCCTTCCTCTATTTATCACATTTAATAGACTCGGACTTCTTAATACTTACCTTAGCGTTATCCTAGCCAATGTCATGCTTTGGTTGCCTTTTGCTATTCTCATCCTCCGACCCTATTTTCTTATGTTCCCTAAAGCATTGGAAGACGCAGCCAGAATTGATGGGTGTACTTTTTTGGGAGCCTTCCGGCGAGTTATCCTGCCACTCGCTCTTCCAGCCATCATGGTCTCTGCTATCCTCACTTTCTTATTTGCCTGGGGAGAATTTGTCTTCGCCCTAACCTTTTTAACAAAGGCTGAGCTTCGACCTATAACTATTGGGATTTATAATGCCATCGGCCAGTATGGAATCAAATATAATGACCTGATGGCCTATTCAATTGTTGCCATTGCTCCCATTATCATTATATTTATCTCTCTTCAAAAATACATCCGCAGCGGCCTGGTCATTGGAGGCATCAAGGGATAGGCAAAAGGCCTTTAATCTATGGTTTAATAATAGCTCTTTCCTCAGAGGTTTTTTAAAAGAAGATAAATGAGGTAAAAAGAAAAGTGTATAATAAACGGATTCCCATTTCTAAAAGGGGTATCTGTTGGGAACAACTGCAAAAAGAGGGAGGCTGAGCTTATGAAGATGGTTAAAGAAGACGAGCAGGTTCTTTTTGAAGATGAAAGACAGAATTTTAAATTTCGCTGTAAGCCAGAGGGCTATGATTTTGGATTTGCAGAAAGTTTTTGGATCAGAGACTGTAGCTGGGGAGTGGGGATAGACAAAAGAGAGCTATCTCCCTCTTCCTTGAAATTAGATAGACTTTCCCTCGGGTCAGGAGTTGATAGATTAGGCAAATGCCAATGGATCAAGCAAAAGTGGTCAGGTGAATTAAGAGCCGAGGTGGAGTTCAAGTTTTATGGTGAGGGAGTGATTTTAGCAATCTTTCGCTTGCCGGATCCTCCTGGCAGGCCATTAGACATTGATTTTCCGTTATTTCCAGAAAATTCAGTAGATGAAAACCTCTATGTGGCAGCCATACAATCTTCTGATGAGGGAGGGGTTTGGCCAATAACAAGAATAGAGAAGCCAAAAAATGCCTTGAAAAGATTGCTAGAAACAAACAAAGATGATACAGAATATCTACCTTTCTGGGTCTACGATGAGAGAAAAACAATAGTAATTTTACCCGCAGATAATTTCATAGATACTAGATTTGTTTGTAAAAAAAAAGAAAACAGGAGAGGATTAGCCTGCGAGCTCTCCGGGATTCCTAATGGTTCCCTTGAACATAAGGTAATGATATTTTATTCAAGTAAGGGGCCCAGTGAGGCATTAGTTGAAGCTGGCTCTTTCCTGAGAAGGCTTCACCATAGACGAATCCCGGGAGTAGCTGCTGAGTGCCACACTCACCTAGGTTACTCAACAGCAAATGGATCGTTCTACTTTAATTTCCTAAATGAAAAAATGCTTCCGGAAGTCTTAAATGACCTCCAAGTCAAGGAAATTCCCGCCGAGTGGTTACAGATAGATGTGATGTGGTATAAGAACTCCAAGAGATGGCCGTCATCAGAAGAGATTTCTGAATTCGCTGAAAAACTTAAAAAAGGAAGCGGCGAGGAAATCTTAGATTTCATAAACTCAATCTGGGGAGTCGTTGAACTTGAACCCAATGAAAAAGATTTTCCTCATCGATTTGAGAAGGTAAAGGGAAAAGCTCCTATAGGCCTTTGGATCTGGACTACCTACTTCGATGAGAATACCCCTTACCGTAAAAAATACTCCTGGAGTGAGAAGGACAATATCCCGGTAGGGAAAGAGTTTTGGCTCGATAAGGCAAAACAATTCAAGGACTGGCGAGCCATCTGGGTTGAGCCAGATAACCTTGTGCACGTGAACAGATTCAGGAGCCTAAATCACATAGGAGAGAAGGAGAAGTGGTTGGTAGAGGTCATAGAGTCTTTTGGTGAATACAATATACCAGTGCAGATGTGTATGTGCCCGAGCAAGCTGTACCCAGTGGCCCTTAAGACCAAAAATGCTCATTTCATAAGGACCAGTGATGACTTCAGGATGAAGCCGGATTTATATGAGATATACCAGAATTTCTACAACTCTTCACTTGCCTGGGCTTTTGGTCTCTATCCCTGTTTTGATGTTTACTTTACCGGAAAAGAATCCTACGAAAAGGTGAAAAAATACGACCAGCTCAACTTTCCTCTAGAGTACCACAACGATGCTGACGTAATACCAGAGCTTGTAGCTCATGCCTTGAGTTGTGGGGTAAATTACATCGGTGACGGGATAGGAATGGCAAACCCTGAGCTAATAAAGAAGATCTGCACTCAAGAAGGGAAGCTAATTCATCCTGATAAACCGGCCATCCCCACACGGAGCTGTTTCCTTGAAGATCCCTTAGAAAAGAAAAGCCCCTTAGTAGTTTATACCTGTCTGGGAGAATATATTTTGCTGGGTGTCTTCAATTTGGACGATTCAAAAAAGGAGTATCATATACCCTTAGAGGAGGTAGGTCTGGAGTCTGGCTACAGTTGCTGCGACTTCAAGTTATTTAAGAAAGAAACTGATGAGGCTCGGGAAATGATCTGGGGGGACTTAGATGCCAGAAGTTGTGAGCTCCACATAGTATCCCCCTTAAGAGATGGCGTTGCCATAATTGGCGATCTAGAAAAGCTATTTCCACCTTATGCCATCCAGGCAGCTTATTATCAGCGAAATCATATAGAAATAACGGCTGAGGTGAAAGATCAGGCTACAATTGGGGTTTTCTGCAAGAGACCCAAAGAGTTGAGGGTTGACGGAAAGCCCTCTGATTGGGTGATAGAAGGAGGTCTTTTGAAGGTAAAAATAGGCCCCGGGAGGCATGAGATATTCATAAACTTGTGAGAGTTTTGTGGTACAATGCGGGGGGTTGACAAATTTTCAATTTAGGATAATATATAGTTAGTAATCCTATAATTACAGGAGCATGTAATTATGGATGACGGAAGGATAGATAAAATCTCACCTGTTCCCTATCATTATCAACTGGAACAATTGCTGCGAGAAAAAATAGAGAGAACTCCGCGTTCTGCTCGGGGATACTTTGCAAGCAAGCTGTTTCTTTTTCAGATAGAACAGATAAATAATTTATCATTTATTTTGAGTTGACAGTAAGTCACTCCATTTACAGTCGAGCAAAAAAGATGAGATTAAGAAATAAGGCGGTTGTTGTTACAGGAGCAGTTTTGTCTATCGATGGCGGCTACACCGTGCAATGAAGGAAGAAATTGGAATGCGAGTAAAAAATCTGAGGGTCACTAATGTAGAAGAGGAACAGAGGAAGGGACCAGAAATCAAGTCAAGGAGGTGATGCAGGTACGTAAGAGGATACTTATGTTCATCAAATACCAGAAGGAGGAGGAATAAAAAATGAAAAGAAGGAGAAAGATAGGTTTGTGGGTAGTTATTTTGCTGGTAGGGCTTCTAGTAGTAGGGTCAACACCTGCTCTGGCCAAGGAGCTTCCTAAGGAAATTGTTATTGGTTGGACGCCACCCGATATCACCGGAGTCTTTAGGACTGCAACACACTACTTCGAGATAGGTGCTTACGATGCTTCTCTCAATGGAATCACTACTAGTATCATCTATCGGGCTCCGGCCTCACATATAGCTTTTGGGGATCAGGTGGCAATTATCGAAGACTTTATTACGATGAAGGTAGATGTAATTGCCATCTCACCTATAGAAGTGGAAGTGATTATTCCGGCTATCCTCAAGGCTAATAAGGCAGGCATTCCGGTGATAATTGTAAACTTGCTGGAGCCCATTGCAGGAGTTGAGGTAGCCTCTTATATTGGCTTCGATAATGGCGAAGCAGCTCAGGTTTCTGCCTATACCGTGCTGGATTACTTTGGTGGACCGGGTGTGCTAGGTACGGGGAGAAAAGTTGCGGTTGAGCCAGGAGAATACCTTGATCTAAAATGGTGGCAAGACCAATATGCTACTATCACTCCAAAAGAAAAAGCAGCTATGAAAGCAACCGGAACCATTATCGAGGGTATTGCTGGTGGTTTCTTCTCTACAGCTCGATTGATCGGTTTTCACAAGGTGATTGATGAGTATCCAGGTATCGAAATAGTTGGTACCTTGCCAGCAGACTGGAACCGAGAAAAAGGTATCAAGGCAGCGGAAGACTTTCTCACAGTCAATCCTCCAGGAACGCTTGACTTTATGTGGGCGGCGTCTAATGAGATGGGTATGGGTGCAATGTTAGCTACTGAGGCTGTGGGTAGGCAAGATGAGGTGAAAATATTCACCAATGACGTTACACCGGAGTCAACGATGAGGATAGCTGAAGGAAGAATGGTGGCAGAAACAACTCATGGATTTGCGGACTGGGGTTGGTACGGAGTCGAATATGCGGTTAGGGCAGCTCTGGGACTAGATGTCCCTCCGATTTTCGACATCAGGCCCAGGACAATGTACAAGGAAAATGCGGATGAATTTTATCCTGAGCCAAAGCTTGATCCTATAGACTGGGAGGCAATCAAGGCTGAATATCTGGCAAAATAAGTTATGGCAAGAGGGGTCCTTCATATAGGACCCCTCTTGCATGTGTGCTGAGACACCTAATTCACATTGAGTGATCTTCATACCTATCCAGTGGAGCTTCTTTGTAAGATAGAGCCTTTTGATGTTTTAACATAATAGGTGCATAGAACAAGTGAAGAGGTGACTTTGCCATACAAATCACTGTTGAGTTCCGTAAATGGAATGGTTGCCTGTTTGTCCTGTGCACCTATAATGGTATAAGATGTCTGTTTCTGTGAAGGAGAAGAAGAGGAATGCCAAGAGAGCCTTTATTACGATTAGAAGCCATTGATAAAAGTTTCCCGGGTGTTCACGCTCTTGATCATGTGGATTTTGACCTTTATGAAGGAGAGACCCATGCTCTCCTGGGTGAAAATGGTGCTGGTAAATCTACCTTAGTGAAGATTCTC
>Ga0315547_1003314_pt1 | contig 10571 bp, 9 predicted proteins | sample SalMarSW160240MG_2_FD_202542 | JGI IMG/M metagenome (GOLD analysis project Ga0315547, IMG submission 202542) | Salt marsh sediment microbial communities from the Plum Island Ecosystem LTER, Massachusetts, United States - Salt Marsh Sediment SW1601-240 ... | reverse complement strand
CGTAGCGGTCTTCGGATTTTTTAACCGATAAACTAATCCTGGGAATTGTTCTGGTTCATATTCTGCTTCTTCTAACGATTGCGCTATCATATCTAAATCTAGCTTTTCTGCAAATGTGGTAGATGCTACAATGTTTTGTACTTTTATTTCTGTCATATCGTATCACTTTCCATTAAATAGTGCCGCAGTTTTTAGGTGACAAAACCAGGAACAAGTATGTCTATTAAAATAGTTCTCTCATATTATGCTGGCTAAATAACATGTTTTTCAACATCTTTTTATACTAATTGCACGGGGTTGGTTTTTTAAAGAAAAAGATGTTATGAAATTGTGTGTAGATGGGAAATAATGTATGATTCACATTAAATGTAAGAATTGTGGCTGGCGTTTACCTTTTTATAGTAATAGAAATGAGGATGCTGTTAAGAATAGAGGAGACAGCAATATCATGTGTCCGAATTGTGGTCAAATGTTGATTAAAAGGGGCGGAAAGTGGAATGGATAGAAATGAACAACCCGTACTTGGTCGTTTGAATCCTCTTTTTATCCTCCCCACAAACCCAAAACCATGGCTCCTTTACCATTTTCTTCCAGAAGGACACAAAAATGCCTGATAGGTCCTAATTTGATGTAGTCTCCCTCCTTATAAATCCTTAGATATCCGTGGGTCCGTTTTCTTTTACTAAGCTAAAAACCATTTTCCAGAAGATGTCATTTTTACAACCTGATTATTTTAACACAAAACATTTATATATTAAATTAGACAAAGTATAGCCTAGAGGGATCTGGAGCGCAGTATTTTCTTCCGTTCATCTTTACCATCCACCATCTAGATCCCCCATCCTTTTTACCACTATTCATCTTTATGAATAATTCTATAGAATAGAAAAATAGAAAAAAAGATTTAGGCGAATTTACCTCTCAGCTTTCGCCTCTCGATTTTCACATCAGCGGGAGAAATAATCATCAAATTATTGCCAATTCCAGCAATATCCCCATTGATCTCTCCAGTCAATTTCTTGAGATCATTGGTGATTCGTTTCAAAATGACCTCTTCCTCGGCAATTGGTGTAAAATCAAGAATTAATACGTTTCCACCATATATATAATCAGTAAAATCTTTGAGATCTTCATATCTCTGAATTTCCCCAACTCTCACATACATTTTAGCTGATCCTGTGCCTCCAGTGGATTCAACGTACTTCTCAAGATCTACATATCCCTCTACATCGCCTGATTTTTTTTCACCAAAAATTTTACTTGCTATTCCCATAATAACACTTATCTCCTGGATTTTAACATGTAATCTAAAATATATTTCACTTTATAAACTTTTGGCGGTCATCTTCCAGAGCAGATCGCCAACATAATGAATCACAACGACGGCCTTCCCTTTTTTCTCTGCTATCATTTGCTCCCCACCCATCAATGCGATACCGACTGCCAGCGGTTTATAGTGCTTCTCATCGCAGATCCATACTTGGTCTTTTTCAGCGATATCGTGATCGGCATCAACGATGCCGGGGGCCATAACATCTGCACCGTTCGTTACAAACTTGATGGCACCCATGTCAACTACAACTCGCTGCTTTTTCGGGTTGTATTTTGTAAGGCCATGCAACGTAAATATGATCCGATTTTCATGAAGCATAAAACATGCTTCGTCATCAATAAAAATTACCTTGGTTCCTTTGATCTCTCCAGTTTCTACCGAATCATGTTCATCAAAAAAATCTTGAGCAAACGTCCGGTTCAATTCGTCAATGATGGATTGTATCTCTTTTCGTTTGAGTTGATGCCTATTCTTTATTTTGGTAGCCATGTAGTTTTGTGATGCTTCACATTCTTTTAATCTTTATTGCACCTCCCAAATCCTTATAAATAAGATGTCTATTCCGTGTTCCCTGGGTAATAACTATGGACAAACCACTTAAAATCTTGCATGCGAGCCTAAGCAAACGCGTTATGGTTGAGCTCCGCAGCAAGCGAGGATATCATGGCACACTTGACGGTTATGATGTCCCTCATATGAATTTGGTGCTAAAAAACGTCGATGAAATTTATGAAGGCGAAACGGTTGCCAAACATACGACAGTGGTTGTCCGAGGCGACAATATCATCTATGTATCTCCATAATGGGGTAACGTAATATGACAAAAGGAACAGCGTCAAAGATGGGCGGTAAAAAAACCCACATCATATGCAGACGATGCGGTAAGCATGCTTTTCATGTACAAAAGCGAAAGTGTGCTGCATGTGGCTTTGGCGAATCAGCAAAGATCCGACATTATAACTGGACAAAAAACAAGTAACTTTGTCCTACTTTTTTATTAGAAATATTGCCTATTTTGTATTGATTGGTTTAGATGGGCTATTGTAGATAGCCACCGATTTTCAAACTAGGATCACCCAACAGTATCCATTGTTGCACTGTTTTTGCATCTATGGCATAATCCCACCCCGCTGGTGTTGACCAATTGACGGGGTACTGATTGAGGTAATTGGTAATCGTGTTCCCCCACGCTTCCCCCAATACATCAGTACCGTTCATGCCGTATTCATAGAAAAATTGAGGATCAAGAAAATCCGAAGCTCCTTCCCGGGAATCTTTATCTTCTTTAGTCATTCCAAGACCCGAACAGCCAATTGTCGCAATCGATCCACCACCGATTTTTCTGGTCAGTTTCCATCCCCAACATTCTGGATACCAAATGCCGTGATACCATGCCTCTTTAAAGCCTTTGAGAAAATTTGTCAAGGCAACATCAAATTGCAAGTTGTGGCAACCACCAACAATACACACCGGCAATTTATTTCCATTGCGTAATTGGCTCATGGTTTGAAGTGAAAGCCCATTAACCCACTCACTACTGTTTGGTTTGTGAGTACTCCAACTGCCTGGATTAGCATGTCCATCAAAAAACAAGAATCCACAACCTTGATTTATCGCATCTATGACATCATCAGGGCCGCTTAATGTTTCATCTGAAGTAAACAAAGTAGTTGGTTCAAAATCCAGCATGTATCCGATAGCGGTGAGGGTATTTTCCTCTCCTTCGTATGCTGAAGTTGGAAAAGGATATTGGCCATCTGGATATGTGTCGCCGGCAATTGCTACAATACGGTTGAACCATTCTTCACCGTATGTTGTTGTTTCATAGGTGATGATTTTGTTGACCATGATGTGTACTTCTAATCTGTTTCTGCAAGCGAGTCTACCAACATACACATCTGGATACAAGTCAATATCATAGTCCTGAGCTGACTCTCCTTCCCATTCGCCAAATATACCATTATCATTGGTGTTCCAACTGGAGAATTTGCCGTATTGATCATAAATATCAGCATAATATAATTCAGAGATAAAATTTGGTTCAGGATAGCCTTCCCACGGCTCGCCATTATAACAGTATCTTACGGGCATGCTTCTGAAATTACCTACAAGCATTACATATTTAATGCCCCATTCTTCCACGGCATCCTTAATGAAGTATTTGATTTTCTCTGGTTTGTCACGACCCTCTGTTACTTCTCTGTAAACTTGGCCAAGTGTGACTACCGTTGTTTGTACACCGACACGGTTCTTATGTTCAACCAGCGGACGCAACGCTCTTGTAAATTTAGATGGCGTAATAATCAATAAATCGTAAGTCAATTCATCTACGGTCTGCTGTGCATTCATGATGGGTACAAGTGTTAATCCAAAAAACGCCATGACGATGACTAATGAAATGATTTTTCGACCCACATTCTTTTTCATCACAATTCCCCTGATCTATTAATGTATATCCTACTTTATAAATCTTTACTTTCATATATTAAAATGATGATTTTTGTAATAATTTTGTGATGATAAACATTATTATAGGAGATGTAACATGCCTTTGCCAAATGGATAAAGACAAATGCAGCTATTATTGCTACCGGAATACTCGGGATCCGAACCCAGTTAAAACAAGTAAGATTCACAAGATAGAGCTAGTTATTTTTGATATGGATGGAGTCATTACTGACACAATTAGTTCTTGGAAATACCTGCATGATTACTTTGGTACATCCAATGAACAATCGGTTGATGCATATCTTAAAGGAAAGATTGACGACATGGAATTTATTCGACGAGATGCTAATCTTTGGAAAGAAAATGGAAAACCAATTACCAGAGATATGCTTGTTGAAATTTTATCTGGCGTCCCTCTAATGAAAGGTGCGAAACAGTGCATGAATATGATTAAAAATCATGGCATCCAAACCGCAATTGTGAGTGCTGGTCTTGACGTGCTGGCAGAACGGGTTGCTCGAGAACTGGATATGGATCACGTGTTTGCAAATGGCGTAAAAAGTGATGAAGATGGGTATCTCACGGGTGAGGGTATACTTAGTGTTGGTTTGATATATAAAGACAGAGTTGTCAGAAAACTTTCTAAGCAACTTGACATCCCATTTGAAAACATGGTTGCTGTTGGAAACTCTTGTTTTGACATACCTATGCTTGAAGTCGCAGGTCTTGGAATTGCATTCAATCCTGAGGATGAATGCATCAAAGAAGCTGCTGACATCATCATCGAAGATAAGGATGTAAGTAAGATCCTAGATGTTTTAGAAGATTACATCTAGGATGCTGATTCTGAAGGGTCTGTTATCTCCCCCATGAACAGTAGAGTACCTGTTGCTTTATGGTGAAGAGTAAATATGAAAGGATGATCGCAATCAAAGGTTATTCTGCTTGGTTCTTGATTTGGATCTGCCGATGTTGCATACATAACTACTGCTGTGGCTGCGGCTGCTTCTGTTCCTTCCTCATTCACTTCAACATAGGCTTTGTGTAAAACCTTGCTTATGAATAAGTCTCGTCCGCCAGTGATTCCTGAGAAATCAGCGTTCTCATTAAATGCATCATTCATTCCAAGAGCTATTAGATAATCTGCAACACCATATGATGTTTCGACTTTGTATTTTGAAAGATAGATATCTGCTTCTTTAAGTGTCATTTCATCTATCCATTCTTTATATTCTTCCTTTGTAATTGAGTTTATCACATCATTGATTTCTACTCCTTCTTTTGGTAGGAGTATAATCATTGAGATATCTCCACCAGTGTAGGGCAACTCCAGGATCTGCAGATCATCTGTTTCTGTGTAGTTGAACTCATCATCAGTATCTACAAGTTTCATTGTGTCAACCTGTTTTGTGCTGCCATCAGGTAGGGTGAATTCTCGTTCTGTTGTGTTTTCTTCATCAAATTGTATTTGCCATACTCCTTTGAAATAGATAGCATTGGTAAGAATTAATTTAGTCCAAACCGGATCTATCGCACTTGCGGGCACTAGATCTTTTATTAAGTTGTTTGTTTGTTCTTCAACCCAGGTGTTAATGATTTCTGCGGCCTCGGTTGGATTACCATATTCAACCTCTGTTGCTTTTCCACCGTAATATGTCTCTATTGTATCAGTGAATTCCTGAAGCAGGTTGAATCCAACATCAGGCCATAAGGCATTAGCTGTTGAGATATTGTATTCTTCATTTATATTGAGATACTCATAAAGTGCTTTCATATAGTTTTGAAAGGATTCATTGTCTTGCTCGATCCCAAGCACGTTTTTCATTTCAACTGCCGTGTTTCCCTCGGCTCCTTCGTAACACATTGCTAATGCTGTGAAAATACTATACGGAGAGTAGAAGCAATTCCCAGAGTTTTGAGGATCATTTACTATTTTTCTAAACATGTTAAATGCAAGATGATTTACTGCATCATCAAAAGAGGTTATGTTTCCAAGAGAAGGATAGATAGGTTCATCTGATGATTTTTTTTCCTCGGTTGTTTCTTCATCCATAAGAATTGGAATCATAACTGCTGATCCAATAATTATAGCTGCCGATAGGATTACAATCAAAATTTTTGTTTTCATTTTTTATTCACCTTTTTTTGTATATTATGTAAGTCTATATAAAGAGTTTTAAAACGTTTGGGAAAAACCGAACAATTCGCGCTCTTATTTACAAATTGTTATATTAAAATAATTATAGAAAAATATTAAATATGGCATATTGTATTGTTTCATTGGGAAATGGGCACATGGTGAACGCGAGACGCTCAGAATTTGAAATTATTCAAGAAATTTAATGTTGTCTCGTCATGGAACTAAACGAACCGAAATTCTATATCAATGTAATTTGAGCTACACTCAACTTCAGAAGTATCTTCTTTTTCTCATAGAAAGGAATGTTGTGGAAGAGCAACACGTTAAAGATAACGGCAATAGTACTAAAATATACAAACTTACACAAAAGGGCAACCTCTTTTTAGAAGACATCGGTAAAGCGTTGGCACATTTGGGGTAAAATTAACAGAATGGGTTATAGATAAGTTGAACTAATATGGTTCAAATGACAATATCAACCGAGTTTTAAATATGGTCGAGGCAAAGTATGGGTTGAAGGATAAAAGCGAAGCTGTGGAATTTATTGTAAACAAATATATTGAGTTTGAGAATGAACCTGAGCTAAGACCTGAGTTTATAGAAAAGATGAAGAAAATTAAAAAAGAGAAAAGCATTCGCATCGATGACTTTGCCAATAGGTATGAGATGGATGTATGATCTTGATGTCAAACCAACCGCGTATAAACTCATTTTAACAGTTAAATATAAAAGCCAAACATAGTATTGTCCCATCAGAAGCCATGCGAGACGTACATAAATTATGATGTGGGTAATCTTCGGTATTTTGACTATTGTTTTTCTTATTTTTGTTTCTGCATTTTTTTCAAGCTCAGAGATGGCCTTTGTTTCGATAAATAAGGCAGTTATTATAGATAAGGCTAGAAAAGGAGATAAAAAAGCAAAAATTCTCGAAGAACTGTTAAAAAATCCTGATAACGTGATAAGCGCTATCGTTATTGGAAACAACCTTGTCAACATTTTTGCTTCAATCCTTGCTGGAGTAATTGCCACTACAATTTTTGGAAATATTGGTATTGGCGTTGCAACTGTTGTCATGATGCTTTTGATACTTATCTTTAGTGAGGCAACTCCTAAAGCATTTGGTATAAAGAATGAGAACTTGGCATTGAAAGTAGCTAGGTCTCTTTCTATAATTACGAAACTGTTTCATCCGATGATAGTTTTGTTAAATTATATTTCAAATGGCTTGATCTCTCTTCTCGGTGGAAAGAAACGAAAGACAACTGTCACAGAACATGAGATAATGGCAATGATGAGGCTAGGGGAAGAGGAGGGAACTATAGAGAAAGACGAACGAGAGATGGTCAATGACGTTTTTGAGTTTGATGAAACACACGTATATGAGATTTACACCCCTATGGATAAAATAGAGTTTATTCATGAAAGCGACACTATCGAGGATCTCATACAAAAATCTATTAAAACAGGTTTTTCCCGATTTCCAGCATATAGGAAAGATTTGAATGATATCGTTGGCATGGTTCATGTGAAAGATTCACTGAGTATTGAGGACATTTCTTTACCAATAAAAAACATTATGAGGAAGATTTTGAGGATCGATTCGAGTATGAAGGCAGATGATGTTCTTAGAGAGATGAAACGAAATAAAACGCATCTAGCATTACTTCAGGATCGTGACGGGAAGACTCTGGGTTTGGTAAGCATGGAAGACCTGATTGAGGAGATTTTCGGGGAGATTTCAGACGAACATGATGCGAAGTTGGAATAATCGCTAAATCTCTCTCTTGATCTACGGAATGATTTGTTTCTATTCAATAAAAATTGAAAAATTAGTTCATTTTATACAAAAACTTAATAACAAAATATAGTATTAAGAATCATTAATTTGGGGGTGAATTTATGAAAGGGAAAATGGTAGCTGTTTTAATTTGTATGCTGATGATTGGAAGCGTTTTTGTTAGTGCAAGTGGAAACAACTTTGGAGTATCAACAAAGAAAATGGGCATCCTTACTGCAGGTCAAGATGTAATTAGCGTGACCATTCCAGTAGGATCGTATGAAATCAAACAAGTGGATGGTTATGACGAAATCTCGATTGAGAACTTTGGTCGGCTATTAATCCCGGGGAAACCAAATCTCCCGTCAAAGATATTTGCTGTTGCCATTCCACCTGGAACAGAAATCACCAAGATTACATTTGATGCCGGTGAGGGAGTTGCGCATCCAGGTACCTATAACGTTCCTCCTGCATCATTACCAAGGGTCATCGGTCAAGAAGATCCCGATATATATGAACAAGAGCTACGGATCTACGAGGAAAACCATAACTCAGTATACTCTAGTGATGAACCATATCCTGCTTCAACTGTTGAACTTGTCAGAACTGCAGGGTTCAGGAAATATAACTTGGTAGATGTTCAAGTTACTCCATTTAAGTACCATCCATTATCTGGAAAATTGACATACTACCCCAATATCAATGTCCATGTGAGCTATACAATTTCAAAGGGATTTTCACCTGAAGATATCATGATTGATAATCTTCCAAGGACAGAACGACGAGCAGAGCAAATCATCCTCAATTATAATCAGGCGAAGACCTGGTACCAAAGTGGGTCGTCCGGACGGGATACCTATGATTATGTCATTATTACGCTTGATTCATTGACCTCATCAGTGACGTCATTAGTGAATTGGGAGGAAACCAAAGGGAGAAGTGTGTACGTTGCAACTACTGACTGGATTGATGATAATTATGATGGCTATGATCTCGCTGAAAAAATGAGGAACTTCCTAAGAGACAAATACCCCTCAGAGGAATGGGGTATTTTAGATGTTTGCCTTATCGGCCATTACGATGATGTACCGATGCGTAGGACAGCGCAGAATACAGGATACGGGCAGCCAGAGACTGATTACTATTATGCTGAGCTTTCCCTTCCAGATAGTGAGTCATGGGATGCAAATGAGAACCATCAATATGGTGAAGATTCAGATCCTATTGATTTCAATGCGGAAGTAAATGTTGGAAGAATTCCTTGGAGCGATCCTGATACGGTGGAGCACATTTGTGAAAAATCTAAGACATATGAAGAAAATATTGATCCCTCGTTTAAGAAAAACATCCTTCTTATTGGAACGTTCTTCTGGCCTGATACAGACAATGCAGCTCTGATGGAAGTCAAGTCGGACTCAGAAACGCATCCTTGGATGGAGGACTGGAATATGACTAAGATGTATGAAGAAGCACAATCTTCGTATGAGTGTGATTACGACGTGAGTTACAACAATGTGAAGACAGTATGGTCAGAAGGAACATACGCATTTGTGGATTGGGCTGGCCACGGCTCACCTACTGCATGCTACGAATATTACCCCTCTCAGGCTTTTGTCGACACAGATACCTGCAATTATCTTAACGATAGTTATCCAGCGATCATCTTTGCCGATGCCTGTAGTAATTCGGATACTGACAATTTGAACATTGGTCAGGCGATGCTTAAACAAGGGGGCGTTGGCTTCCTTGGTGCTACAAAAGTTGCGTACGGGATGAATGCATGGGATGACCCAATGGATGGATCAAGTCAGTCGTTAGACTACTTTTTCACCACTTGCTGCACCTCTGGAAATTATACCCAAGGTCAAGCTCATCAATGGGCTTTACTTGAGATGTACAACAACGGTCTATGGTACTATACAAAGTATGAAGCGTTCGAATGGGGAGCACTTTGGGGCAACCCGGATCTTACAATGGGCGAAGTTGTTGTAAGCGAGCCACCTGAGACGCCTGAAGCACCAGAGGGGCCAGATGAGTGGATTAGGGATGTAGAGTGCACATTTTCAGCTGTCACGACTGATCCTGAAGAAGAAGGCATCTATTACTTGTTTGACTGGGGCGACGGAAACTTTAGTGATTGGGTTGGACCATATCCATCTGGACAAACTATAGATGCATCTCATGCTTGGTCAGAATTGGGGGACCATGGTGTAAAGGTAAAAGCCAAAGACATCTGGGGAGTTACTAGTGACTGGTCAGAAGAGGGGGTTATTTTCATTGTTGAAGATCAAGCCCCGCATAAACCTGAGATAACTGGTAAACAATGGGTAATCGGTGGCTTCGAGTATGATTATACTTTCGTTGCAACGGATCCAGAGGAACACGACATATACTACAAGGTTGACTGGGATGATGGACATGAAACAGGTTGGCTTGGACCATATAGCTCTGGTGAGTCAATAACTCTCGGCCATACATGGTATGAAAAAGGAGAATACTGGCTTAAATGCTGGGCGAAGGACATCTTCGAAAAGTCAAGTAGCCAGGGTTATCTCGTAGTGAAAGTACCAATTGTGATAAAACCTTATCCGTCAAACAACATGATGTTTAATAACCTCTTACAACGCATGCAACACACGACAACCAGTTCATAATCTTAAAACAAAAAGCCCATCTCTCTTTTTCCTTGCCCACCTAGAAATATAGTTATAAACCGATACTTATTTTGAGATAAATTTTATTACAAACTGTTATCACAAAAACAAATCTGAAATTTTTTGTTAGATATTTGACACAAATTTTATATACTTTAACAATTATATATTTGACATACAATAAAAATATGGAATGGTGATAATGAAATGAAAAGA
>Ga0315547_1003313_pt1 | contig 10574 bp, 10 predicted proteins | sample SalMarSW160240MG_2_FD_202542 | JGI IMG/M metagenome (GOLD analysis project Ga0315547, IMG submission 202542) | Salt marsh sediment microbial communities from the Plum Island Ecosystem LTER, Massachusetts, United States - Salt Marsh Sediment SW1601-240 ... | reverse complement strand
AAAGGCTTTTTACAGGTGAATTCTAAAAGATTCTTACTTTCCTGCGGATTTCTTGTTGAATTATATGTTTTTCCTAGGTATTATTGTTAATGTAGTTGCTTAGTAGGTGAAAGTTTGATGAAATTGAGGGAATATCATCATCAACATAAAAAGCAAATTCTTATAGTTAACCATGGAAGCGTTGTAGATAGAAAAGAAATCTTACATTCCAAAAAATTAGATGAGAATATTGCTTCTTAGAGATAAAAATTGTATTGTTAGTCACAGCAAGAATTTACCAACGGGGAAGAATAAATGAGCTTGGGCAGATATGGTGAATGATTCAAAGAAACGGGAAAATGGATTGAAAATAATAGATCAAAACGAAAAAGAAAAAAGGATATTTTTTGATCTTCTTTACGATATAAACGAAGAGTTCATTAAGAGCTTGAAAAAAGCATCAACTGTGGTTATTCGTAGGCCCGTTGGTTCAAGCGTCAAAAATGCGCTAACAAGCGGCTGCACCCGACCGAAACTCGGAGGATTTTGGAGCGAATTAGGAGCTGAGTTTATAATAAGTTAGGTTCTCCGCATGAAGTCAGTGCGTTTTGTTTCGGCGGGTGAGCCAAATGTTAGCTTCCATTGAACAACAGCCATTAATTTTGGTTTCTAAAAAAAAATTAAAAATTTGTTTTAAAACAAAAAAAGGAATTATTTTATGTGTAAGGGAAAAATATTTAATTCAATTGACAAGCCAAGTATTTACGAAAAAAAACAAATTATTGACTTTCTTTATAAACATTTAGAAAAATATGGAGACCCAAAACCAGATATTGAAAAAGCTATTAATTATGCTATTAAAGAGTCTCCGTCGTTTGGCGGATTTGTTATGGTTTCTATGCATAATAATAGTATTACTGGAGTCGTTGTTGTAAATCAGACAGGGATGGAAGGTTACATACCTGAAAATATTCTGGTTTATATTGCAACACACAGAGAACACAGGGGAAACGGCATCGGCAAACAACTAATGAAAAAAGCAATTGAATTAACAAAAGGAGATATCGCGTTACATGTTGAACCTGATAATCCAGCAAGATTTCTTTATGAAAAAATCGGTTTTACAAGTAAATATATTGAAATGCGCTATAAAAAATAAGAGAAGTATTATGGCATTTATAAAATTAAACGCAAAAAAATTAAAAGAAAATTTTGATTATCTTAACAAACTTTTTACAAAAAATGAAATTCATTGGTCGATTGTTTCAAAATTACTAAGTGGACACAAAGAATATTTAGAAGAATTGTTAAGTCTTGGGATTAAACAGGTTTCAGATTCAAGAGTAGCAAATCTAAAAATGATCAAATCAATAAATCCTAATATTGAAACAATTTATATAAAACCTCCCGCTAAACGTTCTATTGCGGATGTTTTGAAATATGCAGATATTAGTATGAACACTGAGATTGATACAATTAAACTCTTGTCAGAAGAATCTGTTAAACAAAACAAAATTCATAAAATAATCATTATGATTGAACTGGGAGAGTTGAGAGAAGGTGTTATGCGAGAAGATTTTATCAATTTTTACTCAGAAGTCTTTAAATTAGAGAATATTGAAGTTGTCGGTATTGGAACTAATTTAACATGCTTGTACGGTGTTTTGCCAAACCATGACAAGTTGATACAATTAAGTCTTTACGAACAATTAGTTGAAGCAAAGTTTAATAAGCAGATACTTTATGTCTCTGGTGGTTCATCTGTTACTATTCCATTGATTTTTCAAAATTTATTGCCTAAAGGAATTAATCATTTTCGAGTCGGTGAAACATTATTTTTAGGTACGGATGTTTATAATAATACAACATTTAAGAAAATGAATAGTGATGTTTTTAAACTTTATACTGAAATTATTGAATTAACTGAAAAACCAAATATTCCAATGGGTGAAATGGGAACTAATGTCGAAGGTGAGACTTTTAAATTCAGCGATAAGCAAATAGGTAAAACATCATATCGTGCTATAATTGAATTAGGTTTATTAGATGTAGAAGAAAAACATATCGAACCAGTTGATAAATACATAAAATTTGCAGGCGCCAGTTCTGATATGTTTGTTATGGATTTAGGCGATAACAAAAAAAACTACAAAGTTGGAGATTTGCTTGAGTTTACAATGGATTATATGGGTACATTAAGAATAATAAACTCAAAATATATTGGGAAAAAAATAAAACGGTAGCTAACAAATGCTGTAGCGAATAAATACGATAATATTGAAATGATTTTTTTTAAGGAGTGCAATAATTTATGAATTCTTTGCAAAAAAAGTACGAGATAGATAAACAAACATGGGATGAATGTGCAGAAACATATGAACGACAAATTGTGGCTGGACATCCCGACATTTTAGCTTTTGAAGAATTTGAAGAAGACTGTTTAGATCGTATCCTTCACTATTTGTCTGCAAAACAAAAACGCTCCATAAAGTTGATAGATATAGGCTGTGGTTCGGGTCGTCTTCATGTGCGATATGGCGCTAAAACAAAACGTATAGATAAACTTCCTAAATCACATCCTTTAGTTTCATTAAAAATGAATTCTCCAAAGCTTGCTTACGATCCAGTTATAACGAAAAGTCTCAGCGAAGTATGGGGAATTGATTTCTCTCAAAATATGATTGATCTGGCAAGAGATAAATTGCAAAAAGTTGGTTTGAAAAATCATCATGAAATTGCACTTACATTTGAACAAGGTTCTGCATTTGAGTTAGGAGAGCAACCAAATAATATTTTACCTGTTGCAATTTGTTTAGTGAATTCTATCGGTGTAATGCAGGGTTTTGAAGGGGCAAATGAATTATTTAAATCAATGCGCCGAGCTGTTGAATTGGCTAAAGGAATTGCCATCATTTCCTGTTATCAACAGGAATATATCAAAAGTTATGGATTAGGGCAGTATGAATCGACAATGGATGTTTCAGGGCAACCCATTTGGATGCAGCCCGATAGTTATGCTTCGTCTCAATTCAAACAAATTCCAAAACAATACAAACTTGCTCACAGCAAAGATAATGAATTGATAGTCGATGTTTTTGACATGTATAATAATTTGATAAAACAAGATCATGTTTTAGTAAGGGACCCTGACAAAACTGAGCAAATTATTAAAACAGGTGATATAAATACTTATTCAAACTATAAATCACATTGGTACAGTTTTAAGCATATCGGTCAATTAATCAATAACAATTGGGAAAATCAAAGCTCTTATCATATTAAAACGCAAGATTTAGATATCATCAGAGCAGAACCAGCCCAGATGGCAATTCTTGATTTTGGTGATCATCTTAAAGATATTTTTAAACTCTGGAAGCTAGTTTAACGGAAAATATGTGGATTCAATATATAATTATTGTCGTGTATTTTATATTTATTGTTACCAAAGGAATTCGTCACTCAAAAGACATTAGCGATAGTGATGACTTTTTAGTTGCTGGACGTAATATTAGCTGGTTTTTTTTGCTTTGTACGATGGGAGCCACAGTCGTTGGCGGCGGCGCTTCAATTGGCGCTATTGGCAGAACTTACGAGTGGGGAATCTTGATGTTAGCGGTTTCTTGTGGCTGGTACATTCATTTTATATTTTCTGGTTTATTTGTAGCTCCCCGTTTTCGTGAAGCAGAACTGTATACTGTTGCGGGATATTTTGGTTATCGATTTGGTGGAAAAAGTCGATTTGTGGCTTTTATATTATCGCTTCTTTTTTCTATTGGTGTTTTAGGAGCGCAAATGGTGGCTTTCGGGAAAATCTTCACGACAATGATTCCCCAGTTATCTTACTTTTGGGCTGTTATTATTGGCGGTGGCATCGTTATTTTATACAGTACTGCTGGCGGGCTATTAGCTGTTATTCATACCGATGTTTATCAATTTATTATCTTGATTGTAGGTTTTGCTATTACTTTAATGCTATGTGTACCTGATTTAATAACACATTCTGACCAGATTTCTGTTGTTGTTCCTGCAGAATTTTTCCAAATAGAAGGTGGAAAAGGATGGCTTTTTTTGATAACAACATTCCTGGCATTTTTATTAGGTGAATTATTTGCGCCAGGTTATGCTACCAGATATTGTGTTGCTAAAAACATTAAAGAAACAAAGCAGGGTATTGTTGGCGCTGGTGTCTTTTTAGCATTAACTTTTCCCATAATACTGTTTTTTATTGCTCTTTATGCCCGACTGCATTTCCCCAATATCGATTCAGAAATGGCGCTACCAAAAACAATACTTAAATTGAATAATCCTTATGTTGGTGGTCTAATGATCGCGGCTTTAATGAGTGCGGTTATGTCATCTGCTGATTCAATATTAAACTCATCTACAGCAATCTTTGTTAAAGATCTCTACGAAGAATATATTCCTAAATCAAATACCAATACACAAAAAGGTCTTTTAATTGCTCGTATAAGTTCCGTTTTCATAGGTGGGTTGGGAATACTTTTAGCGCTTGTATTACCTAATGTAATTGATTTACTTCTTTTAACTTATAATCTTTGGGCCCCAGGTATTATTTTACCTGTGATTTTTGGTGTCTTTTCAAAACAACACTCAAAAACCTTAAACAATACAATTTTTATAACAATGCTCATTTCTACTTTTGCAACTATTGTTTATATGAATACGCAATATAAAGAAATAATTCAACCCAGTGTATTTGGTGTGGTTGTTTCATGTATCTCCTTTTTATTATTAAAGTTAACATTAAGTAAGATAAATGACAGTAATTAAGTCATAAATTATAGAATATATTTATAACTTACTTGTCTAAATATTATATTATCAATAGTTAACAGTAGCTAACAAAAGTTTCCACCTGACTGAAGGGCAGATGGGTGAATTTCGTAAAATTAGTGCGTTCTTTAAAGTTATGATTAAATCCATAAGTCCAGTGCAAACAGGCCCTTCAGCAGGTGAAACTAAACGTTAGGCTTATGGATGGAGACGGTCTTGGGTGTCGGAGCTTACTTCGTTCGCTTCGATATCAAGTCACCAAGCCTGGAATGACAAAGTAGCTCCATGCTAGATTCCATCATGATGCTCGCCTGCGGTCCTGTAGAAACGTTCTGCTACCAGGTGCGCCTTACATGAAAGCGAGCAATCCTAGAGAGGAAGATCACCGCGCGCGCTCCAACTATGTTCGGAGGTTGGTACAGCGTTCCGGCGAGTCCAATGCGGTGTCCTCCGCGTACTTGGCGAGGCCCCAAAGGCGGATCGTGCATTTCTGGAACGACCTGGGCAGACTGCCAGAGGACGTTAGAGAGTGTATTGAATCTTGGAGGAAGCTCGAGGAGCAGGGATTCGAACTGCTCCTCTTCGACGAGAGCCTAGCGAGAGACTTCATTCGGCAAAGGTTGGGCCCGCGTTACGAGAAGGCCTATGATACGTGCTATCACCCCGCAATGCAGTCAGACTATTTTCGGCTCTGTTACATCCTCATGGAGGGCGGATGCTATGTAGATGCTGACGATGTCTATCGCGGAGCAGAAGTCGAACACTTCTTCAGCGATGGGCGGCTGAATCTTCAGCCGCTCTGCTACGACATCTCGACGGATAAGATGGTGCCGCCTTCGATCTTCACTGATTCGGGCGCAAACGCCTTGAACTGGATCTTCTACTTCAACAACAACCCACTGATCGCAGTTCACGGTCACCCCATTGTCGAGCGGGCGCTCGTAAGCGCTACTACGTCCCTTGAACGAGATTCGGAGGGCCAGTTGCCGGATATCAAGTCAACGACCGGCCCCGGAAACCTCACGAAATCCATATTCGACGCTGCTGCCGAAAACGGTCACATAGAAGAGGCGTTGCTTGTTCTACGCGATTGGGAGGACGTCGCAACCAGCAAATGGCCGCTCAGCTACCGGCATGACGAGAGGAACTGGAGACTTTATAATCGGCGGGACTATCGATGCTAATTAGGCAAGCAAACAACGAGGAGGACGGGTGAATCTTTCACATCCGTTGTTAGCACCTTCGAAGCTTCTCTTTCGCATTTGTATGAAGAGTCGGAGGTTGATGCCAAGGCAAAAGTGGCGGACATTCGGCCCCTCGAATCCGAAGGGACGGCCGAGGATAGAAAGGATCTATGTCATCAACCTCGATCGCCAGCCAGACCGCTGGGCGGAGATGGAACGAGAACTTGGGCACGTCGTGGACGCATCGGGAGTTGAGCTTGCGAATTTGACCGTGCGATACTCCGCGGTCGATGCGAATAACTTCGCGCAGTTTCCCCCTAACCGCGAAGAAGTCGATCCCTTCTATACACTAGATGACCAGCTTTTCGTAGAGCCCCAACCGCACGCTCTCCCGGACCGACTGGAACTCGATCGCCCGATTCGAATGAGCCGGCAAGAGATCGCTGTAGCGCACTCGCACATTGGTGTATGGCGACGAATAGCTGCGGGAGAACACGAGTACGCGCTCGTTCTGGAGGACGATGTGTGGTTTCAGCACGAGTTCGCATGCCATCTAGAACAGGCGTGGAGAGAGATCGAGGCCGACGATGAAAGAATGACGCGACTCGACATTCTGTACCTGTCCTACAAGGAAGTGAAGCACGGTGCTCAGAAGACCTTTCTTTCCCGGAACGTTTTCCGTCCGGTTCGCGGACTCTGGTACCTGTCTGGATACGTTCTCTCGCGCGAGGGCGCTGGGAGTCTCCTCCGACTCTTGCCTTGTCGGGGGCCCGTAGACCTATGGATTAATCACCAGTTCGGAGCGCTAGACGTGCGCGCGACCCGGCAGTCAATCATAGCGCAGCGACGCGATGGTGACTCCACAAACTCGTACTCCATACTCCCCGCACTAAGCAAGATTGGGGTTATCGACAGTGAGGGCGCGTCCCTCTTCCAGATTCGGCCAACGGAACGACCCGTATTCGCGTTTGGATCTGAAGACTCTGGTCTGTCATCGCTTGCTATGGCTCTCTCTATGCTTGGATACAGATGCTGCAGTGATCTCAAAGAGCTTCTAGAGTGCGAGTTTGAGAAGCTACTCTCGGGAAGCGCCGATCGAGTCTTTGACGCATACGTAAACATCGGATCCTTGACGGGTAAGATTCGGGAACTTATGCAACTCTACCCTCGCGCTAAGTTCATAACTACCACGAGCGAGGACGGGGCTGTTAGCGGCATCTCCTTGGACGGCATAGGTGACATAAATGGCTCAGACGTTATCCTGCGCTCAGACGAAGCCAATAAGTGGCGGGTTCTCTGTGAACATCTCAAATGCGCACCGCCTGTCTGTTCGTTCCCCAAGATTGCAGACCTCGGGCAAAGACGAGTTCTCGGTTTGAACACCGAGTCGAGTCAGATCGCGGCCAAGAAGACTCCAAAGCGTGACAGGTCGCCTTGGGTAGTAGAGTCCCGTCGGGGTTGGGAAGGCATCCACTCCGTACCTGCAAAACGGGCGCAACCGGCAATCGGGATCCACGTTACGATCAATGACTGCCTAGAAGCCTTTGACGCCAGACGCTGGCTGCTCAGAGACGACACTTTCGCGAGCAACCTCGCGCTATTTCGTCCCTCGAACGTCGAGTTTCGTGCCGGGGGTGGAGCAGCACTAAGTGTTCGGAAGGAGTCCCTTGGCGTTCGGAACTACAGCGCTGCCTCGATCTCTAGTTGCGACCAATACCTGTTTGGGAGGTTCGAGGCCGTCATTCAGGCTTCAAACGTGTCCGGAGTGGTCACCGGTTTTTTCCTGCATCGCGACTCGCCGCGGCAAGAGATTGACGTCGAAATCGTAGGGAATCGACCGGATTGCCTCCTGGTGAATGTCTTCTACAATCCTGGTGACGAGGGGGCGAGGTATGACTACGGATATAGAGGTGCACCAAGCCATGTTGAGCTTGGCTTTGACGCTTCAAAATCCGCTCACCGTTTCGCAATAGAATGGGAGCCAGGCGAGATAAGATGGTTGGTCGACGACCGGCTTGTACATAGACGCGTCAACTGGGATCCAACGCCGATCCCGCATCTTCCCAAGACCCTCCACGTCAACTCATGGCCATCCCGCTCCAAGGAACTCGCCGGGCGGGTGAACAACCGAGTGTTACCCGCGACCACAGTGGTAAAATCGATAGCGATGGATGCGACCTTGTTGAAGGCAAAGGAGATTGCATGGCCGGGCGTCACATTCGCGTGATGCAACTGGGCAAATGGATGCCAAAGCCTAACAAATCTGCTTCGCACCTGACCGCGTAGCGTCAGAGTGCAAGCAGGGGTTGAACGAAGTCCCCTATCTGGAAATTGCACGGCCTTGAGTTAAGCCGATCATTCGTGTTGAGCCGATTGAATCTTCAGGATATTCGGGTATCTGGGGTAGTGATATTCATAAACATTGGGTTGATAATGGATATTTTGATAAGGAAAAGTTTTGATATTCCCGGATACCAATTTCGGAAAGAAACCCGGCCTTGTTGTGCTATTTCAAGTGACGGGCTTGGCGTAAAAGTCGAAAGTTTAACCTGGTGAGGGCGCCCGCGTGAGGCGCCCTCTTTGTTTTCATGCAAGTTCAGGCAAGTATCGCACTCCGGGCCTTGCGCTCTTCCAGGACTCCATCCGTAGTCTTCACCCACTGACCGTCCTTCTTCTCCGATTTCCCGAAGAAGTAATCCAGCAGGTCTCCGGCCTCGTGGCGGTCCAGATGATGCAGGTCGAGTCTTTCTTCTTAGCGGGCCCTTAAGCAGATCGGGCGTAGATACGGTGGAAGGGAATTCACCGAGCAAGTTAATCTCATGCGCCGACTCCTAAAATTCTATTGACTTTTTAGCAAATAATCCGCTAACTATTCCTGAATTGATATCGATGAATATCTATTCCGTTCGAGGATCGATAGTCCCGGAAATACCAAATTCCACATCCTCACGAGGTTCACGTAGCGATGAATTCCCGAGCAGAAAGGAATAGTTTGGTGGCCCCAAAAATAATGCGGATTGCCAGTTTACTGCCTGGTCCGGTCCGATGTGCCGGCCCGGCAGAGATCGATCATTTATACTCAACCATGTGCAAATTGCTGTCTTCAAATTCGATATCCTCACACTCCGTCTCATCAAGCATGCCTAAAGAATCAGAAATTGTACTTGTATACTCTCCTTCTTTTTTTTTAAGGACTAAGGTCAACTCGTCCGTTCCCTGATCAGGGACCTCGGTTTCCCCCACCCAAGTGCCGCTTAGATCGATATCATTACAAAAAGAAATTCCACAGGACATGGTAAGAATAAAAATAATCAAGGCAAAGGTTGACGTAGTTTTTTTCATGTTCTCCTCCTTTTAATATTTTATAGGACTCGACCTTTAAAATACAATTTATATACTAATACGAAATCCTTACGAAAAAGTTTCATTCAGAAGTCTTCATAGACTATATATATAGCAAGAAGATACTCTAAAACCTTTTGAGGGCGTCTCTCTAATTGCATCAGCTCTTTCTAGTAAAATATCCTCAATTGGAGACATGACATCCATGAGCTTTTCTAAATATATGTATTTTATATTGATGTGCTCTCATAAAAGTAAACAGCAGTTTACATCTTCTAACTTCTGCCTAAAGCTTAGCTTAGCTGCTTACAGGGGAATACAAGGCAGCTAACCCTTTTGGTGTGTTTCTTAAATCACAATCTCTGCCATGGGCAGGGTATATCGTCAGTGTTATGTGGAACAGAAAAATGGTACCGTTGTGAGGCAGTTCGTCGGCTATGATAGATTTGAGGGACTGCGAGCCTATAAACAGCTTTTGGAGCTGTATCGAGCCCTGCGCCTTTACAATAATTTTTTTCAGCCATCTATGAAACTTAGAGAAAAGCGTCGTGAAAACAGCCGAGTTCTACGCACGCATGACTCGGCCCAAACTCCTTTTCAGCGCCTTCGTGCATACAATGTTTTATCCTCTGATATGACCGAAAAGATCAACTCCATTCATCAAGCGATCGACCTGGTTCACCTGCTAAAACAAATCGGGACACTACAGGATTCCCTGTGAGGGCATGCTGTTCTTCCCCCCCCCCGGCAAAAAATACAGATTGTGCAGATAATCCGGAAGTCTGCTTCAAGGGGATTTTTGATAACTCTGCTGAAACCGAAAACTCTAGTCATATCATGGATGATGTCTTTAAACCTGAAAACAGAACCAAACGCAAATACCGAAAAACGAAGAAAACAAGAATCCCGTATTGGTGGAGAACACGCCGTAATAATATGTGATAAAATATAGGCGGGGATTTCTGAATCCGACAAAGTCTGACCCACTGTGGTATTCCACCGCGAATAGATCGCAACGAAGCAGGTGCAGTGAAATCAGCTCGCCCATAGAGTAAAATATGTCGATTATGATAAAAAAGAGTTTAGTGAAGAAATTGATTCACTTAATTAATCTTGGAATAAATTATGCAAAAAGGCAGATATCATTTTGCAGGCCGGTTTCCCCATTCTTTAGTGTTGAAAATAAAGCTTCGAGGAAACAGATTGAGCGGCTCGGTAATGGCACACATTCCCGACCGGTATGCTCTCTCTTCATACGTTCAACTTTGGAAACAG
>Ga0315547_1003308_pt1 | contig 10590 bp, 11 predicted proteins | sample SalMarSW160240MG_2_FD_202542 | JGI IMG/M metagenome (GOLD analysis project Ga0315547, IMG submission 202542) | Salt marsh sediment microbial communities from the Plum Island Ecosystem LTER, Massachusetts, United States - Salt Marsh Sediment SW1601-240 ... | reverse complement strand
CAAAATCTGTAAATATGATAGTATTTTGCCATGCCAAAGTGATCATCGTTGAAATTTTTACCATTATCCGTAGCAAATGCAATTAACAGTTCCATTATGATCTCCCAAACAATTGTTTAAGGCAGGACAGCCGTAGTGCAAACATCGGGACTTGTTTTTGATAGCTTCGATATGGATCACCAAACTTGCGAATGGCACCAGGTTCTTCAACCACTTTTATCATTGCAATAATAAATAGAATTTCTAAGGGAGCAATGATAAAGATAAAGGATAAGGAGCCAAGTATTAATGCGAATGACACTGGAAATAACAACAAGCCCAAATGCATTGGGTGTCTCATGCATTTGTAATATCCAGTCGTCACAAGTTTATTTGTTTCAAAACGCGGGATATCACCTTCCCTTCCATTTCGAGCTAACCATCGACCCGTATTTCGGCTTGCCCGCATGACAAGTCGTAATCCATAAACTCCAATAAGCAACGATAGCAAATGGAAAATAGGATTAAAAAGCCAGGCTTTGAACCAGTGCCAATCCATCCACAAACTCGTAATGCCCCCACCAAAAAGCATTAATACCCAAACCACCATACGACCCATGGAAGACACCCTTCAGTTATACAGCCCCAATTCCTGAGATAATCGTGGCACTGCCTCGGTTGCCTTTGCCTGAATGAAAACATCCGTTATGTTCTTAGTATAGTTCGATTCCTTTGGATTCACCTCGATAATCATAGCACCTCTCTTTTTGGCAACATGAGGTATCATCGAAGCCGGCATAATTTCTCCAGTAGTACCAATCAGGATAAAGACATCAGCTACTTCCGCTTCATGGAACGACAACGTATTAGTGTGCTCGGGAATTGGTTCGCCAAAGAAGACAAAATTAGGTTTCAAAACATGTCCACAGCTCTTGCACAGAGGAGGCAGGTTACCTAAATTTATCTCCGAGACATGGTATCTTTTTCTACAGGTATCACATACAAGATACTGCGAAGTTCCGTGAAACTCATAAACAGTTTTGCTCCCAGCTTCATAGTGAAGATTGTCTATGTTTTGCGTTATCGTTGCCTGTATCACTCCCTTCTGTTCCAGAGCAGCAAGGGCATAGTGTGCCGCATTTGGCTTAGCCTGACCAAAAAAATCATAAAAGATCTCTTTGATTAATATCCATGACTCTTTTGGCCTTTTGTGAAAATACGTTATATCAAGAAATGTTGGATCGTATTTACTCCAGAGCCCATCCTTTCCGCGGAAAGGTGGGATCCCACTTTCTACTGAGATACCAGCTCCCGTAAAAACAACAACTCGGTTTGCATTTCTAATTGCCTCTGCCGCCAGTTTGTACATGAGCACCCTATTAAATTTCTTTGAATAACCTGGTAAATGAATGTCCGGGTGCCTTGATGTCGAGATCGAGAAAATAGCCAAAAGGCGTTTGATAGGTTACATAGCCGGCATTTATAAGGCGAGATTCAGCGTTATTTAGAAGTTGCTTGGTGACTTCCGGATCAGCCTTACTTTCTGCCAGATGGGCAAAAGAGTGTAAAACGACGGTATTTGTTTCATTTTTCCTCGCCGCCCATTTCAAATTCTTGATGAGCTTTGTTTCAATCGCAGAAAGATTGTCTTCATCATTTAGCTCAACATGTATGAATCCCACCAGCACATCTTCAACGACTTTTTCCTCATCAATATCAGATGCTGATTCGAGATTCTTTACGCTCGTTTTATAGGCAAATTTATCTGCGTAGACCATGAGTAATTTCACTTCATATCTCCTATTGGTACGTGTTTACGGACCCCCCGATAAAACCGGGATTTAACTGTGAACGCCTGCCCTATATCTCTTCTGCAATTTTTATTACAGCATTGCCCTTAACTTTTCCCTGCTTAACTTGAATCAGTGCGTCTGGAAGCTCCTTGAAGGGGAAAACCTCAACAGAAGCCTTAAAATTTGCCTGGTTAGCGATATCTAAAAACTCAACGCCATCTCTTTTTGTAATATGTGCTAAACTAATAACAGAACGCTCTTGCCAGATAAGGTTATAGTCATTGATTTCAATCGGGGTCATCGTTACCGGACCCAATACTAGCCTACCGCCACTTTCCAATTGCGATAAAGCATGAGAAACTAAATTTCCAGCTGGCGGAAAGATTATACCCCCATCCAACCTTTCAGGGATTTTGTCGTCATACCCACCAACCCAGTAAGCACCGAGCTGTTTTGCTGCTGTCCTGTTTTTTTCACTGCGGGTAATTACGTAAACTTCAATATTCTTATGCTTAGCAACCTGCAGTACATACGTGGCAGTGGGACCAAAACCATAAAGTCCCAATCTATCCCCTGACTGCAACCCTGTTAAACGGAATGCACGATACCCAGCAATGCCGGGGCACATCAACGGCACTATTTCTACAAACGACTGTTTTTCGCCAAGATGAAAGGCAAAATCAGCGTGGATAACACTATATTCAGAAAAACCGCCATCTGCGTCCCAGCCCGTAAAATGAGCCTGGGAACATAAATTTTCTCTACCTGATAAACAAAATTTACATTGTCCGCAGGTACTGTTGAGCCAGGCAATGCCTGCTCTATCTCCAATTTTAAAATTGTTTACCCTCTCTCCTATTTTATCTACTATGCCCACCACCTCATGTCCTAAAATCAGTGGTGACCTTTTCAGCGGTAAGTCGCCTTCAGCTATATGAATATCGGTTCGGCAAACGCCGCAGGCAACATTTTTTATTCTTATCTCATGTGCTCCTGGATGAGGAGTGCGAACCTCTTTTAGTTTAAGCGGCCTTTCTTCAATCGGCGCCTGTTTTTCAAGAACCCATGCTTTCATTTTAGCCTCGAAATAGTTTAAATGTAAGATAAATATCAGCCACAAATTATCACAAATTATCACGAAAATTTATTTAACAGAATTTTATTTTCATTTGTGTCCATCCGTGGCTGAATACTTACGAGTATAACCAGTAAAACATTTCCGTTACCTACTGACTCATGACAGATGAGCAGTGGCGTTACCTCTATTATGCCCTCCTGACCCTCTCTTTTATTCGCTGGATATGCCCTCTTCCCAACCCCTTGACCTCGCAACCTAACTTAAATAGCCTTTCTATTTTTTTATCATCAAGGATGCCAAAACAGTCAACCACTGCCAAAGGGCCACCTGCCATTTTAACAATATCAATCTGTGAGTGGGTCTGACTAACCATTTTTGGCATTATTCCCGCCCGCCTTGCGTTGCGAAGCATTGTGGGCAGGTGGCGAGCAGGCATAAGCCCACGCGTTACAGAATAACCCAAAAAACCATATGTTGTGATGTCATCTCCCTGTCATTTCCCTTGACATACAAGCCTGCTTCCCCTTAAACTACACCCCCAAAAGGGACTTCTCTAAATCGGCGATAAGATGTTTGTGGCTGAAACAGGGTATGAAATTCTGAACAAAGTTACACGTCAATTATTGATTTGGCAATAAGGCATTCAAATAAAGTATTTTAGTCTAACTTAACCATAAACTTATTTCAAGGAGGAAAAAATGAAAAGAGCTGTTGTGTTTCCTTTGATACTATTTTTCTTAATAGTATCCTGTAGTGGTGTTTCGATGGGCATAAAAAAGAAAAGTGTGAGTAGTGCGAAAATAGAGAAAGTTGAGTTTAAACCGGACAAAAAAGGGAACTATTATGTGTACGTAACCATAAAAAATATCTCTGGCAAGGATAAACCTTTCTATCTGGCGCTCCAGGCTGATGATCAAGTAACACAATATACTGCGTCAGGAAAAAAAGGCCGGCCAAATTTGGTTCCTGCAGGAAAAAATTATACATTCAAAGTGAATACCTGGCGAAAGAGCAAGCCTAAAAAACTGCAAATAGAAATAAAGGAATCGCTGCGTTAAATATCAATATTTATCTATAACCTATTTTGATTTACACAAACACTTTGCTTTTGAAATGATCTTTAGCAAAAACTTATAATTTAAGGAGGAAAACTAATGAAAAAACATGGAGGACTCTTTTTTGTCTTTATCGCATTGTTGATTCTGACATTGCCCAATATATCTGAAGCCAAGAAAAAATATCTATTCTTTGGGGCCAGTGCAGCAGCATCAAGTCACTATGCTTATGTGGTTGGAGCTGCAAAAGCTATAAATAAATATGTCCCCGAGGTGAAGGTCAATGTAGTAGAAACAGGGGCAAGTGTAGATAACCTTAAGAGGGTTAAATCCGGAGAAATAGACATGGGCATCTGCTCAATGAAAACCATGTATGAAGCATGGCAAGGTCTGTCACGATGGAAGGGTAATGCTTTGCCAGATGTCAGGTTGCTTTGGCTCTATGCAGTAGGTATTGATTTTATTGTGGTCAGAGAAGATAGTGGAGTGAAAAAACTTGAGGATCTTAACGGTAAAAAGTTCAATCCTGGAATCAGAGGCTCTGCTTCAGAAGCTACTACAAAACAAATATTTAAGGTTCTGGGAATAAAACCGATTTACCATATCGGTGCAACATCTGATGCTGTGAAAGCAATAAAAGACAATAGAATCGTAGGTTATGTCAAAACGGGAATCGGCACCCAGCTTGATGCATCGACCTTAGACATCATGACCCTTACCAAGGTACGGCTTATTCCACTGACAAATGAGCACACCAAGAAGATTTTAGCTGCAATTCCCTATATTTCATTTATCACTGTTCCGACTGGGGGAATAAAAGCTATGCCCAATCAGCCAGCATATACAATGTGGGGAAGACCCATAGGAGTGATGTGCAGCAAAAATCTTCCAAACGATCTGGGATATAAGCTGGTAAATGGAATAATAAAAGGCAAAAAATTCCAGATTGCTGCGTGGCCGGCATTTAAAGAATTGGATTTGGTTCAGGACCCTGCAGATTTAACACTTGTCCCACTTCATAAAGGTGCTCTAAAGGCATATCGTGAACTCGGGGCAAAAAATATACGACCAATCGCAATACCTCCGGAAGCAAAATAACATCATCAAAACATGTAAAGGAGCGACTCCAATAGTGGAGCTGCTCCTTTGTTGTGGAGTTTTTTATTAAATGCCTAATAAAGCCTAATGTTCCCCGCCGAAATTACTTCAAGGAGCAACGCATGTCTTCTGTTGAAAATCGTAACCCAACAGCTAAAGATAATCAAAAAAAAATAAAAAATAGATTACAACAACGAAATCCTGAAGGAATTTGGAAAATCGTTCTTAGCCTGGTTGCTGTAACGTTCGTCTTGTTCCAGATTTATACTGGTTTTGCCGGGCCTCTTCCTAATTTGAAACAAAGGGCAATACATGTTGCCTTTGCTTTGATCCTGACATTTTATCTTATGAAACCTACAAGGAATAAAAGGGGCAATATCGGGGCTTCGGTATTTCTTGGCATAGATATTATCTTTATTCTAATGGCTATTATTTCGTGTGGCTATATCTTTTTTAACTACAACTGGATAATGGAGAATCCAGCCGAATCAACAAATATCCAACTCTTTCTCGGAACAGCGGCAATTATTCTTGCATTGGAAGCAGGACGAAGAACTATAGGAATAACCTTTCCAATTTTGACTCTGCTTTTTCTCTTATATGCACTCTTGGGCCAATACATTCCGGATATCCCATTAATAGGCGATTACCTTTCTTACTGGGGACATAGAGGCTTTAGCATTAAACACATTATTCAGGTCATGTATCTAAGTGATAAAGGGCTTTGGGGTTTTGTAACAGGAGTATCTTCCACAATCGTTGCTATATTTATCATATTTGGTGGATTTCTTCTTTCTACAGGTGCCGGTGACACATTTATGGATTTAGCAATCCGGTTTACAGGAAAATTTTTCGGGGGTGCTGCAAAGGTCTCTGTAGTAGTGAGTGCGTTTTTTGGAATGCTTTCAGGTTCTGCAGTAGCCAATACTGCAACAACAGGAAACTTCACAATCCCCTTGATGAAGAAGCTAAATTACGGCAGTGAATTTGCCGCAGGTGTTGAAGCTACAGCATCTGCAGGCGGACAAATAACCCCGCCAATCATGGGATCTGCAGCCTTTCTAATGGCGGAGCTTCTTGAAATGCCTTACATTAAAGTTGCAGTATGCGCAGCAATACCCGCCTATTTATTTTTTACATCCGTATTTTTTGCAATACATTTTGAAAGTGCCAGGCGCAATCTTGAAAGTGTTCCAGAAAGCTATATTAAGCCCCTTACCAAAATACTAAAGCCGTCTCGCTCTATACTATTGGTGATACCTGTCATACTTCTAATTACATTGATGCTGCAAGGACGCACACCAGAAACATCAGCTTTTTGGGCAATCGCCGTTCTTTCAATACTTTATATCTTTTCAACGCTTAAAATATCTGAAATAAAAAAACGGACATATAGACTGATAGCAGGCATGGATACTGTTGGCAGATCGCTTATAAAAGTTGTTCCCCTTTTAGTTTGTGCCAATATAATTGTTTCCCTTATTACACTAACAGGAATTGGAGTAAATATTTCTGAAATCATAATTGGCCTTAGCGGTAGCCATTGTTACCTCGCATTGGGTCTTGCTGCAATAGTAGCGCTCGTGCTGGGCATGGGAGTTCCTACTCCAGCGGCATATCTTCTGGGTGCAGCCGTTGTGGCACCATCTCTTATAGATATGGGATTTGAACCTATTGCATCCCATATGTTTGTCTTCTATTTTGCTATTTTATCTGTGCTTACTCCACCGGTCTGCCCTGGAGTATACGTAGCAGCCGGCATAGCAAATGCAGATTGGCTGAAAACTGCATGGATAGCTGTAAGGCTTGCTATTGTAAAGTACATCCTGCCGTTTATGTTCATTTTAAACACTTCTCTTTTATTGTTTGGATCAACATCAAAAATAATTTGGTCTATTTTTACTGCGACTATTGGTGTTTACATGATTGCTGCAGGGACAATGGGTTATTTATTTGAAAATCTTGGAATATTCATGCGGATTGTCTTAATTGCTGGATCATTGCTCTGCTTTACCAGTGATCCGGTGAAAGTATGTATAGGAATAACGTTAGGTGTATGTGTATTCACATACCAAAAGATTGTCAAAAAGTAACATGAAAAGAATGGGACGGGAGCATTCTAAGTTTCTGACCGAAATTTATGGTAGCCGGGGTGTTGTATGACTTGAAAGCCTGCAACCTATCGATATCACTGTAAATGTATATAATGGTAGATATTGAATGTCATTAGTCATTACTCATTTGTCAATTGTAAATGACAATAATAGTTTGGAAATTTCATATTTAACTAATGCCCAATGAGAAATGACCAGTGTCTGAACGAAAACCTCGAAATATAGTTTTCAAGTTTTGGACTTAAATCTTCAATGCTTTGAAATTGCTTTGTTTTTTAATCCAAAATCCGCAATCTAAAATCCAAAATCGTGCCTGAACTGGCTTTTCGTTCAGGTACTAACTATATTATGCCCTCCTGACCCTCTCTTTTATTCGCTGGATATGCCCTCTTCCCAACCCCTTGACCTCGCAACCTAACTTAAATAGCCTTTCTATTTTTTTATCATCAAGGATACCAAAACAGTCAACTACCGCCAAAGGGCCACCTGCCATTTTAACAACGTCATCTGGCTTTAGTTTCAGGTATTCGCTGTGCCTGACAGCCAAAACCACTGCATCAGACTCTCTTAGGGCCTCGGCTACTGTTAGGGACATCCTTAACTCTTTAAGATGTTCCTGATTTCTAAAAAACCGAGAGCGACTCTCCCCTACTGCTGGATAGGTATCCTGACTCTCAAATTCCCACCAGTGCTCAACATAGGGATCATGCACCTTAATCTCTGTGCCCATTTCAGCCAACTTTCTTACGATTATCTCCGACCCGCTATACCTGGTGTCCCCCACGTCCTCCCGGTAAGATGCCCCAAGGATTGTTATTTGGGATGCCGCCACAATCTTTCCCATGTTGCGCAGGGCATCTCTGACCAGTTGGGCGGCATGAAGCGCCCTGGTATCATTGATATTTATGGCATCAGGGGTAATCTTAAATATCTCATTTTCAAAACCGAGCAGGTGCTTATATGACCACAACCCCAGGCCGCCATCTTTTGGTAGGCAATACCCACCAATTCCAGGTCCAGGAAATATAATATTACTATGAGTGGGTCTAATCTTGATAGCATCAATAACCTTAATCAGGTCAACTCCATTTGTTTCAGCAAAAAGGCTCCACTCATCTAAAAAGGCAAGTATTGTGGCCCTGTAGCTATTCTCGACAATCTTACATGTCTCACTCTCAATAGGTCTTTCAAGGACAGTCATTGGGAAATTGTCAACATCTATAACTTCCTTCAAGAACGCTACCACCTTTTTTTCACTTTCTTTATTTATACCACTGCAAACCCGCCAGAAATTGCGTATGGATCTTACATAATCTCGCCCTGGCATTACCCTTTCAAAAGAGTGGGCTAAAAGTGGTTCGGTTGTAATTCCTCTTTTTTTAAAGGCCTTTTTGATAATCGGATAGGCAATATACTCGGTTGTGCCTGGAGGAACCGTTGTCTCAATCAGGACAAGACAATGGGGTTCAATTAATTTACCAAGGATCTTGAAACTTTCCTCAAGCGCTCCTATTTCAGCATGGCCACTGTGAAGATTGCCAAGCTCCCCTTTTAAAAAGTCACATTGAACATCAAGCACCAGGATATCTGCAAGTTTGAGAGCCTCATACGTATACGTAGCTGTTAAAGTCTTTTTGTCTTTAACACAGCGTTCAATCAATTCTTCAACAGCAGGGTCTTCCGCACTTACAGGAGAAATTCCCTTGTTAAACAAGGGTATTTTCCAGAAGCTCCGGGTGCTTGGCCTTTGCATACCGATAACAAATTTATTGGACTCTCCTGTTTTCTTATCCACGCTGTCTGCAACAACTGCTGCCATAACAGCCCCAACAAAGCCGAGCCCCATAACAACTACTATCTCATGTCCTTTTTCCCTCTCTTTTTTTGTAATTAGAGATAGTCTCTTATATTCACTCTTGTAATCATCCTCTTGGGGAATGGCAAATCGTTCTCCATCTGGACTGATTGAATATTCCATAATAACTCCTTTATGTAAGTGCCTAAAGTTATAAGTGCCTAAAATGCCTAAAGTTTAAACAGGACAACATGACTTGATTGCTTGAGTTAATCTCTACGGGTCTAATTCCCCGCCCCTTGGGGCGTTCGATGCTTTTTTGATGATACCCCGCTGCTTGCGGCGGGGTAGCTCATTCCCAAATGTGACAATAATAAGTAATTCATTAGTATCGTTCAAAAAGTTGTACACAGGATATTTTTTATGACTTATCAATTGTGCAAATACAAATTCATTACTAACTTTAGTTCACTTTAGGCACTTTAGTTCACTTTGAACTTACATTGCCTAATTTCTCAATCAACTCCTTTGTTACTTCTTCAACGCTATTTTTTCCATCCAGTTCCACAATGGCCGGGACACCGCTTTTATCTGATAAATTTCTGTAGTATGTGACCGCTGCAATGGTTCCATCTTCTGCATCATAATAGATATCATGTCTATTATCAATTGCCCCTTCATCCTGATCATCGTCCCGTTTCTTCAACTCCCCACCGCATATCCTGCATCTATCGCCATCTGGTCTGATGGCCTCTATAAAAATATTATTCGGGTGGTTATTATCATTTACACAGATTCTTCTGCCCATAATCCTCTTTTTAGCTATCTCCCTATCCAGGATAATTTCAATGAGAACATCTGTATCAATACCTTCGCCCATCAATGCCTCATTCAATTTCATAGCCTGATTAAGGTTTCGTGGAAAACCATCCAAGAGCCAGCCATTAATACAGTCGTCCTCTTTAAGTCTATTGAGAACCATCGGTATAGTTATTTCATCAGAAACCAATTCTCCTCTATCTATAGAGGACTTGGCCATTTTCCCTAATTCTGTGCCTTTTGATATATTCTCCCTAAATATCACACCTGTTTCAATATGGGGTATTTTTAATCTTTCTTTTATAATTGCCCCCTGGGTACCTTTCCCACTTCCGTTAGGACCAAAAAAGAGTATGTTCATTATTCATTCTCCTCTCAAGACGTTAAGTAAAAAGTCTGGAAACTGGACTATCTTGTTGTATCTATCCAGACAGGCATGTATTGTATAGCCCCGTACAACTACGTCCTCTCCTCTATAAATGGCATAATCAAATCTACTACTTGCCTTTTTCACAAAACCAATCATGGTTTCAATTGTTAATAAATCGTCATATAGTGCAGGCTTAACGTATTTTAGGTAAGTCTCTGTTGTCGGTAGAAAAAACCCACTATCTTCAACCTGCCTATATGTCAAACCTGCCTCCCTTAATAGCTCTGTCCTCCCTATCTCGAAGAGTTTGAGATAATTTGCATAATAGACTATAGCCATTGAGTCACAATCACCATAAATAAGTAATAGCTCAATAAATAGGGGCAGTCATTTCCATTATGAACTCTTTCACAAGTTTTTTTTGAAAAGCCCACATTTTTTCTTGCGTTCCGGTTCCTGATTCTCTATAGTATCATGCATGGAGATCGT
>Ga0315547_1003307_pt1 | contig 10591 bp, 8 predicted proteins | sample SalMarSW160240MG_2_FD_202542 | JGI IMG/M metagenome (GOLD analysis project Ga0315547, IMG submission 202542) | Salt marsh sediment microbial communities from the Plum Island Ecosystem LTER, Massachusetts, United States - Salt Marsh Sediment SW1601-240 ... | reverse complement strand
CAGGCAAAATTTCTATTACAGTTCAGAACCACGGGTTCTGTGTAGATATAGAGTCTTTGAATAAAGAAGATATTGAAATAACCCACATTAATCTTAATGACAATACCTTAGAAGGAATGAAGCATCGCAGGCTGCCTCTATTTTCAGTGCAATTTCATCCTGAGGCCTCCCCTGGTCCTCACGATACCGAGTACTTATTTAAGGAGTTTGTTGATTTAATGGGGAATAACAGATTAAAAAATGCCTAAAAGAACTGATATAAAGAAGATTCTAATCATTGGTTCAGGGCCAATTATAATAAGTCAGGCCTGTGAGTTTGACTATTCAGGGACACAAGCCTGCAAAGCCTTAAAGGAAGAAGGATTTGAGATTGTGCTTGTTAATTCAAATCCGGCAACGATAATGACTGACCCTGAGATGGCTGACGCTACCTACATAGAGCCCATAACCACTGACGTTTTAGAGAAGATTATTAAAAAGGAAAAGCCAGATGCGCTTCTTCCCACATTGGGTGGGCAAACAGGCTTAAATACCGCTATTAAGCTCGCAGAAAGAGGCATCCTGGATAAATATAGGGTAAAGATGATAGGTGCTAATTGTGATGTCATAAAGAAGGCTGAAGATAGGGAATATTTTAAAAGGGCGGTGCAAAAAATAGGTCTGGATTTGCCTGAGAGTGCCTTGGCCTACAATATGCAGGAGGCAAAAAGTGTTTTAAAGAAAATAGGGCTTCCGGTTATCATCAGGCCAAGCTTTACTCTCGGCGGAACAGGTGGCGGCATAGCCACAACAGAAGAGGAGTTTGAGAAAATAGCCGATTTGGGTCTAAAGAACAGTATGATTAGTGAAATTCTAATTGAGGAGTCTATTGTTGGCTGGAAAGAGTATGAGCTTGAGGTTATGAGAGATTTAAAGGACAACGTAGTCATCGTCTGTTCAATAGAAAATTTTGACCCTATGGGTATTCATACAGGAGACTCAATAACAGTAGCCCCGGCGCAGACCTTAACTGATAAAGAATACCAGAAGATGAGAGACGCGGCTATTGCCATAATACGGGAGGTTGGAGTTGAGACAGGTGGCTCAAATATTCAGTTTGCTGTAAATCCAAAAAATGGCAGAATGGTTGTTATAGAGATGAACCCAAGGGTATCAAGAAGCTCGGCTCTAGCCAGTAAGGCTACAGGTTTTCCCATAGCAAAGTTTGCTGCTAAGCTGGCAGTAGGTTATACACTCGATGAAATAAGGAATGATATTACCAAAGAGACTCCAGCCTCGTTTGAGCCTACCATAGATTATTGTGTGGTTAAGATTCCTCGCTTTACATTTGAAAAATTTCCCGAAGCAGAAGATATTTTAGGGATTTCCATGAAGTCAGTAGGTGAGACAATGGCAATCGGTAGAACCTTTAAAGAAGCGCTTCAGAAGGGCCTGAGAGGTTTGGAGATTGGACACTGGGGTCTAGACAATAAAAAGGATTATAAAGAGGTTGCCGATAATAAGCTTATGCTAAGGCTCAAAGAGCCGAATGCCTCCAGGGTATTTTACATAAAGTATGCTCTGCAGAAAGGGATGAGCGTTGAAGAGATTTCAGAGATTACCGGGATAGATCCCTGGTTTATAAGTAACATAAATGATATGGTAAAATTGGAAAACGAGATAAGACTTGGATGTTCGAAGAGGAAAGCTATTAATAAGGAGCTATTAAGACAGGCCAAGGAATATGGTTTTAGCGACAGTCAGATTGCGGAACTTATTGGATTAGATGAATTATTTGTTAGGAACCACAGAAAAAAGCTCGGCATAGAAGCTACTTTTAAACTGGTAGATACCTGCGCCGCAGAGTTTGAAGCATATACGCCTTATTATTATTCAACTTATGAAGTAGAAGATGAAGCCAGAGTCTCCAAAAAGAAAAAAATAATGATATTAGGTGGTGGGCCTAACAGGATAGGTCAGGGTATAGAATTTGATTACTGTTGTTGCCACGCTTCATTTGCCCTTAAAGAACTGGGCTATGAGACTATTATGGTTAATTCTAACCCAGAGACAGTCTCAACAGATTATGATACCTCTGATAAGCTTTATTTTGAACCCCTAACCTTTGAAGATGTTATGAACATCGTGGACAAAGAGAAGCCCGATGGGGTAATTGTCCAATTTGGTGGTCAGACCCCTCTTAATTTAGCCAAGAAGTTAGAAGATGTAGGTGTACCGATAGTTGGTACATCTGTTAAGTCGATTGACAGAGCCGAAGACAGAGACAAATTCGCCAAGCTGATAAGGAAACTAAAGATAAATCAGCCAGCCAACGGTTCTGCCACCTTAAAAGAAGAAGCAAAGAAAATTGCTAAAAAAATAGGATATCCTGTATTAGTAAGACCATCATACGTATTAGGCGGCAGAGCGATGAAGATAGTTTATGATGAGGCATCGCTGGATGAATTTGTAAAAGAGGCCCAAGATACTTCCCAAGATTACCCTATCTTAATAGACAAATTCTTAGAAGATGCTGTGGAAGTAGATGTTGATGCGGTTTCGGATGGAGAGCTAACAGTAATAGGTGGTATTATGGAGCATATAGAAGAAGCAGGTGTCCATTCAGGAGATTCGGCTTGCGTGCTTCCACCTCATACTTTAAGCGATGAGGTAATTGATACCATAAGAGAATATACACAAGCACTATCAAAAGAACTAAAAGTTAAAGGTCTATTAAATATACAGTTTGCTATCAAGAATGATATGGTTTATGTTCTGGAGGTTAATCCCAGGGCATCAAGAACTGTCCCTTTTGTAAGCAAGGCAACCGGTGTTCCTCTGGCAAAAATAGCCGCCAAAGTTATGGTTGGTAAAAAATTATCCGAGCTCGGTTTTACAGAAGAAAAGGTGGTAAATCATTTCTCGGTTAAGGAATCGGTACTTCCCTTTTCAAGGTTTTCTGGAGTGGATATAATACTGGGTCCGGAAATGAAATCCACGGGCGAGGTGATGGGGGTCAGCTCTTCTTTTGGCATTGCCTTTTATAAATCTCAAGTGGCAGCAGGATCTATTCTTCCCAGGAAGGGAAAGATACTTATCAGCGTAAGAAATGGCGATAAAACCGATATAATATTTATTGCCAAAAAACTTTGCCATATGGGATTTGAGATAATTGCAACAAAGGGGACATCCAGAGTTCTTCGCTCTAATAATATCAAAGTAAAAAAGGTTGGTAAGATTGGAGAAGGTGGCACTGGAATCCCAGAGCTCATCAGAAGGGGTGATATAAAACTTATTATAAATACTCCTTCGGGGCAAAGAGGACAATCTGATATGAAGCCTATTAGAAGTTTAGCGGTTATGCACGGAGTGCCTTGCATAACTACAATTCAAGGTGCTCAGGCGGCTGTGAACGGAATGGAATCTATATTGAAAGGTGATTTTTCTGTTAAGTCGATACAGGAATATACAAGAATTGGAAGGCTAAGTTAGAAAAGACTTTGAAGACAGAATAATAAAATGTGGGGGATATTTGGCCTCATAGGAAATACGGATAGAATTACAAACTTGTTTTTTGAGAAAGATACCAGACAGTGCATTAAGCTTTAAATCACTAGAAAATAGTCCACTTTTTATTTTAATTAACATTGCCCTAACAAATGCGCTATTAATTATTCAACTTTCTTAAAGAGAAAGACACAATGTTGTGTCGAGAAACAAAGGCGTTTAACTTAAAGTGAGCGCCTTTTTTTGTTTCAAAGCTGAATAGTATTACACGGGTGTAATTCTGGGATAAAGACGTCCTTTAGTGTAGAGCGTGCTGCACAGAAGGACGTCTTTTTTATTTTGATTCTAGAGGAAGGAGTTCTCTTAGGGGGAAAAACGAATAAGGAGTTAACAGATGTTACGCAAAATGAGAAAAGTGGGTGTAGTGGGAATAGTTTTACTCTTGGCGTTGAGCTCTTTCGCTTTCGCTCAAGCTGACCCAACTGGAGCAGTCACTCTAAGGGCGAATCCTCAAGCACCGGTGGATTACGTCTGGATACTAGTGGCTGCCTTCCTGGTATTTTTTATGCAGGCTGGTTTTGCCATGCTGGAGGCAGGTTTTTGTCGCGCTAAGAATGCTGTTAACTTAATGATGAAAAATATTATGGATTTCAGCATGGGTTCTTTGGCTTTTATGGCTGTGGGGTTTGCCTTGATGTTCGGAGCTGACAAATGTGGATTACTAGGGACGACAGGCTGGTTTTTGCATGGAGCAGATTATGATGTGGGAAAATACTTACTCTACATGTTTGAGGTAGTATTTGCTGCTACTGCCGCCACCATAGTCTCTGGAGCAGTGGCGGAAAGACTGAAGTTTAAAGGTTATTTAATCTATAGTCTCTTTGTTAGTTCCCTCATTTATCCCATTTATGGACACTGGGTTTGGGGTGGTGGCTGGCTTTCCAAGCTCCCTTTCGGCTTAGGCCATTTAGATTTCGCTGGTTCAGGCGTAGTGCATATCATTGGAGGGATGGTTGGCTTGGCAGGGGCAGTAGTCCTGGGGCCAAGATTTGGCAAATACAGTAAAGACGGAACTCCACGGGCTATCCCTGGGCACAGTCTTACTCTAGCTGCTCTCGGTCTTTTTATTCTGTGGTTTGGTTGGTTCGGATTCAACTCGGGAAGCACATTGTCAGCCCACGAGTTAAGAATTTCAGTGGTTGCAGTGAATACTAATCTGGCAGCGGCTGCTGGTGCTTTATTTGCTTTGATGGCTATCTACATAAAGACAAAGAAATACGATATCGGCATGACTATAAATGGGGGTATAGCCGGATTGGTAGCAATTACTGCTCCCTGTGCCTGGGTGGAGGCCTGGGCGGCGGTGGTGATTGGAGCAGTAGCCGGGATTTTAGTAGTTACTAGTTGTCTATTTTTGGAAAAAAAGGGAATAGATGATCCTGTTGGTGCAGTAAGTGTGCATGGTATCAACGGCATCTGGGGACTACTGAGTTTAGGACTTTTTGCTGATGGGACATATGGTAATTATACTACTGATGCGCCTTTTGTCACAGGGTTATTCTATGGCGGGGGTTTCGGCCAATTAGTCTCTCAGGCCATCGGAGTTTTAGTTGCGGTAGGTTGGGCTTTTGGTTTAGGCTTTGTTCTTTTCAAGACGATGGACCTTGTCTTTGGCATCAGAGTATCGCCAGAGGAAGAATTGCAAGGATTGGACGTTCCAGAACATGGAGCAGTTGCCTATTCTAATTTTCCTTATATAAAGGAATAACTAAAGGGAGGAGGAAGGCAGTGAAGAAGATTGAAGCTATAATTCGAGTTGAGAAATTAGAAGTAGTTAAGGGGGCTTTGGAAAAATCGGGCTATCCGGGAATGACTATTGTAACAGTGGAAGGTCACGGAAGACAAAAAGGCTTGGTGCAGCAATTCAGGGGAAGGGAATACAGGGTGGACCTTTTACCTAAAAGGAAGATCGAAATTGTGGCTAAAGATGAGAGTGTAGAGCGCATACTGACTACAATTATAGAAGTAGCGGGGACAGGAGAAATAGGAGACGGCAAGATATTCGTCTCCTCCGTGGACGAGGCAATGAGAATACGCACTGGGGAGAGAGGAGAATCTGCTCTTTAAATAGTTCATAGTTATGAGTTCATAGTTCATCGACAGAAAACAACGAACGGTGGATCAATTGGTTAACGGGCTAAAAGTTCAGTGAACAATGAACTAAAAGGTCAAAATTTAAATAAGGAGGGAAAGGCATGTCAGACAAAACTAAAGAGGAAGTTTTAGAGCTGGTAAGGAAAAAGGATGTAAAATTTACCAGGCTATGGTTTACTGATATATTGGGACAGTTGAAGAGTTTTGCCATCACCGCTGGAGAGCTTGAGAAAGCTTTCTCTGAAGGCATGGGATTCGATGGCTCTTCCATAAAAGGTTTCGCCAGGATTGATGAAAGCGATATGATTGCCAAGCCTGATGCAACTACTTTTGCTGTTCTCCCCTGGAGGCCAAAAGAAAAAGCGGTAGCAAGAATGTTTTGTGACATTTTACAGCCGGATGGGAGCTCTTATGAAGGTGATCCCCGTTATGCGCTAAAAAGAAATCTAGCCAGGTTGAAAGATAAAGGGTATACTTTTTATCTGGGACCGGAACTTGAGTATTTTTATTTCAAAGATGAAAAAGAACCAGTTATCCTGGACGAGGGAGGCTATTTTGATCTTACCACTCTCGATGCTGCCAGTGACCTTCGCCGGGACACCATTCTTACTCTGGAATCAATGGGTATAGCTGTAGAATATAGCCATCATGAGGTGGCTCCTTCCCAGCACGAAATAGACCTGAGATACACTGATGCATTGACTATGGCCGACAATGTTATGACCTACCGAATCGTGGTAAAGGAGATTGCTCATAAATACGGTTTTTACGCTACTTTTATGCCCAAACCCATCTTTGGAGTGAATGGAAGCGGGATGCACACTCACCAATCTCTTTTCCAGGATGACAAGAATACCTTCTTTGACCCAGATGATAAGTACTATCTTTCTGATGTGGCCAAAGCTTATATTGCTGGGTTATTAAAGCACGCTCCGGAAATAACTGCTTTTACCAATCAATGGGTTAATTCCTACAAGAGACTTGTTCCAGGATATGAAGCACCAGTCTATATTTCCTGGGCTCGTCGAAATAGATCTGCTCTGGTCAGAGTACCTATGTATAAACCAGGGAAAGAGAAGGCTACCAGAGTTGAATTTCGCAGCCCAGATCCTGCTTGTAACCCCTATCTTGCCTTTTCGCTGATGCTGAGCGCAGGATTGGAGGGGATAGAAAAGGGATACTCTCTTCCCGAGCCGATAGAAGAGGATATTTATCATATGAGTATTGAAGAAAGGCAGAGATTGGACATAGAATCACTACCCGGTAGTCTGATCGAGGCTATTGGGTCGGCGGAAAAGAGCGGATTGGTGCGCAATACCTTAGGTGATCATATTTTCTACAATTTCATTAAGAGTAAAAAAGTAGAATGGGATGACTATAAAAAGTGTGTACACCCCTATGAAATAAGGCGATTTCTTCCTATTCTATAATAGAGGCTGTTGTGAAAATGAGAGATTTTTATGAGAAGGAAATGAGTGGTTGCTCTGTGGTAGGAATAATGAGTGAAGAAGGTAGTAGATTCAGCGGCGAGCTGATAATGAAGTCCATTAGTGTGATGCGTGAGCGAGCCAACGGTTTAGGAGGGGGCTTTGCCGCTTATGGTATCTATCCAGAGTTTTGTCATCTTCATACTTTTCATCTCATTTTCGAGGACAACCGGGCCAAACAGTTAACTGAGGAATACCTTAAAAAGAGCTATTTAATCGAGAAAGATGAGCCGATTCCTACCAGAGCACAGGGTTCTATAAAGTATCCGCCTGGTCTCTGGCGATATTTCCTTAAATTCAAGAGAAAAAGGGAAGAAGGAGAAGTTGCTTTTACTGAAGAGGATGAGGTGGTAAGGACAGTTATGGAGGTTAACACTAATATAGAGGGTGCATTTGTTGCCTCTAGTGGCAAGAATATGGGCATCTTCAAGGGTATGGGCTATCCTGAGGATATTGGTAGATTCTATCGGTTGGAGGAATACGAGGGATATATCTGGGTAGCTCATGGCAGGTTTCCCACCAATAGTATCGGTTGGTGGGGAGGTGCCCATCCCTTCGGTCTCTTGGATTGGGCTGTGGTGCACAATGGCGAGATTTCCTCTTATGGGATAAACAAAAGATATCTATCTAATTTTGATTATCATTGTGAACTCTTTACCGATACAGAGGCTATAACCTATCTATTCGATCTATTAGTGAGAAAACATAAACTCAGCCTGGAAATGGCTTCTCTTGCTCTGGCTGCTCCCCTTTGGGATACGATAGAAAGATTTCCTGAGAACTTAAAGAGTATAGCCAGGGCTATTCGTCTTGTTTATGGAAGTGCTCTTCTCAATGGCCCTTTTAGCATTATTGTCGGCCATAATAGGGGAATGCTAGGATTGGTTGATAGAATTAAGTTAAGGCCTCTGGTAGCAGCCAGAGGTGGTGATATGTTATATATATCTAGTGAAGAATCAGGAATAAATGAGGTTTCTTCCTCTTTGGATAAGGTTCGGCAGGCAAAGGCAGGAGTGCCTATAATCGGGGAACTAAAATGCCTATCTCATTAATTCTACCTGAGTTCAAGATTGAAAGGGATGATGAAAAGTGTATTACCTGTCAGGTTTGTGTCAGGCAATGTGCTAATGATGCTCATATATATGACAGCGAAGAGGACCAGGTCTATACGGATAGTTCTAAATGTGTGGGTTGCCATAGATGTGAGACACTGTGTCCCACGGGAGCCATTAGTGTAAAGGTAAATCGCTTTCAATCCAAGCAGAACGCTAACTGGACAGCCCTTGTGCAAAGGAATATTTTTAAGCAGGCGGAAAGCGGGGGAATCCTTTTGACTGGGATGGGATGTGATAAGCCATATCCTATCTATTGGGACCATATTCTCTTAAATGCTTCTCAAGTAACCAATCCCTCTATTGATCCCTTACGTGAACCTATGGAGCTGCGTACTTTCTTGGGGCAGAAGCCAGATAAGATTGAGATAGATGAATCCAGTGAGGAGCCTAAGTTGATAACAAAATTTGCTCCTCAGCTTTCCTTGGAGGTGCCGATTCTTTTCTCTGCTATGTCTTATGGTTCAATTAGTTATAATGCCTGTCTTTCTTTAGCCCGAGCCGCGAAAAAAATAGGGACTTTCTGCAATACAGGAGAGGGTGGGCTTCATCCTGATTTTTATAAATATGGAGAAAATACTATTGTTCAGGTAGCTTCGGGCCGTTTTGGGGTTCATCCCCAATATTTAAAGATAGCTGGTGCTATAGAGATCAAGGTAGGTCAGGGAGCAAAACCAGGTATCGGCGGACATCTTCCTGGTGAGAAAGTGAGCGAGGATATATCGCATACTCGAATGATTCCTGCAGGTAGCGATGCTCTTTCTCCTGCTCCTCATCATGATATCTATTCCATAGAGGACCTTCGTCAGCTTATTTATGCCTTGAAAGAGGCAACCAGATACGAGAAACCGGTGGGGGTTAAGATTGCCGCTGTACACAATGTAGCTCCTATTGTTAGTGGCATAGTTCGAGCAGGAGCTGATTTTATCACTATAGATGGTTTTAGAGGAGGGACGGGAGCAGCTCCTATGGTAATCCGTGATAATGTTGGAATACCTATTGAACTTGCCCTTGCTGTGATTGACAGCCGTCTTAGAGAGGAAGGAATTAGAAATCGCGCCTCCATTATTGTAGCTGGAGGAATGAGGTCCAGCGCTGATATTATTAAGGCAATTGCCCTGGGTGCAGATGCAGTTTATATCGGGACAGCCGCCCTGGTAGCTATGGGTTGTCATGTTTGTCAAAAATGTTATACGGGTAAGTGTAATTGGGGTATTGCTACACAAGATCCCTATTTGACCAAAAGGCTAAATCCAAATATTGCTACCAGAAGGCTGGTAAATCTCTTGCGTGCTTGGTCTTTGGAGATAAAAGAAATACTGGGTGGCATGGGAATTAATGCTATTGAGAGCTTGAGGGGAAATCGTGAGCACTTGAGAGGAGTAGGACTTACGGCTATTGATCTTAAGATTCTGGGGATTAAACCAGCCGGTGGATAAAGGGGCAAAGCGATATTGCTTTATAAGGATTAGACGATGAAACGAATCTATATAAAAGAAGAGTATTGTATAGGATGCAGGCTTTGTGAGATTCATTGCCTTGTGCAGCATTCAAAGTCAAAAAAGATAATTAAGGCATTTAAGAGGGAATTTCCTCGTGCTCTGCCTCGAATTTTAGTAGAAGAGAAAGGTTATCTCTCTTTCGCCATTCAATGTCGTCATTGTGAAGAAGCACCCTGCATCGAAGCTTGTATAACTGGAGCTATGTATAGAGATAAAACCACCGGGGCTGTTCTATGCAATGAGGATAGATGTGTTGGCTGTTGGATGTGTATTATGGTGTGTCCTTTTGGAGTGATAAAGAGAAATCTAGAGAGAAAGAAAATAGCTTCTAAATGTGATTTATGTCAGGGAGAGGAAATGCCCGTTTGTGTAGCTAATTGTCCCAATGAAGCACTGGAACTGCGGGATTCTTAATATAGAGGTACCTTACTTGGCATCGATACAAAGGAATTTTTGAAATTGTGATATTATAGGGGTAGAAGAATGCGTTATGTGATTGTAGGCAATTCAGTAGCGGCTATAGGAGCGATAGAAGCTATTCGTAACCGGGATAAAACCGGTTTGGTTACTGTCATATCTGATGAGCCTTATTTTGTTTATTCTCGACCCTTAATTTCTTATCTTCTTGCTGGCAAAGTTGATGAGGAGAGGATGCTTTATCGAAAAAAGAATTTCTATGAAGAAAATAGTGTAGGGACAAAATTAGGCCAAACAGCAATTAAACTATATGAAACGTCTTAAATATTTGCGCATAGGACCCTAAGTGCCTTATTCGGGTTGCCCCACTTTGCAAAACGATAAACCAAAGCTCCTTCAAGATATTCTATTGTTCCGAAATAACGGTTGTGGG
>Ga0315547_1003306_pt1 | contig 10593 bp, 16 predicted proteins | sample SalMarSW160240MG_2_FD_202542 | JGI IMG/M metagenome (GOLD analysis project Ga0315547, IMG submission 202542) | Salt marsh sediment microbial communities from the Plum Island Ecosystem LTER, Massachusetts, United States - Salt Marsh Sediment SW1601-240 ... | reverse complement strand
TGGAGGATAATGGCCGAGGTTTTCGCCCACCCAAAAAATTTGATAGGCTTGCTTCCAGAGGTAAGCTGGGACTAATTGGCATACACCAGAGAATCGATTTTCTTGGCGGAACATTCAAAATCCATTCCAAGTCTGGTGAAGGAACCTCGCTCCTGATTGAGGCAAGGTGTTAGTTTAACAGTAATCATTTTGATTCAACAACGTAAGCACTCGTTAACCCGCCTTAGACCATAATTGCAATCTAATACGTATCTAGAAAAGTCAGGGCGGTTAATACACCGACTTGGGCTCAAGGTATCAGTGTTTGGATACCGCTGTTAGCTTCTCTTTGAGGTGGACCCCATCCTTAGGACAGGATAGGGGCGATATTAAGAGCAGGTCTCGCTATCCTCAAGGGGCCCGGTGTTAAGGTTTCTACCATAACTCTATTGGTAGCTTCTACCCGGATTGAGGCTCACATCTAATCAGGTAAAGTCCATTCTGCCACTAGTACCACCAGAAAAGCGGTATTAGGAAACAAGCCTCTCTTCAACTAGTTGCACTTTCTAGCGTAATGTGCAGTACATCTGCCATAAATTGATTATACTTTCCCATATCAATCCTGTAGTGTAAAATAGCCTCACCTGGTTAATTTGAGGTCAGCACCATGCTATACGAAATCAAAATCCAACTCCGGCACATCAATCCCCCGATCTACCGTGTCCTTCGCATCCCATCCTGCACCAGCCTGCTCAAGCTCCATAAATTCATACAGAGGGCTATGGGCTGGAATAATTACCACCTCCATTTATTCGAAGTGGAATGGAAACGGTATGGAGAAAATCCCGAACGGTGGGACTCCGAAGTTAGTGATTCCCGCAAGACGACCCTGGATAAAATATTCTCCAGTGGAACTAAGTCCTTCATATACGACTATGATATGGGTGATGGCTGGCGTCACGACATCGAACTGCTTGGCACTGTTGAAGCTGAAGGCGAGGAGGAATCCGCCTGCATTGCCGGAGCCAGGGCTTGTCCGCCCGAAGATTGTGGCGGCCCTCCAGGATATGAGCATCTGCTGAAAGCGCTGGCAGACCCAAAGTATGAAGATCATGATGAACTGCTGGAATGGGTTGGCCGAAGGTATGACCCGGAGAAGTTTGACCTGGTGGCTGTTGACCGGGCGTTAAAAAGGGTGAGGTAAGAAACGGTAAGCACAGATAGATGTCCTGAGTAAATTGCACATTTGCTTATATTGTTACCGAATTGCACTTCATAACGAATTGGACTCTGATAAAAAGGAACGCTTTTATGATTATCCAATTGAAAATCGGCAATGAAAAGTACACCTTATCCATAGTCAAGTGTTCTCTTCTTCTTCCTCGTTAAATATAAACGGCGCCTAACTGCGCTCTATGTCCGGCATTATCAACTCAAGTCCGTGTATTTACTGTAGCTATATTCAGTAGAACAACCTAAAATAGTATAACTCTTGTTTATCAAGCTTCCACGTTCCGCTAGGCGTAGAAACTTTTAGAAACAAATTTCTAACGTAGCTAAAAGTGTCATCTAATTGTTATTAAAATTATATTATTTTCACTTAAAACCGCTTTTTTTGACGAAATTTACCCTAATATTACACAAGCATTTCCCAAATATCGCATTGTGATTTTATGCCGCCAGTGCTCATTCAATAAGAAAAAAACGAAAGCCTTATACAACCAGTGTCCTCACATGCGAGAGTTTATCGGTTTGAGTCCTCTACCTGCCCGCCGAGTACCACACTATAACTTTTGGTGTCCTCTCCATCTTAGTGGTCCTATTCTTGCCTGGGGGACTGGTTGAACCGCTGGGGAAAGCTCGCCGGCTTCTAGCACTCAAAAGATAAGAACCAAACATAAGCGAAAGGGCGTGTTACCCCTTTGATCCCAACCCAATCCAGCTGGGTAACAATTCGTCATTTTGTTCAATGGGGACATTAGCGGTTGAAGCTGATCGAGCTCATAACCCAAAGGTCGTTGGTTCGAATCCAACCCCCGCTACTAAGACAAAGCTAAGGGGAGCGATAATGCTTCCCTTATTCTTTACGGAGATGAAACAGTCGTCGATGGTGCTTACACATATGGAGCCATCAATCCCCTACATGAACACGCCAAGCCCTATAACCTTCGATGAGCTGAAGAATACTCCTAAACCGTTCTACTAGTTCGCCTAACTCCGAGATGGTTAAACCTCCCCTATCAGGACTTACCTTCATCCCGTGTTTCGATAATATCTTTTCAACATCGTTCATTAGGTGTTGGATTCGAGGATAGAGATCAGAGGAAGAGGGTGTCTGTACTATAGATGGTGTTTTAACTTCCATTTGGTCGATATCCTTAGTGCTCTGGATCTTGGGAAGTAACGCACGTACCTTATCAGACTGAGTGATTTTATCAAGTTTCCCTATTAAATATTCGAAGTTTCTAGAGCCTCGTCCATAATAAATGTGGGAAACGAACAACGTAACAAGGCTACCAACTATTAAAGATATAACTGCTATAGTTATTTCCATTTATTCCTCCGTACTACATATCCTTGAATACACTTGGCGCTATATCCTTCATAATTCTCCTAATCTCACCTGCTACAGCTCGCATTTCAGGAAGAGCTCTCTCACTCGTCCTCAGCTTGATGAAGTGTCTGAGTTCTCTAAAATTCATTGTCATCACTATTTGAGTCTCACAAGCGTTAGGTAGAACATATCGAGCTATTTCGGGTTTAACACCAAGTCCAAGGAGTCTATTGTAAACCTCCCACGCCTCATACATAGCTCTTTTGAATATGTTCTTTGTCTCACTACTCTCGTTTAGATTAAGCTCAGGAGGTGAGATGTATTTGGGTTCGGTTTCTTTTACATACCTTTGACTTCGCTGACTGTAGCTAACCAACCTATGACGTACAAGCTCATGCGTAAAAGCTCTACTCGCTCTGATGTAGAAGGTAGCGGAAGCATGCTCAATAACTGACTCGTGTCCAAGCTCGATCCACTCTTGTATTCGCTTAGGATTCTTACCCAGTTTACTAGTAGTATCCCAACACAGTCGGCCCGCATACTCGATTAGTTCTTCGGAAGGTACACTCGTTGATGCACCGGGTGACGAACTTAACGGCTGAGATAAGACCGTAATTGCTATGAGCTTCACCTCAATGTTGTAACCGTCTATCATTATTTACCCCCCGATTTATCATCACCTGTATACGGTTTAGACGGGTTTCACTTTCCAAGACCCAGTGTGTGTGCTAAAGCTGATACGTCATATGTAATTGTCTCACCAATACCCTTGGAATATTTTTCGGTGAAGTAGTATGCTGAAGATACATAGATAATGGGCACATTTGGATACTTCTTGGCAAACAAATAAGTTCCTAGTGATTGGGGCTTGGTGCCTAGCGGACATATGAGTATATTAACGTCTTCTAACGTCCCTTCCTTCTTGACGTACCGTGAGTGGATAGATTCAAGTTTGCTGAATATTGACTCCAAATCCGAAGTGTGGATTCGCTCCTCTATAACGTCACCGCGAGGCTCGTTAAAGAAGAAGTCATTCCTTTTCCTCGCTTCATTTACGAAAGAAGGATCGTAAGGTGGGTCCCCTATAAGTACGATTGTCTTTTTAGGAGACAATAGTTCCCATACATATTCAGACTTATTGCCCTCGAATCCTAGGAGCAAAACAAGTATTTTTTCAGCTTCAGAAGAGAGTGACCCCTCAAAAGTAGGAATTGGGCTGGCCCAGCCAGCGCCTCGGCTTAATTCATCACCATAGAGAGTTGGTTTAGTGTACCGTACTACCAACTTTTCCGTTAGCGTTCTTAGATAATCTGTCAGCAGAAATATATAAGTCCTAGGAAGAGCTGATATATCCAGAACTATTTGATGCCAAGTGTTATTGTTCATAAGTAGATTTTTTACAGATGTCAATGTATGTATTGGATACTTGACCCAGCATTCCACAATATCAGGCTGTATTCCCTTGCCTTGCAGCAGGTTTTTCATTTCAGCTAGGTTCCTAAAAGTACATATCTTCCCCTATGATGATGAGAAAACTGTTAAGTTGGTTGAGGAGCTACGTAATAAATGCGCCGGCGCTGGTCTCATCAGACTTTATACCAACGGCACCCAAGAGCTTTTAGATATCCCCGGCTGGCATAAGCATCAGCATATTCGGAAAGACCGCTACACCCCATCCGAACTGCCCAGCCCTGAGGATTGCAAGCCTCTGGCAACCAAAGGGCAACCAAGTGGCAACCAACTGGCAACCAGTGGTTTACCTAGTATAGGGGAGGGGAGGGGAGTTAAGTCTAGTTTAGTTAAGTTTAAAGAACCCCCTTGTATTCCCCCTTTGAAGGGGGAAACAAACGCTTCATCAGGGCAGGTAAAAGAATTATTCGACCTTTGGAATTCGCTGGGCGTGGTTAAGCATAAAAAACTCACAGGTGACATGACGCGGGCCATAGTGGCCGCCTCAAGGGATTTCTCCGTGGCAGAAATCTCCCAGGCTATGAAAAATTACGCACACATTGTCAACGATGAGGAGTGCTATTTCAAGTACCGGTGGACTCTTAGAGACTTCCTGAAGCGCGGTTTGGAGAAGTTTCTGGATCTGAAGGTCGCACTTGGTAATTATCTCAAAGGAGGTGGTGCAGGTGAAACACATCAGCAAGTTGACAAAGAACCCTCAGATGCCAGATACCAGCAAGGCCTTGAGTGATGAGTCGGGTAGAGGCGAGCAATATACCTGCCCGGTTTGCCACGATATGCACTTTGTCCACCCCCTGAAGGAGGACGGAAAGCCGGACTATTCCAGGGTAGTGCCCTGCCAGTGTGTGAAAGAGCAGCTTGAAAAGGAGCGTACGCAAAGCCTTCTAAGATACTGTGAGCTACCTCCTGGGACTGAGCATATGACCCTTTTGAATTTTAAGGTCAGTCCCCAGCTGCAGGAGGCGTATGACTTAGCTGTTGATCTTGCCAATGGTGCCGGCAGGATTAAATGGCTTACCTTGACGTCTAAGGTGAACCGTGGGAAAACCCACCTTGGCATAGCTATCTGCCGGCACTGGCTTCAGAAGGGAAAGCCGGCCCGCTATGCCTTTGTCCCGCTACTCTTAGATGAGTTGAAGAGAGGGTTCCGGGGAGAGGGAGACCTGTCCTATGAGGCCCGTTTTGACCGCTTCCTCAATGTGCCTCTACTCGTCCTGGATGACCTGGGGGCCGAGTACCGGACGCCCTGGGTTCAGGAGAAGTTGGATACCATAATCGACTACAGGCTTATGCATGACCTCTACCTGGTGGTTACTACCAATAAGCCGATGGCAGAATTGCCCTTTCGCATCGCCAGCCGACTCAAGCGATCTCCAGGCTCCCGGATAGTGTTCATTAAGGCGCCGGAGTTTAGAAAGGGCAAGAAATGAAACTGACTTACAGGGGGGGGATAATGCCCAGAAGTGCGGAAGAAGCTAAACAGGAGGTCTGTCCCTTGTGTGGCCAGCCGTTGGTAGAAATTCGCTGGGGGGAACCGGATTGGGGCCAGCGTAAATTCATCCTGGCCTGTGGCAATTACAGATGCGTCCGCTACCGGAATCCTGTAAGGACCATCACCAAGGGGGCTGAGGAGTGAAGCGATGGTTAAACTTTTAAAGTGTTTTGCCTGCGGGATTGGTATTGGCCCCGGCTATGAGGAGTCAATTCTCTCTAAGGCGGGCGACAAGACGCTTTGTGGCCAGTGTTACGGCGCGCTAAAGAAGCAGGAATATATTCAACTGGACAGGGAGAGGAGGTTGCTGCCTGATGGGAGAGTTATTAAATTCCTGCAGAAAGCGAACGAAGAAATGGAGGAGTTATGAAGCCAGAGATAACCATTGAGAACGGCAGACCGGTGATTAAATGTCCCCACTGCGGTCGCAATACTCCTCTGGACTCTGTGATATGTGTGAAGTGTGGGAAGGTGATCAGGAGGAAGTGATGAGAAAGCTACCGTTTGATACCTGGAAATGTCATATCTGTGGGGAGGAGAGGCCGGACGCGATTATCTCGGCCGTTACTAAACCGTTGGTAATCAATGGTCAAACCGTTGGTGACCAGAATATCCGATACTGCAACGACCGGCCCGCTTGTATCAAGGGGGCAAAGGAGTTTAGTTTTTTCAAAGAGGGGGAGAATGGAACTGGAAAAGGCTAAAGCAATAGCCGAAGAGCTTAAAGAACTTCTGGCACCGGCCTGCGAGAGGATTCGAATCGCCGGCAGCATCCGGCGGCGTAAGCCTGACGTGGGCGACATTGAAATACTCGCCATCCCCAAGTTCAACGGGGTCGTTGATTTGCTAGACCACAAGCTGAAGTGGCTTATTGGAACACATGTACTGGAATATCGGCCCAACAAGAAAGGCTCAATCGTTTATAGGCCAAAGAATAAGCTCCTGCGCCATGCGGATAGCGGCATCGGCATCGGTCAGGTCCTTGCCAAACCAATTTTGTCTGGCGGCGTAGAGAAGTGGGTTCTTTTCAGCAAGGTTTCGGTTCTCCTGCTCTAGGCTGTGGATGATGTCCAGGGCTAAGGCAGGGGTTTCGTCCAGGGTTTCCTCTCTTATCTTGTCGGGTGGTAGCTCTAGGATACTGAGACTATTTCTCGGTCGGGGCCTCCTCCTCAGGGACTCCCCATCAGGGACTCCTCCTCAGCAGCAAGTAGCTGTGCCGGTAACGGCGGAGTTGATAAATGCCACCCGAAGCCCGAGGAGAAGGAGAACCAGGAAGGCCGAGAAAATGACCAATATTGGGGTGCGGATAGGACATGCTTGACACACCAATGCAAGGATAAAAATATGGCTTATATAGAAAAACATATTGTAAAAGGCCGAACGTTTTTTCGATTGGTTGAGGGATACAAAGACTCGAGTGGAAAAAGGCAAAAAGAGGAGCTCCACGCCTGAGAATCCCCCAGGCCCCCTAAAATTTAGCTTCGAGACACGCTGAGAGCTAAAATAAGCCACTTTCCCAGTCCGGTCAAGGCTCTATACCTTGAAGAGTAAGAGGGGGCAACGCCCCTCTATGGACAGGGCAGTGCCCATCCAGGAATGGGTGGAAAAGGTTGGCTTGATAAGCAGGATGGTATATAATTAAGTAGGTGTTTGGGGATGCCACAAAATAGGTGTTAGGGAGGCAAAGGCATGGATGCTTTATCAGAGTTCCAGTTCAGTCATCGAGAGAATGTACTCAGCGGTCATTACAACCCATTCGACCATCGTGAGAGGGTATTAAACTTTATATACGGGATAGAAACCAAGCCTGAGGTCGGGGCTAGGCCTGAGGTCGAGGCTGGGCCTGAGGTCTGGACACAACCTATCGGCGAGGTTTGGCCACCTGGATCATATGCTGTTAGTGTTCGCGGTGAAAGACCTGAGGTTGTTCGTTTTAGGTCCAGGACGAGTATGTAGTTAGTTCGCCCGAACCATCCCCATCGAAGAAAGTACCCTCTAGTCATATACTAGAATTCAAATAGTGCCGGCTGCTCTGCCTTTTCCTCCCCCTCTGGCCCCTACTCGTGGGCTATCAGTTTGGCCGCCAGTTCCTTCTTGCCTCCGCTCAGGCCTACTCCAGCTTCCCGGCACATATCCCTGAGCTCTTTCAGGGTGTACTTTCCGTCCATCTCCAAACACTTAGCTAATATCTCCTCCGTGATAATGCCACTTGGAAAAAGCTCTCCCACCTCTGCCTCAAGCCGTTCCTCAGCTGTCGGCTCCTCCACCATGACCCTCAGGGTTCTCTCCCTCCGTTTTACCGGCCGCCGCTTCCTTTCATCCCCGATAATCTCATGGCGGAGGCCATCGAGGTCCGGGCAGTCCCCTCCATTTGTCTTTATATTGTCTATGAGGCCATCGAGTCCCTTCTTGTCAAGTTTAACTATAGCTGGCATATCACTTTCCCCCCTTCTTTTGCATCTTGCCTATTATACCACCTCCGGTTACCCCCCCCTTGACAAAGGAAACAGCTTGAGTTATACTCATTTTAGATACTATACACCATCTGTTGGGGAGTTGTCAAGTAGAGCAAAGGGAGGATTAGAAATGCAGACGGAGCTTGAGAATCTCAGGTTAGTTTTGACCTCACCGCGGCCTCGGGCAAAGGATACCCTCACCGGCTACCTGTCGGTGGCCAATAACTTTTTAACATGGCTGGGGGACAAGATTCCACCGGATGAACTGGACCTCCGCCGATACTTTCTCAAGAGGCGGGAAGAGGGGATAAGCGACCACAGCCTTAGAACTGAATTTGCCGTGCTCGGAAAACTTTACCGCGCTAACCACTGGGAATTCCCATTCACATCCGATGACCGCCCCGAGGCTCCAGCCGAGGCAAACACGCCAGCATTTACCAGAGAAGAAGTGGAGCAGCTGATCAAAAACCGTGAGCTGTACTCCAAAGGCGAACGCTTCTACCTGGCAATTGCCACGATTCTCGCTCCGAGACGAATCGAGCTAGCCAGGATTAAGAAAAGAGACATCAAGGGTAATACCCTCTATATAGATACCGCCAAGCACGGCGTAAAGAGAACACACCTCATGCCCGACGAAATAATGCCCTATATTGAAGCCTACCGGCCCCGGGAAAACAATGTATCCTCACTATCAGCTATGTTTGACCGGATATGCAAGAAGGGACTGGGGGTAAAGATGAAGGGATATGGCTGGCACTCCTTTAGGAGATGCCTTATTACCCAGCTTCTCTCAAGCCTGGCCCAAAATAACCTGCCTATCACGCTGGGCGCTGAGTACATGAGATGGTCAAGAAAGACAATCGGTGCTGCCTTCTTGGGGAGTATAACCGCTGCCACCTATGTTCGCCAAGAAGCAAGGTCAGAAGACCCTTACTATGTAGACAAACTCATTCTTTCAGTTCACCCGTTCCTGCCGTTTTGGGTTGATGGGAAAAAGCAAGCCCTGAAATCAAAATCTAGCCACCTTAAAACTCAAAATTGACCGGTAGCCGCCTGTAGCTCCACGGCTGTGAAAGCAAAAGAGGGGATAGCGCCCCTCTTTTTTTAAGCCAGCTTGGCGATAAGCTGGCTTATCTTGTTATATCTCAATAAATTTTTAGCTTCAATACTAATATATCAATTTTATAAAAATTCAAAAAATCATATCAAAAGTGCTTGACAAATTCCTCTATCCTATGATACTATGATATTGAAGCTATATTGGATACTATTGTAGTAGTATCTAACCTTGATAGCTTCTAGATAGAACCTTTACAAAATACGGCTCACGGAAAATAGGCAAACCAGCTTCATTTTACCGGAAAAATGACCGCCATAATGGAAGCCGAATAGTTTGACCTCTGGCTATAATGTAGCCAGCTACGAAAGGCAACGGTCACGCCGTCTATAATGCCCCTTGTGTGCGGTTGGGTGTGCCATACGCTAAATTCAAAGAAGGAGTTTAGCATTATGGGAGATACCCCCCAGTACATAAAATCGTTACTTTTGCCCAACGGCAAAAAGCCCACTGGCAGGCGTGTATGGTCACTTGACCTAGAGTCAATATGGCTACCGTTCTTCACGGCCACCAACCTACAGAACGATACCGCCATACCTCTGGACGCACTAGGCGCACCCCTGCGCCTTGCCTATGCCCAAGACGGGACTGTTAAATTCAGTAAGTCGGGCAGGCCAGTGGTAAGGGTAGCCAAGCCTATCGCCGACAGCGTCAAGCTGGTAAGGGAGAACTTCGCCGCCAACCTTGTGGCCTATGCCGAGGATGTCGCCGAAGCTATGGAGAAGTCTATGGCCGAAGCAAAGGCCGAAGCCCCCGCCCCCGAAGCCCCCCCACAAGGCGACAAGGTCGCCGTCACAGCGTAACTATTCTAGCGTATGGTACGCCCCACCGCACACAAGGCAGAAAGAGAGGTATAAAATGGCTATTCCAAAGTGGAATACGCCTAGCCGTCAAGCGCACCTTGTTGACCTCTTTCTGGATAGCGGGGGTTTTTGCGTCTTTGGCCACAAGCCTTGCCCCAATCCAGAGCACCACTATGTAAACTACATTGAAGGCTTAATAGCCGACTGGCAGGCAGATGACAGAGCGCAGGCTAGAGCCGTATGGCAAACCGAAAGGCTACGGCTACATAGTCTAGGTGAAAGGCGTTACCCCCTGCGGGGGCAATTCAATAACATCAGTCAAGACATCTTTTTTTGGCAATCAGCCCCTATTCTACCTAGACGGGCTAGCCGTTAGCGGTATAACGCTTTCACCCTTTGCAAAGGTTAGAATATCCAGTTCCTATGTAAACTTATATGTAGAGCTAGGACAAAGCTTGAAGGGTGTTAGCAAAAACAAAAAACGGAAAGCCATAAGATACGGAAAGCCACTACCCCCCGAATACAGAAGGAAAGTTGAAGAGGTATGCCGTGAAGCGGTTAGGCACTATCTAAACTACTAGGCGAAAGGCAAAAAAGGGAAAGACACCCCGTTACTGGGGTGTCTTTTTGCATTAAATCTGACCGTTAAGGGCGGGTTGTTTTACCCCCCCCCTCCCCCTAGAAAGGGGAAGGGGGGGGGGGGGGGGGGGGGTTTTTTATAC
>Ga0315547_1003305_pt1 | contig 10595 bp, 9 predicted proteins | sample SalMarSW160240MG_2_FD_202542 | JGI IMG/M metagenome (GOLD analysis project Ga0315547, IMG submission 202542) | Salt marsh sediment microbial communities from the Plum Island Ecosystem LTER, Massachusetts, United States - Salt Marsh Sediment SW1601-240 ... | reverse complement strand
GCAAGGGTGATTGCGGCTGTCCCCTGTTGGTCGTCGTGCCAGACCGGGATATCAAGTTCCTCGCGCAGCCGGTCGAGGATGTAGAAGCACTTAGGACTGGAGAAGTCCTCCAGGTTGATCCCGCCGAACCCTGGGGCGATCCACTTGACGGCCTGGATGATCTCATCGGGGTCCTGCGTATCGAGCATGATCGGGAAGGCACCCACCCCACCCAAGTACTTGAACAGGAGAGCTTTCCCCTCCATTACCGGCAACCCGGCGTGCGGCCCGATATTTCCCAGTCCAAGGACGCGCGAGCCATCGGATACAACAGCAACTGTGTTCGCTTTGTTCGTATAGTCGAAGACCTTGCCCGGATCGGCTTCGATCTCGCGGCAGGGAGCCGCAACCCCCGGCGTATACCAGATGCCAAAATCTTCGATTTCCGCAACAGAACACTTGAGAGCCGTCTCCACCTTTCCATGGTAGTGCGCATGCCACGCCGGAGCCTTCTTCCCCGGAATTTGGGCTTTCTGTTTCATCTTCTCGATATTGACGAGTGCGTCCGACATTCTATGCCTCCCCTTCGATGCGAGCGTAAATCTTCTTCATGTTATCATCGATCAAAACCGCCAAATCCTTGTATAGGTCGTTTCCGCGAGCATCCATCGTAACCAAGAGCGGTCCGAACTTCTCAACCTCAAGTAGCCACACGGCTTCCGGCATTCCAAGTTTCTCTAACCAGTGAACACCGGTGATCCTGTGGATTGCGCGTGCGGCAAGCGCCCCGGCTCCCCCGGTGAAGTGCGTGTAGACAGCACCAACGTCGGCGAGCGCCTCCAGGGTCCGGGCCCCCATCCCTCCCTTTCCGATGATCAGGCGAGTGGAATAGGTGCGGAGGAACTCCGCCTCAAACATCTCCATCCGGATGCTCGTGGTCGGGCCGGCGGACACAATGTTCCACCCCGACGCTTCCTTCTGCACAACGGGGCCGCAGTGGAACATGGCCATCTCTTCCGGGTGAAACGGAATCTCCTCGCCGCTATGCGCGGCCTGGAGCAAGACCTGGTGAGCCTCATCTCGCGCCGTGAAGACGCTCCCCGTAATGTAAACCGTGTCGCCGGCGCGTAGATCTCGTATCGCCCGTTCGTCGAACGGCGTCCTTAGGATCGTGTCCACCTAGCTCACCTCCACATGACCGGCTCCGTCGACGGTGACCAATTTGCGGCGATCAGCCCAGCACTGGTATATGAGGCCGACGGGCAGCGATGCCGGATGCCTATGGGCGAACTCTACGTGGACATCCAGGGCCGTCGTTCGTCCGCCGAGACCCATCGGACCCACCCCGCTCTCGTTGATCAAGTCGAGCAACTCTTCTTCCATCCGTGCGACACTCATGTTGGGATGACGATCTCCCACGGGGCGCAATAGCGATAGCTTGGCGAGCTTCATCGCCAGATCGGCACCACCACCGATACCTACGCCAATCACACCGGGCGGACAAGGTTTCCCTCCGCATGCAACGACATGATCGATGACAAAACGTTTGACCCCTGCGAGCCCGACGCCCGGAGGAAGCATACGGAGTGCACTACAGTTCTCGCTCCCTCCCCCTTTTGGAAGAAGATGAATGAGGCATGCGTCGCCCTCTTCAAGCTCCCACAGGATATAGGGAATGTGATGCCCCGTGTTGTCCCCGGGGTTTTGTCCCGTGAACGGATCGACCGTATTGGGGCGCAGCGGAACGTCGCGTGTTGCGCAACGCACAGCCTCTTCGATAACGCAACGTAGCGAAGAGAGGAGTGGAAATTTCACCCCTACACGAACCACAAAGGTCTGGATCCCCGTATCTTGGCACATCGGGACCGAGTTGCGCCGGGCAACTTCGGCGTTCTCCAAGATGGCGCTAAGTTGTACAGCGCCGGTGCTCTCTTCTTTATCTCTTGCCCGGCTGATGGCGTCTACAACATCAACAGGAAGTTCGGTTGCTGCGGCCCGTATCGCTTCTTGGAGGCCCTTCAACAAGATACGTTCATCCATGCACATCACCGTCTTTGCCTGAGAATAAGCAATCGTACCCCTTGAGGCCCAGAATGTCCCGGACAGCTTGAAGGTCACATTCTAGGTTCGCGTTGATTGGGATTCCCTGCTCGAATACCATCTTCTCCTTCAGCCACTCCTTCTCTCCGGCGGTGTAAATTCGAGCTACATCCGGAAGCCGCTCCGAAGCTCTTAACGCACGCAGAATCCCGCCGGTTGTCCTCTTGAACGATTCCAGCGGAGTGAAGGTCTCGACATCGATTGCCATGAAGAAATGCCCCATGTTCTGCTTACGTGCAGTCCCATCCGGCGCGTAACTTGCAAGATCGGTGAGAAACGCCCCGCCTTGCAGCGCGGCACAAAGAATCTCGACAAGTATAGCGAGCCCATATCCCTTATGGCCGCCGAAGGTTTCCCCTTGTCCCCCGAGCGGCAAAAGCCCATACGCTCCCGCGTTCAAACCCTTGAGAATCGCGTTGGTGTCCGTCACCGGGTTCCCTTCGGGATCTCCAACCCATCCCGCGGGTGTCGCTTTCTCCGCCCGAGACAGAACTTCCAATTTTCCCCGTGGAATCACGGAGGTTGCAGCATCGAACAGAAATGGGCAGTCCTCGTCTGTTGGCGCGCCGAAGGCGATCGGGTTCGTCCCGAACATCGGTTTTCCGCCGAAGGTCGGCAAGACCGATGGACGGGCGTTGGTAACCGTCAGTCCGATCAAATCCTCTTGAATCGCCATCAGCGGGTAATACCCAGCGATGCCGAAATGCGACGAGTTCCGCACGGCGACCGAGCCCATTCCGTACTCCTTGGCCTTTTGAATCGCCATCTGCATTGCTCGAAGTCCGATCACATGCCCCATGCCATGGTGGCCGTCCACGACCGCGGTCGTTGGTCCCTCCTGGATGACCTCAAACTCGGTCACCGGGGTAAGCATGCCCTGTCGTATCCGATCGACATACACCTTTAGCCTACCGACACCGTGCGATGAGATCCCTCGCAGATCGGCGCTAAGCAACACGTCCGTACAGATACGGGCGTCCTCCTCAGGGACACCCAAGGTAATGAACGCGTCCTCGGCAAATTGCCGCATTACTTCCACCGGCACATGAACAACATTTGATCCCATTGAGTTCTCCCCTTCGCTTAATCGAACCGAATCAAAACCTTGATTGCGTCCTGTCCCTTGGACGCTTGGATCGCCTTAATGCTCTCCTCGAACGGAAATGTGTGCGTGATGAGTGGCCGTACGTCGAGGATTTTCTTCGCCACTAGCTCGTGAATCCGTTCGTAAGCGAACAGAGATGCATCGGAGGTCAAGAGATCCACTTCCCTCCGAACCAGATGGACAAAGTTGAACGGAACGACACCGGACGGAATCCCGACCATCATGATCTTCCCTGCAGATCGCACCAGTTCTACGGATTGGGCGATTGTCTCCGCTCGACCCACGGCCTCGAAGACGATGTCCGCCCCGCTGCCGCCCGTCTCTTCCATGACAACCGTCTCCAGGTCTTCCTCAGGAGGCCGAACGACCCGGTGTGCTCCAAGCTTTCGCGCAAGTTCGAGCCGTCGCGTTCGATGTCCCGAGACGATGATCTTCTGACAGCCGAATGCAACCAGACTCTCCAGCAGGAATAGCCCGATTGGGCCTGCCCCCATCACTACCACCGTATCCGAAGGGGTCGGAGATGCTCGACAGACGGCGTGGTACCCTACTGCCGCGGGCTCAACGAGGGCTCCCTCTTCTAGGCTGAGCCCCTCCGGAGCCGGGAAGACGGAGTAGCCCGGAAGCTTGAAATACTCCGCGAAGACGCCATCGGCCTCGATCCCCAGATGCCGGCGGTGCTGACAAACATTGTACCGGCCGGATCGACACGCGAGGCAACTCCCGCAGACGACTATCGGCGAAGCGACGACCTCTTGTCCCAGTTTTAGGTGTGTGACACGCTCTCCCACCGCCTCGACGATACCGGAGGCTTCATGTCCCATAACGATCCCAGGCCGGGCTGGGAACCCTCCTTCGAACATGTGAGCGTCCGTTCCGCAGACTGCGGCGAATCTCGTCTTGATCAGCACTTCGTCTCCAGACACGACCGGCACAGGAACATCGTTGAATCGGATGTTACCAGGACCCTCAAATACCAATGCTCGCATCATAGCCATACTCCTCTCGTCTTTCTTTTCCTTGGCTTTACGTCGTTTATGGAGGATAGGCAATAGTATAGATGTGGCGTCCTCCATTGAACGGACCCCGGACAACCGCATCGATCTCCTCTTTGGAACGCTGGCTTACCTTGTCCGCCGGTGGAAGAACGCCCGGGGGGAAGGTCTCCAGAATGTCGTCATGTAGTTCAACAAGGTAGTCCAGGATTGTCTCTACTCCACTGTAAGCCTTCTCAGGAGACGCCAATGATGGTTTGCCGACAACCCCTTCCGGATAGACACAAACTTCGAGGCCTCCTAACCCGACCTGTGCGTGCCCTGGAATCGGACGCTGATAGATGTCCCCGCCGCCGTCGATGTGCCGCAGTCCCTTCTCTTTAGGAAGGAATCCGGATGGGTTCGTGTCAATGGCATCCTCGATGTGAACCATCTCAGGGAATAGGGCCATGGAGTAGGACGTCTCTGCCTCGTCAGCGTGTTTGAACGGCGTCTCGAACGGTCCGCCGTGCGCCTTATCCTTAAGCTGGTCGGGGATAATCAATGGCCAATTGACGAAGGCGAGAACAGCTGGAACCTGATAGGTTTTCGCGAACTGATGAATCGCATTGGGAATGACGTACTCTTGACCATGACCATTAAGCAAGATCTGCTTGCGGAATCCCGCATTCCACAACCCTGTGATCACCGCACGGACAACCGCTGTGAACGTATCCTCGGGGATGATCACGGTACCCGGCATGCCCAAGTGAGACCACGGATGCGATCCGTACCAGATCGGCTGTGCCACGGTGCATCCTGTTCGCAGTGCAACCTGTTCCGCCATGCGAGTTACAAGAAATGTATCCTCCCCAAAGGGAGCTCCATCCCCGTGAGCTTCCGTGCTCCCAAGCGGAATCAGGATGACGTCATCCTTCGCTAATCTCTCGCGGACCTGGCGCCCGGTCATGTTTTGAAAGTACACACCGGATGCCTGGTCCATATGCCCACCTTTCGGCGGGAGATCCCATTTAGCCATCAACAATCCTCCTCATGCACATTGATGAATACCTTCAGTCCGACTCGTCGAGCTACAAGATCGAACGCCTCGTACGCTTGGTCTAACGCAAAACGGTGAGTTACTAATTCGAGTCCCTCAATCTTTCCTTCATGAAGCAATCTGCTCGCTTGTCCAAAGTTCTCTGTCTCGTAGATGAAGGAGCCGACAAGATCGAGTTCTTGCCACACAATCCAGCGGGTTTCCACAATTGCCGCTTCCGTGGGGAGTCCGGTGAGTACAACCCGACCTCCTGGTCTCGTAAGGTTGATCGCAACGGGAACCGTCTCGGGGACACCGGCTGTCTCGATGACGACATCGAATCCCTGTCCGCCTGTGAGAGTACGTCCAGCAGTCACTATGTCTTCTACCGTAACATCGATGACGTGGGCAGCACCGAGACCCGTGGCCCGTTCGAGCCGCTCGACCAGGGGATCGGCGAGGGTAACTTCGGCTCCGTACTCTTGCGCAACCTGGAGAGCGAACAACCCGATCGAACCTCCACCGAGCACCATCACGCGGCGCCCGGCGATGTTACCCGCTCGGCGAACGGCTCGCTCCGCGACTGCTAAAGGTTCGATCAGCGCCCCCTTTTCCAGGCCCATACCGTCGGGCAGACGCCATACGTATCGAGCCGGGGCAAGGATGTACTCCGCGAGACAACCGTCGATTGTTACGCCCAACCCGCGGCTGTTCGTGCAGATGTTGTCGCGACCCTGTTTGCAAAGATCGCACGACCCGCATCCGAAGTTCGGGCGCACTGTGACCGGTGTTCCAATGGTAAAACCCGTCACACCGGCTCCAACAGCGTCAATGCATCCCGAGCACTCGTGGCCCAGAATGAACGGATATCCAGCCGACCGCCGACCCGAATAGAAATCCATGTCTGTGCCACAGATACCGACGACATGGACGGCGATTCGGACTTCACCGGGGCCAGGCTGCGGAATCTCCCGCTCGGACAGCTCAACGTGCTCTAGCGCAACGAGCTCAACGACTCTCATGGTCGTGCACTAGACCGGCACCGCTGCATCGGCGGGACCCGCGGGACTCTGTTTCGCTTCGGGGTAGTACTTATGGACCATCTCCACGACGATGCTGACCTGTTCAGCCATTCGACGGCCCTCTTCCGCTGTGGTTATGATCCCGTGCCCTTTCACGGCCGAGTTCCCGCTCTTCAGGTAGACGGGAGATGCAACACGGACGATCTCGGGCGCTTCGTAACTGCGGATGAATCCACCCGAAGCGGGCGGATTGTCGGTGTGAAGATCAAGCGGGACCCTCACTGCGCGTCGCAACGCAGCCAGCATGGGCAGCTGGAGGTCGCGAACCGGGTTGATCGAATCGGCCCCCAGGCTCTCAAGGACTTTGAAGGACGCTGGATTGCCGTGTCCGCAGTGAGCCGACAGCTTGAACTGAATATCCTTCGGCAGATCCCCGGCTTTCCGCAGTTCGCTGAGCGCCCAAAGCAAACCTTCGTCGTAGACAAGTATCCCACGACATCCGACCGAGACTGCACGCTTGACATCCTCGATTGCACGAACTACCTGTTCCATTCCTCGCAAACGGTATCCGATGCGCACCCCTTGGGGTGTCTGCACGGTTGCGCCGGTGTCGTACGTTGCGCGTGGTCCCACCGATAGATTTAGCGCTACGCCTCGTTCCTTAGCTAGTGCCGTGTACGCTCGGAGCTCTTCCAGCGTGTGCCGAAAGATTCCATAGGTTTCATCGATGCGGTTGATCACGATCCCAAGCTCATCCGCTCGTTCGATCAACGCTCGAAATGCTTCGATGGAGTTCACGGTTGGAACTTCCATGCGAAAGTGTGCCCCATCGGGGAACGTCTGTCCCGATGTCGTGAGTTCGTAGAGGTCCCCTTTTGGGAGTCCCAATTTCTCCAAACTATTCCTAGTCTTGTCGAACATCTTCTTCCTCCTTGACTATTCGGTTGCTGTTTTCTTGTGGTGGGGCAGTGGGGGGCAGTAGACCCAAATGATCTTTAACTCCTCATTCCCCGTGTTGATGATTGAGTGCTTAACCCCCGGAGGCATGTAGATGGCCATCCCTGGACCGAGCTCCTGCTCGCCCTCATCGGTAATGAGACGGCCCTGGCCACTGACGATGAACATCCCCTCCTCGGAGATCTCATGCGAGTGCTCCGGGATTCGACTGCCTACGTCGGTGACATTCTGTCCCATCGAGAATCCCTGTGCTCCCACGCTGATTTCCGACAACAGCAGCTTGGAAGTCCTGCTCGGGATCTTCTTCACGCCTTCGACCGTCGAGGAATCGATGACGTAATTCATGTTGCCTCCTTTCGAATTTTGACTCGTATCTAGAAGCGACTCGTCTCTGGCTCAATCTTCCAAATTGCCTGCATCTCTTCGTTTGTCAGATCGTAAACGGTACCATGGGGGGGGAGAGGCTCCACGCGCATGAACTCAGGCACATCGGCGAATCGATCCGAGACCCCGGCGCGATCGTTAAAAGCTCGTTCGGTCTCCAGGGTATCAACGGCCATTGCAACAATTTCCGGGAACGAGATATCCCATCCGAAGCGTGCGTTCAGTAGATCAGCCAGCAACCCAGGGGATTCCACGAACGGTCCGCGGGCAAACAGACATAACCCGGACATATCGAGTATCATCGCACGAATCTGCAGTCCTCGAGAATTTTTCAGCTGGCCCTCTTTGACGAGTGGATCGATCGTTCCCGCCGTGCCAAACGCATTTCCCGCCGTGTGATCCGCGCCCATCGGCGATGTAACGTACGTCACACCGTTCCCCTTCAGCGCACGCGGATCGTAACCGGGTATTCCTTGTCCGTTGACCGCTGGAATCCTTCGAACACCGAGCGCCTGCCCGGCGAACGTCACACCTTGTCCAAGAATCCGCCCCAGCGGTGTTCTATCTTGGATCTCTCGAAGTAATCCTGATGCTCCCTCCACATCGCCGAACGGGATGAGTCCAGCTTCCATTGCCACACCCAACACACCGCCCATCTCAATCGCATCCAGACCGATCTCATTACACAGGGCATTGAGGGTGGCAATACCATCCAAACTCCCGATTCCACAGTTCGAACCCAGCAGAGCAATATTTTCATACTGCAACGACGCTACCTTTCGTTTTCCATCCGCGTCGGGAAAGACGTTCGAACATCGGATCACACACCCACTCATGCACGCGGTCCCCGATCTACCCTCGCCACCGCGTTCTGCAATCAGCTCCGCCAGCCGAGCACCCGTGATCGAATCGATCTCCTCGAAAGATCCCGCCGAGAAGTTCCTCGTGGGAAGCAATCCAAGCTCGTTGGCTTTTGCGACAATCCCGGCTGTACCGTACTTTCTGCGTCCTTCGATCTTCGGACTGGCCAACAATAGATCTGTGAAGCGTTTGGCCATCTCTTTGAATCGGTCGGGATTATGTCCGGCGTCGTTGGTTGTACCAGCATCATCGATGACGATCGCTTTTATCCCTTTCGAGCCCATGACGGCACCCAATCCTCCGCGAGCGGCGTAGCGAATCTGGATCCCCTCACGGTCGGTAGTGGCAACGCCCGCCGCAGTCATGCGCATCTCTCCAGCCGGGCCGATTACCAACAATCCGATCGAATCTCCGTATTGCTCTCGAAGGATGGTAAACGTTTCGGAGACCGTATGACCGGAAAGATGCGTCCCCTTTGCGAAACGGATTCCCCCTCGATCAACGTGCACGATCCGCAATCCAACTTCCTCGGGTACGTCTTCGAGAATCAGTGCGCGGATTCCGAGCCGAGCGAGTTTCTGACCGGCTTCGCCACCGACGTTGCTCTCCTTCACTCCACCGGTCAGAGGACTCTTCGCTCCGATTGACAGGCGGCCCGAGGTTGTCACCGCAGTTCCTCCGAGCCAGCCGGGTGCGAAGATCAGCTTGTTGTACCGCCCGAGCGGATCGCAAATCGGAGACACTTCTTGGGTCAACACCTTGGCGATCAATCGGCGTCCACCGTAGTGTGCCTGTTCACCGGAAACGGGCGTTTCTGTGATCTTCCCAGTCCGGACATTCACTCTGACGATCTGCATCATGTTCCCTCCTGCCCATTCTCTTCCGGCGAGAACTCCCCTCGGCGTACCACCGAGCTCCATCCTTCAAAGACGGCTTCCTGAATCCCCCTGGGACTTCGCGCATCACCCACTACGACAACATCGAACGGGCTCCCGCTCAATTCCTCTTCGAGGGCATGGTTCGAAGTCGCGCCGACCGCCATGACCACCCGTTCCGTATCAAAGTTCTTCTCTATTCCCTCGGAGGTCGTTATGGCAATCTGCCCGTTTTCGCTCACCCGTTCGACTGTCACTCCGGTCAGAATGCGAACGCCCATCTCATTCAGCCGATCGAGCAGTTCGACCCGCGTGATCGGTTCGCAATCGCCGGCCGGCAGGTCAAGGGTTTCGAGAAGGATCACGGAACATCCACGGTCCGCAAGATAGGCGGCCGTCTCACAACCGACCATCCCTGCACCGACCACGGCTACGCGCGCACCATCGAACGACATTCCCTTGCGGAGCACCTCGTGCGAGGTCACGACGCAACTGTCCTCGCCTCCGGGAACATCCAATCGACCAGCCGTTGCCCCCGTTGCAAGGATGACCACATCAGGATCGACGTTCCGGAGGATCTCTTCGTCAACCCGTTGCCCAAGGCGAACATCGACGGACGATGGGATCGCTCGCGAAAGATCGTCGATCAGCCATTTCACCTTCTCCTTGTGCGGCGGCACACACGCAAGGAGAAGCTGTCCCCCCAGCTTTGGCTGTTCTTCGAACAGGATCACGTTATGTCCGGCCTGCGCAGCGGACGCAGCGGCCTGCATTCCGGCAGGACCGCCACCGACAACCACGATTCGCTTTGGATCCCGAGTTCGCGCTTCCTTTATCGAAGCCTCCTGTCCGACCTCAGGATTGACCGAACAACAAATCGGCAGATCATCGAATACCCGCTGCCTAACACAACGGTTACAAGAAATGCACCGTCGAATTGCTTGAGTGTTACCGGCCCGTACCTTCTTTGGCCAGTCCGGATCGGCGATCAAACCCCTTCCGATGGCGACGAAATCCGCGTTCCCTTCTTGAAGAATTCGCTCTGCAACGTCCGGTGTTCGGATCACGCCAACCGTGATCACGGGGATCTTGACGGACTTCTTCACGGCGCTCGCTAAATACGCACGCCACCCTTGTGGATACGACATCGGTTCGAGCTGTTTCGCCAGGCTTGTACTCGTTCCCGCGGTCGCACTGATTGCATCGACTCCGACATCCACGAGCGCTTGGCATAACTCGATTGACTCTTCCAGATCTCTCCCCCCTGGGACAAACTCGTCAATGCTGAGCCGAAATACG
>Ga0315547_1003303_pt1 | contig 10596 bp, 8 predicted proteins | sample SalMarSW160240MG_2_FD_202542 | JGI IMG/M metagenome (GOLD analysis project Ga0315547, IMG submission 202542) | Salt marsh sediment microbial communities from the Plum Island Ecosystem LTER, Massachusetts, United States - Salt Marsh Sediment SW1601-240 ... | reverse complement strand
GGTTATAAATGAGAAACCAGATACAGCTGCCGGTAGTGGTGAAGGTAAAGTGATAAAGTGAGACTAAAAACATTGCTCGTCATTATGTGTCTGACCGTCTCGTTTATTCCTATTGGAATCATTGGCGGTACACATGGTTTTCAATATATCTCTCTACTACTCATAGGATTGATTTTAATTGTTACTTTTCTTGTTTCACTTTTCATATCCCATTTTATTACCAAACCTATTAAGAACTTGACAGAAAGCATTGAGGCGATATCAAAAGGTAAACTGGAAGAGGATCTTGAAAAAAGTGAGATTTATGAAGTTAACAGTCTGACGGAATCATTGAATAGGGTGATGGCAAGTTTGAAATTAGCCATCCATAAAGTGGGTGTAAAAAAGGGTGAAATTTTTGAAGAGACGGTGAGAGAAAAAGAAGCTGCAGTAGGAAAATATCAGGATTTAGTGGATAATCTCATTGGTTGGGCATGGGAGATTGATAAGAAGGGAGTGTATACATTTTGTTCAAAGAACGTTTCTGATATCTTAGATTATCAGCCAAATGAGATGATAGGAAAGAGTTTTTTCTATTTCATGCCAACAAAGGATGCAAAAAAGTTTAAACAAATCTTTGCAGAGGCAAACAAAAAAGGAGCAGAAATAAAGCAATTTGAAAACTGGAATGTACGCAAAGATGGAAAAAAAGTCTGTATGATCACAAATGCTGTTCCATTTTTTGATGAAAATAGCCAACTCATGGGTTACCGTGGAGTTGATATGAATATTACCAAAAACAAACAATCAGAGAGAAAAATTGAAGTGTTAAATACAGAAATATCCAATCTTCGCAGGCAGTTAAATCACCTTCTAAATAAAAGACAAAAAAAGAAGTGGACAAAAATAATCAAAGAGACAGTTGCCCCTTCAAAACAATTGGAAGATAAATGGATTGAACAAGAAGTTGATGCCATCTTTCTCTTTGATGAGCATGCCAATCTTCTTGATTGCAATGAAAACATGTACAAACAATTAGGGTATACAAAAGGTGAGATGCTATCGCTGAATATAGTTGATTTTGATGCACTTGAATCAAAGGATGATATTATTGATAAAATAGAAGAAGCAAGGAGATTTGGCAGCATAAATTTTAAAACCATTCACAAACGAAAGGACGGATCTGCTGTCCTTGTCAGTGAATATATGAAATGTCTCAAAGGCGAGAATATGTTTAAATGTGTTGTGCGACCAGAGCACACAAAAAGTAAAATTAGTTAAGATTCTCCTTTTACCATCAACTATTTATGTCCCATGTTATTATCATGCCGCCGAGGTTAATTTATGATAGTAAAAGCGTCCAAACGTTCACAAGGCATTTCATATGCTATTAGAGATGTAGTGTTGCCGGCAAGAGAGTTGGAAAAACAAGGCATCAAAGTATTGCATCTTAACATTGGAGATCCTATCAAATATGATTTTGACTGTCCTGAGCATATGAAAGATGCGCTTTATGAAGGTGCAAAGGAGGGTTACAACGGCTATTTACCATCAGAAGGCGACTTTGAACTACGGAATGCTATTATAGAACGTGAAAAGAAACGTAATGTGGTCGATTATGCTATAGATAACATTTGTATTACTGCAGGGGTAACTGAATCACTGCAGATGTTGGCAACTGTATTGCTTGATCCCGGTGATGAATTGCTTATCCCTGGACCAACATATCCACAGTATAACCTACTTCCACGTCTTAATGATGCAAAGCCAGTTGCCTATCATACTATTGAAAGGGAAGGTTGGCAACCTGATATCGATGACATTCGTAAGAAAATATCTCCAAGAACCAAGGCATTGGTACTCATTAATCCAAACAATCCAACAGGTGCATTGTATTCAAAGAAAGTCATACAAGATTTTATTGATCTTGCCGGTGAAAATCAATTACCAATTGTTTCTGATGAGATTTACGATGATATAACCTTTGATGGGGAGCAAGCTGCAACTGCCTCACTTGCCAAAGATGTGCCGGTTATTACCTTTAATGGCTTATCGAAAGTCTATCTAGTCCCGGGCTGGCGCATTGGTTGGACCATGCTTTATCACAATGGGGAACTTGATGAAATACAGAATGCATTCATGCGTATTGCACGTTCAAGATTGTGTGCTAATTCTGTTTGTCAAAGAAGTGGAATTCAAGCGCTTAAAGGACCACAAAACCACATAAAAGATATAAATCAAAGACTCAGGAAACGCCGAGATTTCTCTTATAAACGACTTAATGAGATTCCGGGCATTTCCACAGCTAAACCTGACGGTGCTTTCTATATTTTTCCAAAGATTGAGGCTATGGATAATGGCATTTGGAAAGATGATAAGGAATTTGCGCTTGATGTATTACATGAAACACACGTGTTAATTGTACCCGGCTCTGGATTCAATCCAGTATATGGTAAAGATCATTTTAGGGCAGTGTTTCTTCCAGATATCGATACATTAGAAAAAGCATTCAACAATCTGGAAAGCTTTATGAAAAAGAAGCTAAAATAGAATGGTTAAGAATACATTTTTTTCATAGCTATTAGAACTAGACAACATGCTACCCCAAAGGTATTAGCAGCCATTACAGCCATTGCATTTAATAAAAATCCATAGATGAACCACAAGGTCATGCCAAAAGCCAGAACAATAGGCATAAAATATGAAATATCATCAAGTTTTTTTGTTTTATATCCTCTCACTAGCTGGGGAATAAAACCCATTGATGTAACTGCTCCTGCTAATAATCCAAATAATTCTAATGAAGTAGAATCCATGGGACACATTGCCCATCTATTGGTGCGTATTAAAACTTTTCAAAAATGTAAGATAGGTTTTTGTATGAAATATAATATGCATACTCTGTCTTTGGGCCCGTAGGGTAGCTTGGCATCCTTGTACCTTGGGGTGGTATAGACTTGAGTTCAAATCTCAGCGGGCCCACTGTCATTTCTCGGAGAGATTTTTTTAGATTGGCCCTTTTTTTGCCAACAATCTAAAATTCAACCATTTTTATAAATTTGCTATCCTCTCGATTTTTTTCATCGATCTGAGGGCTTGGTTGAATAGATTGCGTTTACCAGTTTGCTCCTTCATTGAGTCTGCAATATGAACATATCTGTCGACGGTGTCTGATTTTGTATGACCAAGTCGTTTTGCTACTTTTTTCATGTCTTTGGTGTATTCATAGAGATATGTTGCAAAGGTGTGTCTCATTGTGTATAGTATGAATGATTTTTCATTGCATACTTTTTTTCCAACGGGTGCTATGTGGTCTCTTAGATACCAACCTGTAACTCTTTTTCCATCTGGCATGAGAAATAGTGCATCGCCTGAGTTTTTGTTTGCAACTTTATGCCTCCAGTTGTCTATGTAATTCTTTGGTGTTTTGAATACGGATGAGCTGAGTACTGTTTTGTTGTATGGATATATTAGTCTGTGTTTTCCATGTTTTTTGTCTTCATGTATTCGTATGTATCCTGTGCTATCCTCGTTGATTACTACGTCTTCGAGGTTTAGGTTGCAGATTTCACTTGGTGGTCTCATTCCAAAGTTGAATCCCATGAATACTATTGTTTGAAACAAGATATTTTCGTATTTGTCATTGCTGTATTTTGCATGATATAGTTTGTTTACTGTTTTTGGAAATGGTACATATGTGTTGTCTTCGTTTGTTACTATTGGTGGTGTTCTTACGTATTTTTTCCAGTCTTCTGTATATTGTTTGAATGCTTTGAGAAACATTAGTACGGCTTTCTTTTCATGGTGTAGGGCACATGGTGTGGCTGGTGGTTGTTCTATCTCTAGTCGGTATATTATGTGTTTTATGAATGATTCTGGTGTTAGGTTTCTGAAATCTATTGGTTGTGGATGTAGTTCCATAAATCGCGCATATCGCAGGTGTTTTTCAATTGTTGAATCAGATAGGTATTGGTGGACTTTTGCATGTATTGCAACGTCTATGAAAGATGCAGTTTTTGGATCTAAAAAGAGCGGGACATCTGTTCTTTTAATTTTTTCTAACCTACTTCTTATTTCCTCCATCATATTCCCAATTGTTAGGGGTTGACGTTCGACATTTTGGCCTATATTTACAAATTTGTTTCTCCATACTTGATAAATACCTCCTCCCAACTCATTTTTTGAATTGGTTGAATATGAATCTAAATTGCTGTTAAAAAAGTTGATTGTAGTCTGTAATATATTATTAGAAAAAGGTTTATAATCAAATTCTTCTTTAATCTCGCTCGGGGCTCTGATACTAATACTATCACTGCTCCAGGCTGCCAAGGTGTTTGTAGCACTTTGGTGGCCATTATTTATGGAACTTCAGATTATATATTTTTTAATTTATACTAACAAAAATATAAGGTGCTTATTCCTTATAAGTCCTGTTAGGGGGTCATTGAAAGGCGTGCCCAGAAAAAAAGTCTACAAATGCTTGTGGGTGAAAGTCCTACCATGGTAAAACCAGAGAGCCTTGTAGCATATACCCAGCACTGGAAGTGATTCCAGTGTTGAAGCGGTATGTAAAACCTCCAGATAAATGGGGGTGCAAGTCAGCAGTCTGTAACATAAAGTGAATACTGCCGCGTCGTAAGACCCGTAATGGGAAGGTCGAACCCGGCTTTCAAGGGTGAAGGCTGTAGGTAACACCAGCAATCTCTGGAAATGCGGTGTTGCCCTTCCTCGGCGTAAGGGTAATGGAATGTTGATAGAGTATTTGTAGGAACTGGGGAGGTCTCACATCATCTCCAAGGCCGAGTCTTGGAATAAATAGCAGATGGTACAGAGTAGCTAGAGGTATAACCATATGTGGGAAAGCTGAAGCGATGTGATGTGAGAAGTCGGATGAGGTCATAGTACCTATGATAGCAAAGACAACATAACTTTGCCTAGGAAAGGACCTCTACTTTGACCGTGCTTTAAATGGAGGTACGTGTAGGTGAATGCGAAAGCTAACAACACCATGGATAAGGCACAAGAACTCTATAAGAGGCTATATCTTGCTGCCAAGGAAAGTAAGACCAGAAGATTCCATGCGCTGTATGATAAAGTGTATCGCATGGATATTCTAAATAAGGCGTGGAAACAAGTAAAAGCGAATAAGGGAACAGCAGGAGTCGACAATGAAAGCATACAAGACATAACGACAAATGGTGAAGAACAAATGATGGCAGAGATACAGCAAACTCTAAAGAAAGGAGAGTATCAACCAAGGAAAGTAAAACGGGTGTATATCCCTAAGCCAGATGGTCGAGAACGACCATTGGGAATACCAACAATACGTGATAGGATAGTACAAACAGCGACAAAGCAAGTTCTAGAACCTATCTTCGAAGCGGATTTCCTTGACTGTAGTTATGGGTTTAGACCAAATAGGTCTGCCCATGATGCACTCGAAGAAATTCGGAGAACAATGAATACTGGATATCGGGTAGTGCTTGATGCAGATATTAAAGGATTCTTTGATAACATTGACCATGAGAAACTACTGGGATTTGTGCATCAGAGGATAAGCGACAGGAGGATATTGAAACTCATCAGGAAATGGCTACGATGTGGGGTAATGGAAGATGGTGGAGTTGCTAAGGAAACGATTGTGGGGGCTCCACAAGGAGGAGTTATCTCGCCATTGCTAGCAAATATATACCTACATGAGTTTGATAAATTCTGGATGGAACAGACTATGGTTACAGGGAAACTGGTACGTTATGCAGATGATTTCGTAATATTATTCAGGACAATGGAAGAGGCAGAGCGAGGACTACAACTGGTGAAAGCAAAACTGGAAGGGTTGGGACTAGAACTGAATGAAAAGAAGACGAAAATCCTGGATGCAAGTGGTGGAAAACATGGATTTGAATTCCTTGGATTTCACCATAGAAGAGTGAAATCAAAGAAGTACAAGAAATTTTATACTCAAAGATGGCCAAGTAATAAAGCAATGAAGAACGTTAAAACTTCTATCAGGGTTTTTCTTGCAAATCGAGCAATACTCAATTGGAACATAGAAGAAGTAATTCGGGTATTAAACCCAATACTTAGGGGTTGGATGAATTACTTCAAATACGGGAATTCATCAAAGAAATTCAGTACGATGGACAGTTATGTGCATGAGCGATTGGCTCTGTGGTGGAGTAAGAAACATCAGAAATCGGGAAGACGGTGGAAGAGTGATTTCGCATATGAGAAATATAAAGTCTGTGGAGTACAGATACTAATGGGCAATGTGACATATGGGTCTTGCAATTTTCGAATGCGCAAGAGTGAAGGTCATCGGAAAGCCGTATGAGGGAAAACTTCATGTACGGTTTGATGAGGGGGTGGTGGACGAAGAGTCCACTACTCTACTCTACTATTCAGTTTCATTTAATTCATTATCGATTGATACATAAATTATATATTTCTGTTTATAATATGTTATTGAAGGTAATATGAAAATTAAAGATATTCCGTGGGATAACAGACCAGGTGTTAGGCTTAAAAAAGAAGGTGTTTCAAAACTTAGTAATGCTGAGCTTCTTGCAATTGTTTTAGGACGTGGTAATTATAAAGAAAACGCAGTTGATATATCCAATAGAGTTTTGAAATCTTATAATTTTGATAAGCTTTCTGATTTGTCTTTTCATGAACTTGATAATGAGTTTAAAAATCAGGTTCCAGCTATGAAAATTCTTGCTATGTATGAAATTTTCAGAAGGACTAATAAACTTAAGAAAAGCGGTAATAGAATAAAAATAAAAACTGCTGAAGATGTGTTTAACTATTTTGTTGATAAGTTGCAAGACAAGAAAAAGGAGCATTTCTATGCTTTGTATCTTGATACAAAAAATTGTATAATATCTGAGGAATTAGTTTCTGTTGGGACTTTGAATGCTTCTTTGATTCATCCTCGTGAGGTTTTTAATCCTGCAATAAAGGCTAGTGCTAATTCAGTTATTCTTGTTCATAATCACCCTAGTGGGGATTGTAAGCCAAGCAGTGAAGATGAAGAAGCCACTAAGAAGTTATATGATGCAGGGGATTTGTTAGGAATAAAGGTTTTAGATCATGTGATTATTGGCAGGGATTCTTTTATGAGTTTGAAAGAAAAACAAGTTTTGTAGTTTATTTCAATTTTGAGGAGATGCTGGAAAAAACCTTGTTCAGATGATCTTCGTTTGTTTTTTCATTTTGATCTGCCAAATCTCTGCAATAAGTTCGTTTTCTTGAAGGCGGAATGGGGAGTTTTGTTTTATTATTTTTTAAGAGTAAATTAATTGGCAGCACATTTTATTAATCTTAGGATATTGCAAATAGATGCTTTTGGAAATTAAAAAAAGTCTCTCTTATTCTATTAACTCCGCCAAGTAATTTTGTTGCATCGTTTATTGCATAATATTTAATTTTTAGAAGGTCTGGTATTTTTTCTTGATCGAGTTCTTCAATACCTATTTCTATGTATTTGGATAAAACAAATTCTAAGAATTCTTTTTGGTTATTATCTAGTGATTTGAATATGTTTGACTGTGCTTTAGCAACTCTTTCTTCTCTTGAAATTGGTTTAATTGCATAAGAAATGTATTCTAAAACATCAAATAAATCGCTTTTTTCTGCATTTATTAGTTGCTGTAATGTTTTCAACTCATTTATTCCATAGCCCGCTTCTGCTAATTTATCAAGGAGGGTTTTTCTTGTTATCGGGTTTGACCATATTTTTCGAAGTTCAGCTTCATTTTTAAAAAAGTCAGGTAGTTTTCCAAACAGGTTATGTAAAAATTCTTCTGCTGAAATTGGTTTTCCATCTGCACTCCAAAATGATGTCTGAATCATATGTTGAATTTCTCTTTCTTTTCCATCTCGTAATTTTATTTTTAATTTTTTCTTTTTTGGTTCTTCATCTGAATCTTCGCCAAGTGGAGGATGTTTTTCTTTTACTTTTAATAGATTTTTTTCTGCTGGTGGTTCAGGTTCTAATGGTTCACCGTCCCATTCTGGATCATTAAAGTGATGGTAGGCATCAACAAAGTCATAAATGGTGAAGAATTCTTTTCCTTCAAATAATCTGGTTCCACGTCCAACAATTTGTTTAAATTCTATTATGGTATTAATAGGTCGCATGAGAATAATGCTACGAATGTTTCTTGCATCTACTCCTGTTGAAAGCTTTTGTGAGGTTGTAAGAATTGTAGGAATTGTTTTTTCATTGTCTCTAAATTCTGCTAAATATTGGTCACCTAGTTTTCCATCATTAGCAGTGACCCTAACACAATAATTTGGTTCTTTGCTTTTCTTAAGTTGATTGATTAAATCTCTAACAGCTAGTGCATGATCCTGTGTTGCACAAAAAACAATAGCTTTTTCGTCTTGGTTAATCTCTTTTAAAAATATTTTTACTCTTTTTGCTTCACGTGCTTTAATCTCAATTATTCTGTTAAAGTCTGCTTCCTGGTAAATCTTTCCAACTTCAACTTCCCCTTCAATAACGGTATCATCTGAGGTATACGCGTAATCATCTAGTGTTGTTTTAATTCTTCTCACTTTAAAGGGAGTTAAAAAACCATCACTAATTCCTTCTTTTAGTGAATACACATACAATGGTTCTCCAAAATATCGGTAGGTATCAACATTATCTTTTCGTTTTGGAGTCGCAGTGAGTCCAAGTTGAACAGCAGGGGAAAAATATTCCAGTATTGCTCGCCAGTTTCCTTCATCATTTGCTCCACCCCTGTGACATTCATCAATGATTATGAAATCAAAATAATCTTTTGGGTATTCTCCAAAATATGGTGTGTCATTTGGCCCACACATAAACGTTTGAAATATGGTAAAAAATATACTACCATTTGTTGGAACGTATCCTTTCTTTCGTATTTCATCTGGTTTAATTCGTATTAGAGCATCTTCTGGAAAAGCTGAGAATTCATTAAACGCTTGGTTTGCAAGAATATTTCTATCGGTGAGAAATAAAATCCGTGGTCTTCTTGTACCATCTCGCTTGAGATTCCAGCGTGCATAAAAGAGTTTCCAAGAAATTTGAAAAGCAATATTGGTTTTTCCTGTACCTGTTGCAAGAGTAAGTAGTAATCGATTCTTTTTACCTTCAGCAATAGCATCTAAAACTTTATGTGTTGCAATCTCCTGGTAAAAGTAAGGTTCATAGATTCCCCCTCTTGGGATTTCGTTAAATTTTTCTTTCCAATCGTTTTGAATGCTAAAGGTTTTAATCCATAGTTCATCAGGTGTTGGAAATTTGTCAATATATTCTTCTTTTCCAGTTACCATACAGATTTGATAGATTTCTTTACCATTTGTTGCAAACGTAGTTTCCAGATGTAATTTTAAGGCATATTCTTTTGCTTGAGCAACACCTTCTGTTGGTTCGTGTTCATCGCTTTTGCCTTCAATTACAGCTAATTTTCTTCCTTTATATGATAAAACATAATCTGCTTTTAATGGACTTGCTCGTAAATTTCCTGGTTGAATTCTACCCAGATTGATTTTGAATTGTTTATGAATTTTTGAGCCTTCTACAACTCCCCATCCACTTTCTTTTAGTTTAGGTTCGATTAATTCGAATTCAGTTTGTGGTTCGTTCATTTTAATTTACCTTTCGAATAATATTTTTGTTTTGGACTTCTTGGTTTTTTTGGTATTGTTAATAAAATTAATCCTTTATCTATTAATGGATTTAATATGTTTGAACGAAAATATTCCCTATCTTTAATTTTTAAATAGGTTTGTATTTCTTCTCTTGTTTTAGGTTCTTGACAATATTCCAAAATATGTTTAGTCCTTTCATCTTGCGGGGTGGCTTGCATGGTAACTTGCGGGGTGACTTGCGGGGTAGGAATGATCACTCTGAATATATCTTCATCATGAATTTCTGGTTTGCTATTAGAATATATTTTTGTGTATTTAACGAGATTTCTAACTCCTGAGCCTAAATCGTCTGCATTTCCTATTTGTTTGAAAACTCCTGCTATAACTGGATTTTTTGGAAAAGGTGTGAAATTATTTGGATTTATTATACCATGCGTATGTGGTTTATTACTGTTTTCTGAATAGATTCTATCTTTTTCTATAATGATTTTTGCAGGAAAAGGATTAAAATATTCTCTGTGAATTAAAATATTTGATGCGATTTCTCGTATTATTTTATCTCTAACGCTTATTCTTTGAGTTCCTTCAAGATAAAATGGATCTGATAAATGTTTTTGTCCAAATGCTATAATTCTTTCGTAACTTTCAATTAAATTAGTTCGTACATCATCTCGATCATCATATCTATCTACATTTATTTTTCTTAAAATTAAATCTGTTTTATGGTGAGGAACAACTGAAAGAATTGTTTCATCTTTTCCAAAAAGTAAAATACATGCAAGTGTGAATCCTTCTTTATTGGTTTGATAGTCTTTTGAGTAGAGTTTAGCACTTTTTAATATTTCCATATTACTCATGTTTTTCCAGGGATGATTGCTATTTTGATTAACTGCTAACATTCTTGCTTTGTTTATCAAATCACTTCGAAGATCTGATATTTTACAATAAGGAAATATTTTGTTTTCTGTGTAGATTGTTTGTTTATTGATATAT
>Ga0315547_1003300_pt1 | contig 10600 bp, 14 predicted proteins | sample SalMarSW160240MG_2_FD_202542 | JGI IMG/M metagenome (GOLD analysis project Ga0315547, IMG submission 202542) | Salt marsh sediment microbial communities from the Plum Island Ecosystem LTER, Massachusetts, United States - Salt Marsh Sediment SW1601-240 ... | reverse complement strand
CGCCGATGGCGTAACGAAGGCGAAACCGCCACGAGACGTAGACGAGGATCACGACGAGAGCGAGGAGGATTGCCTGCCACCCTTTTTGCGCTAGCTCGCGGCTCACCTGCTGTCCGATCGACCGGCGACTGATCTCAATGATTGAGAACTGCGAGTTCAGGGTCGACTCGATACGGTTGAGTACATCGAGGTTCTCCGTCACATCGAGCTGCGTGGTAATCACCTTCCGGTTCTCTCCCGTAACGTCTTGGATGACACTCTTGGAGAGATCGATCGTCCCCGAGGAGATGTTGGCGAGGGCGTTGCGTAACACAGCCGTATCGACTGGCTCTGAGAAATCGATGGTGAACTCGGTGCCACCAGTGAAGTCAATCCCCATGTTCAGCCCGCGCACCCCAGGAATCAAAACGATGATGCTGAGGGTGATCAGCAGTAGAGAAATGGGTACGAAGTACTTTGCCTTACCGAGGAAATCCAAGTGGTGCATGCGCTAGCCTCCTCCTTACAGAGCCTCGACCTTCTTTGTCCACCGCGCCTTGATCCGACTCGCCTTGTTTTTGTGAATCGCGTTGTGTTTGGCGGCCTTATCGGAGACTTTGCTTAACTGCGGAAGGAGAGAGTGAGCTGCTTCCTTGTCCTGAGAGGCGATATGCAACCGAATCTGCTTGACGACCTGCTTTATGGCCGCCTTTCTTGTGCGATTGAGCCCCCGTCGCTTTTCATTCTGTCTGAGACGCTTCTTTGCTGAACGGATATTAGGAATTTCCATCACCTCTAAAAACTAGTCGTTGTTTGTCGCTTGAACAACGCAGAATCTTAGCGGATGGGGGCGTCTGAATCAAGCGCGGCTCCCTGGCTGGCCCCCCTTAGAAAGAAATTAAGGGCGTGGAGGGTCGAGGGTGACGTTCATCACCCTTTTTCAGGGGTTGAACACTATAAGTGGCTATTCACCGTTATTTTTCGCGCCCACCCCACCTTCGCCTTGGGTTGACTCCCCTTAGGCAAACCCATTAGGATAGATATCCGGGTTTTTCTAAACGGTTATTATTGATTGAGGGGGCGAGCTCGTGAATCATATTATCAAACGCGACGGACGTATTGTCCCGTTCGACGAAGTCAAGATCACCACAGCCGTTTGGAAGGCGATGCGAGCGGTAGGGACACCTGATGAGGTCGCGGCCAAGCGCCTTTCCGAGCTCATCGTAGGGCTCATCAACGAACGCTTCGTCGCCGAGTATCCTACAGTAGAGGAGATCCAGGATCTCGTAGAGAATACCCTCATCGAGGCAGGGTATACCCGCACAGCGAAGGCGTACATCCTCTACCGCAAACAGCACGCCGACCTGCGTGAGATAAGGGGATTATTGACCGAGATCCCTCTGGTGGAGGACTACCTCTTCGATCGCGACTGGCGGGTGCGCGAGAACAGCAACATGAGCTACTCCCTGCAGGGGTTGAATACTCACATCACCGATCGGGTGATCACTCGCTACTGGCTGAACAAGATCTACCCGGGTGAGATCCGCGAGACGCACGAGAGCGGCGATTTTCACATCCACGACCTGGGGACCCTCGGTGCTTATTGTGTCGGCTGGGATATGAAAGACCTTCTCCTACAAGGCTTTCGCGGGGTGAGGGGAAAGGTCGAATCGCGCCCGGCAAAGCACTTCCGCGTGGCTCTGTTGCAGGTGGTGAACTTCATGTACACCCTACAGGGTGAATCGGCCGGCGCGCAGGCCTTCTCCAACCTCGACACCTACCTCGCCCCGTTCATCCGTGTCGATGCTCTCTCTTACGAGGAACTCAAGCAGAACATCCAAGAATTCGTCTATAACATGAACGTTCCCACCCGCGTGGGCTTTCAGACGCCTTTCACCAATGTTACCCTTGATTTAGAGATCCCCCGTTACATGAAAGGAGAACCGGTGATCATCGGCGGAAAACTGCAGAATACGGTCTACGGGGACTACCAACACGAGATGGACCTCTTCAACCGTGCCTTTGCCGAGGTGATGATCGAGGGCGACATGCGCGAGCGTCCGTTTACCTTCCCCATTCCCACCTACAACATCACCGCGGATTTCGACTGGGAGAACGAGAACCTCAAACCCGTGTGGGAGATGACCGCGAAGTACGGGATCCCCTATTTCTCGAACTTCATTGGGAGCGACATGAAGCCCGAGGATGCAAGGTCGATGTGTTGCCGGTTGCGGATTGATAATCGCGAGTTGCGCAAGCGCGGCGGCGGACTCTTCGGTGCCAATCCGCTCACCGGATCGATCGGGGTGGTAACTATCAACATGCCACGCCTCGGGTATCTCGCGAGGGACGAGGCCGATTTCTTCGATCGACTTGCGAACCTCATGGAACTCGCCAAGGAATCGCTCATCACCAAGCGGAAGACCTTGGAGACGCTCACCAAGAACGGGCTCTACCCCTACTCGAAGTTCTATCTAAACAGGATCAAGGAGAGCACGGAAGGCTACTGGACCAACCACTTCTCCACCATCGGTCTGATCGGGATGAACGAGGCCCTGCTGAACCTCCATGACCTCTCGATCGCCGATGAAGAGGGACAGAGATTCGCCTTGAAGACGCTCGACTTCATGAGGGAACGATTGAGTGCGTTCCAGGAGGAGACCGGATCGATCTTCAACCTGGAGGCAACCCCAGCCGAGGGAGCGAGCTACCGTCTCGCCAAGAAGGATCTCGATCGCTACCCCGATATTCGCATCTATAACCTGGAGAAATATGGTGGAGAGACACCCTATTACACCAACTCCACTCACCTCCCGGTTGGGTTGACCGAGGACCTGTTCGAGGCGCTACAAATGCAGGATCCTCTGCAGACACGTTATACCGGTGGCACGGTCTTCCACGGATTCCTCGGGGAGAGTAGCCCCACTCCGGAGGCGGCAAAGCGCTTGGTGCGGAAGATCGCGGAGAACTTCCATCTTCCTTACTACACCCTCACCCCGACCTTCTCCATCTGTCCTAAACACGGCTACATCCCAGGGGAGCACAAGTACTGCCCCAAGTGTGACGAAGAACTGATAGAAAACTACGCAGAACACAAAGACCAACAAGGAGGCGTGAAGATTGAACTACAAAGAAGACAAAGATGGTAACCTCATTCTAGAAGACGGGACGGTAATATCCGCGGAGGAGAGGCAGCGAGCGGAGGTCTACTCGCGGATCGTCGGCTATCTGCGCCCGGTCGAACAGTGGAACGATGGCAAGCAGGCAGAATTCGCCGATCGTAAGACGTATTCTACCGAGTCGGTGGTGCACGCGTAGAGGCTGGGACCGGCCGGATCTTGCAGCCCCGATCGATGTGCTCTCAGGCGGGCATGGAGGGTCTTATGGCGATCGATATAGACAACTTAGGGCGTCAGAACAAACAAGCATGAGATTATGTTAACTACAATTGTCACGTCAGCTATCACTGCGCTAGTTACGGGTCTAATCGCCTTTGCAGTTCAAGAGCGAAGATTAAAGACGGAACTTCGTACTGAGTTTATGGCAGAACAAGTAGCCAAATCCCTACTAGAAAGCGAAAAGTGGGAAAAGCGAAGCTTCGATGAAATCAAGAACCGCCTCGGTGGATTCGAAGACGATGAGCTTCGCAAGATCCTAGTTCGTGCAGGTGCTGTAAAGTTTAAAGCCTCCGATGGCAAGGAATTGTGGGGGCTTATATCTCGTAACAAGAAGGTTTTGTGAATGTCGGGTGAACGGTGATAAGATAAGAAGAGTTTCTTGTCGCAACAGCTTGATATCTCACCGGTTAGTGATGCGCTATCGGCAGGCGTCTTATGCGGCAATCTCGGTCGTCTTTAGAGCATTATGCGGATCGATATGGATAGTGTTGGGCAGTACGACATAGGAGCTATCGCATGATGAATTTGATGACCAAGATTTTTGCGGAATTTTCAAGTGCGCTTGTTCGTGCGATAACAGGCAAGCTCTATACGGATGAGCAAATCAAGACCATCACGTCTGGAGCAATCGGAAAATACTTGGCCGCATTCTTTCCTACACCCAAGGACGAGCTTGCAGCACAGGAGCGAACTGAATCCGCCCGAAAGCACATCTCTGCTGCCACTACGATCATTCGCGATTTGCAGGAGGACTTAGAGACACAAGACCGCAAATTGGGAGAACCACTGAAGGAAGTCGAACAAGAGAAGCAACTGGCTGATCGTTACCAAGCGTTTGCTCACACCCACCGGGGTGCCTTTGAGACTTTCCGTGTGGAAATCGAGGAAGCACTGAGGAAGGAACTCCAGGAGCAAGCGGAGAAGGGCAAGTGGATTCGTCAAGTTGTATCTATCACTCTTTGGGTAGTCACAGTCGTTGCGGGAGCGGCTCTCGGTGCATACTTCAAGAGCATCGTTACGTGGATTACAGGAGGTGTCTAACAAAAGGTTCCTGCGGAGCGCAAGAAGCCGCGCCTGCTGAACCTTGGCGTCGGGCCGCGCTTTACTCATCAGGAGGTGTTACTGTGAGTCAGGAGGTCGAAATGGTGCGTGTCTTCGCGGTGTCTCCGGGCGATGTCGCAGAGGAGCGAGCCGTGGTAGAGGGCGTCGTGCGTGAGATGAACGACGGTTGGACCGCAGATCTCGGATACCGTGTGCAACTTGTGCGGTGGGAGACCGACACGTATCCAGGATTCGCAGATGACGCTCAGGACGTTGTCAACCAGCAAATAGGCGATGACTACGATGTGTTCATCGGGATTATGTGGGCGCGCGTTGGCACGCCCACTGGTCGCTCAGAGTCGGGCACAGTCGAGGAGTTCGAGAGGGCCTATGCGCGTTTCAAAGCTGATCCCACGAGCGTCCATCTCATGATGTACTTCAAGAACGGTCCTCTGCAACCTGACCAGATTGACCCATTCCAACTAGTCAAGGTGAACGAGTTCAAGCAGAGAATAGCTGATCTTGGCGGGTTCTATCGAGAGTTTCTTCACTCCGAGGACTTCGAGCGTCTTGTGCGGAGCAATCTGTCCCAATACCTCAGAGATAGGAGGAAGAAGGCCGGCCCTTTTGATCGCGCTGCGGTGCCCGCAGTGTCGACCGAACCCGTGGAGCCCAAGGAGAACACTGACGATCGAGGCTACTTGGATCTCGCTGAGGAGGCCGAAACAGCCTTCGCGGGTCTGAATGAAACCGTGACTGCAATGACAGGGGCGATCGAGGAACTCGGATCGAAGACCGCTGGCAGATCGGATGAGATGCAGGCAGTCGCCAAGTTGCCGCCGGAACAGCAGCGCAAGGCAGTCAAACGGATAGCCAAGGCCTCTGCAGAGGACATGGATGAGTACGTGGCGAAGGTCGAGGCCGAGCTTCCAGTCTACAAGGAGAAACTGCATACAGCGCTTGATTGCTTCGGCAGAGCGGCTGGGCTCACCGCCGATTTCACTCCAGAGGACACTGCGCAATTGGAGGAAGCGCGGGATACTGCAGCCAGCATAAGAGTTTCGATGTCGTCGGCAAGGGAGTCCATGAGTGGCTTCCGCGAATCCGTCGTAAGCGTTCCGCGAATCACCACAGTCCTTAACCGTGCCAAGCGTCGCGTGATCGACGTAACGGACACCCTCATCATGGAACTAGCTAATGGTGAGAACCTCGCTGGGGCCGTGGAAAGCGACATCAATCGGTTCATCAGTCAGCTTGCGGAAGGATAGCAACGAGTGAAGCGCTGCCTAACTAGCGTATGCAGCCGACGTTCTCGGGCGTCACGGCGTCTGCAAGGGAGGGGCGCCAGCACACGCCCCGCCGCCCTTCGCCCGCGGCCGATGTGCGGATCTTTAGTTAGGCCACCAGTAGGCGAATCAGTGATGAACAAGCAGTAGCATGGGGATAGCGATCTATCAAGTTGATGCCTTTACGGAGAAGCCATTCCGCGGAAACCCGGCTGCGGTTTGCATCCTGCTTGAACCAAGCGGGGTAAAGGAGCACTGTGATGAAATCGAAAACGCTTGGAAGAAGCACTTCTCGGGTTGAGGTCCTCAATATCGACGCTCATGGCCTTTGGCTGTACGCTCAGGGAAAGGAGTATTTCCTACCTTACGACGAGTTTCCTTGGTTCAAAGACGCAACCGTTGCAGATATTCTGAAGGTTGAACTCCAACACGAGTTCCACTTGCATTGGCCCGCGCTCGATGTCGATCTCGACCTCCACTCCCTGGAGGACACGAGCGAAACGCCCCTTGTATACCAATAAGATCGAACAAGGGATTCAACGCTGACTTGCTTTGGCACGCGCCCTTTCGGGTGCTTACCTCGCTGACAGGTTAACCCCGCCGGTCGACGTGCTCTCAGGCGGGCATGGAGGGTATTATGCCGATCCGTCTATGATGTGCTGGCACGCTTGAGCTTCTTTGGGGTGTTGTGCGGATCGGTATGAACAACGTTGGACATCTACAGATTGACCCTCAGGAGCCAACGTGATACCATGTTTGCATGGCATTGTTGGATAGCATTCGAGACAAGATCGCGCGGCGGCAGTATGAATTCTCGAAGCACGCCGTGGACCAGACTATCGTGCGTGACATCAGCGTGTCCGAACTGGAACAGGCCATATCGAGCCGAAGCGAAGTGATCGAGGATTATCCCGAAGATAAGTACGGGTCGAGTTGCCTGGTCCTGGGATTCACAAGTGCTGGACGACCGCTTCACGTTCAGTGCAGCCACCCGGCGCGGCCGCTGATCAAGATTATCACGGTGTACGAACCCGATCCGGAACTCTGGATTGACTTGAGGATTCGGAAAACGGATTGACGAGGTGACATGATGAAAGAAACGATGATTGAAACTGAAGTAACCTACACGCTGGAGTATGACGGCAAGTTTTTCCTCATCGAGCACGTGCCGGCACGGGTGTGCCGGGAGACCGGCGAGCAGTACTTTGCCCCGGAGACCGTGGAGCATATTCAGGCAGTGATCAAGGGCAGAAAGAAACCCGCGAAAATTATTGAAACGCCCGTGTACGAGTACGCATGAAGAATGCTCAACCATTGCGTCGAGCAGTGGAACGATGGCAAGCAGGCCAAGTTCGCCGATCGCAAGACGTATCTACCGAGTCGGTGGTGCACGCGTAGAGACTGGGACCGGCATGAGGTTGCGCCTCAGCCTTTTTGCTCAGAAGTGAGCATGGCGGACCTTGTGCCGGTCCACATAAGACACGGTGATAAGAACGGCTTCTTGTCGCAATGGCTTGATATCTCACCGGTTGCACCGAGAGTGATGCGCCATTGGCAGGCGTCTTATACGGCAATCGTGGTCGTGTTTAGGGGTTTATAAGGATGAATATGAACAATGTTAGATTGCCAGTGCAGGCTCGTGCCCAGAAAGGAGAGATCTTCTCGTGACGTGGGTCTTGAAAGCTCGCGAACCAGAAGTTGGCTTCCTCGGTCGTGATGACGCTGGTCGCCTTAGGATTTCCACGGAGTCCGGCTCTGCTTTGGAATTCCAGTCCCAGGAGGACGCGGAGAAATTCCGAAACAGCATCTCTCCAGCGGAGGCTGCCAACGCCTGGCGCAATCGCGCTCCTCAATTGTTGCCGGTTCGGATGGGAGGTAGCTCTTTCATTGTTCCCGCATGGGCTGGAGTGTTTCGCTTTCTGGGGTGCATATCCTTCTTTTGGATTGTTCGGAGCCTTTTCCCACGTGTAACGAGATCTTATGTCTTCGTCGAAATCTGGGTCCTTCTCTGGGGAGTGGCCGCGCTCACTTCACTCCTCACGGTGGGTTGGTCACAAGCGGCTCCCGGTTGGTTGACCCTCGTTCTCACTATCGTGGGGGGGCTCCGGGTCGCCGAGATCGTGATATACCAGATCGATGTGGTGATCCTCGCCGAATGGAGGGCAAAGCGAACCCCGAATCGACCGCCGTACGCCGTGCGCAGCTACAGGCGCTTAGTTATCCTGACCTTCCACAACTACATCGAGATTCTGGTTTGGTTCGCCGCGTTTTACGTCATCGAGGCAGCGTGCTTCCACACTCAAGGGCTTTCTCTGGAAACTGTAAGCGGGGCTATCTACCACAGCATGCTCACCATGACGACGCTTGGCTACGGGGACATTTATCCCCTGACTGGTGAGTTCGGGGCTGCGTTCCTAGTGACGGCTCAGACCCTCATCGGAGTCTTCCTGGCTGTGGTCGTTCTCGCTCGTGTCATAGCACTCGTTCCAAGACCCTTGACGATGGACGAGGATGAAGGAATATAGTGCATGTGTTGGAATGCAATCTAACAACGGCATGCAGCTGATGCCGAAGCCGTTCGGCAGGCAAGAGATGATCGACAACGAAAGAACATGCGATCTCAAGCTCGACCTTAGCGGGATCAGCCGTCTCGCTGAGGACACGTTTGCCCAAGTGCGTGTGCCTATCCGAGACGGCCAGTACTCCTTGCAGGAACTAGCAGATGCGCTATGTGATGGGTGGATACCTTACTACGAATGCCACAAGTGCGGCTGGTTCAAGACTTGCTTATTTCCTCAGCGTCATCCCGCAAATTCAAATCGTGCAAAGGAGATCCAGTGCGGGATAGCCGTCACTGTGCTGACCAACTGTCTGCGCGCATGGTGGCCGAGGCTTCTAGACTACGAACGGGACGCCATTCAGCACTTTGTAGATGCCCTTTTTCATCTTGTCCAGTTCGTTCTCGATTCTCATATTGGCATCGGAACGCTGGTCAACAACTGGAACCCAGAGTGGTGGGGACCAGACATGGCTGCACACCTTACTGCTAGCCCTTTGAACGTGAGACAAGATCTTGAGGGTCTCGCACACTCTTTACAGCAGGTTCCGTTCAAGCTCTGGAAGTTCCAGGTTGTGTTTGTCGAAGGTGAAGCCGAGCAGTCCTTTCTTCAGGTCCTTCGTAACCACCGACAATTGTCACACGTTGCCAGAATCGAGGTCCTTGGTGGCAAGGGAAACGCTACACCAGAACGGGTTCCTCTCCGCCTTCTTTACGGACAAGGATACAGCGTCTCTCTTCAACTGGACCGGGATGGTTCACGCAAGAAGTCATACCGTGCCCTCGCGCAGCGAGTTCAGGAGTTCGGCGGCAATGTGTTCATTTTTGACCGAGATTTTGAATCGGGTTTTCCCTTGCCGATATTGGCCAAGGCCCTTGAGTTGTCTGGCATCTCCGTTGACGAGGCGTGGCTCCAAGAGCGCCTTGGTAGTGCGAATGCTGGCGGGATTGTCGCCGCTATCAATCAAAAGTGTAACTGCAGGATCAGAAAGCCCGACTTGGCCGTGAAGCTTGGGGAGGTCGTGGAGCACAACTGGGGTGGTATGCTGCATAATGACCGGTCAAACGAGATCACTCGCTGGATTCTACTGTTGCAGTCGGGGCAAGAACTCGAAGAGAACCAGAATACCGAGATGCTAAACCACTGAATGCACGGTACAGAAATGAGCGGACGCGCCCATTTCTGTACCGTGCATCCACGACGTTAGAAAGCGAAAAGGGTAAGGAGGAAATGAAATGCCTGCCAACAAGTTCTACATCAAATTCTTTGCGCCCGTGGTGCCGGAGACCGTCGCTGCCCTAATGCAAATCGTTGACGCCAAACTGAAAGAGGGAATGACCGAGCTGGGTCTTCTGATTTCCACGCCGGGCGGTAACGTATTCCATGGTTTAAGCGCCTACAACTTCTTGAAGGGTGCACCCATTATTGTCACAACCCACAACTTCGGCAGTGCGGATTCTATCGGCGCTGTTCTCTTCTGCGCAGGTGAGAGAAGATACTCAGTGCCACAAGCACGGTTCCTTCTGCATGGCGTCTCCACCCATTTCCAGCAAGGCTGCAGTCTTGAAGAGAAGCAACTTGAGGAACGACTCAAGAGCCTTAAAATCGACATGGGAAACATTGCCCGGGTCATTGCGGGCGCCGTCGGCAAGGACAAAGACGTTGTCATTGCCGACATGCTAAACCGAACGACGTTGTATCCTGAGGAAGCCGTGGAATACGGCTTGGTTCACGAAATCAAGGCAGATCTCTTTGAGCCCGGTTCAGACGTTGCATCAATTCAGTTTGCACCCAAACCTCCCGGAAAGAACCAAGCCTCAAGCGGTGAGTTCCTGATAGCTACATAGACATTTCTAACCAAGCCTTGGAAGCGACGTCCTAAGGGTCGCGCCTCAAGGCAAATGTTAGCTGTGCTATCACGCGAATCAGTGATGAAGGAGCAGTAGCATGGGTATAGCGATTTATCAAGTTGATGCCTTTACAGAAGCCATTCCAAGGAAACCCGGCTGCGGTCTGCCTGAAGAGTCGAGCGATGTCTTCTCACTAAAGGCTCCGATTCCATAGCTTGTATCACGGGCGGGGTGAATTATCTTAGCAACAAATTATCCTTGACAAAAGGATAAAAGCGATGTATTATGTCCTTCATGAAAGGACAATTGCGAGAGATCATTCATCAAAGGATTGTCGATTCGCTGGCCGCTCTGATACCGACCTTCACACGCCGTGATCTGCGTATTCCCGCAGTGCCGGGGAAAGCGATTGCAGTGATTGGGATGCGCCGCACAGGAAAGACGACCTTTTTGTGGCAAACCCTTGCCGATCGATTGGATCAGGGGAC
>Ga0315547_1003299_pt1 | contig 10603 bp, 7 predicted proteins | sample SalMarSW160240MG_2_FD_202542 | JGI IMG/M metagenome (GOLD analysis project Ga0315547, IMG submission 202542) | Salt marsh sediment microbial communities from the Plum Island Ecosystem LTER, Massachusetts, United States - Salt Marsh Sediment SW1601-240 ... | reverse complement strand
GCAGCCATTATCCAGAAAATAAAACCCGAGCTAAAGAATTATGGCGTTTACTCTACATCACTATCTATCATTGCCCTCGATCATGTTATCCCTGCATCTTCTGAGAAGACTGCTACAAATCATAAAGTTATCAGAGAATTCGTCAATACGCATAAGATCGGAAACTTCTTTGATGTTGGCATGGGTGTTTGTCACCAACTTGTAGTTGAGAAAGGATTGGCACTGCCTGGCAAACTCTTATTGGGTAGTGACTCCCATACATGTTCTTACGGTGCAGTTGGTGCCTTTTCATCTGGTATCGATCGAACAGAGGCAGCTTCATTGCTGTTAACTGGTGAAACTTGGTTGAAAGTACCAAATACTATAAAAATGATTTTAAAAGGAAAGCTACAACCTGGGGTCTTTGCAAAAGATGTGATTCTTCACATCATAGGAGATATTTCTGCGTCTGGTGCAAATTATTGCTCGGTAGAATATCATGGTGATGTCAAGCAATTTTCCGTTGATGATAGATTTACTATTGCAAACATGGGTGTAGAAATGGGGGCAAAGAATTCCGTGTTTTTTGTCGATGACGTAACTATACATTATCTTGATTCAATAGGTGTCTCACAATCATCCTATCGCCCTATTGATGCTGATAGCGATGCATCCTACATGCAAGAATTAACTTATGATTTGTCGGAGATTGTTCCAGTGGTAGCATGTCCACATAGTGTAGATAATGTCAAAAATGTAAAAGATATTGAGGGATTAGAGATACAACAGTGTCTTATCGGCACTTGTACAAATGGTAGATTGTCAGATCTTAGAATTGCTGCTGATATATTAAAAGGGAAAAAGGTACATCCAAATGTAAGATTACTTGTTTTGCCTGCTTCTAAAGAAATTTATGAGACCGCACTGCACCAGGGTATTATTGAAACGCTTGTTAGATCAGGAGGCGTTATGCTTCCACCTGGGTGTGGTCCATGTCTTGGTGCACATCAAGGAGTATTGGCACCTGGTGAACGTTGTTTGAGTACAGCCAATAGGAATTTCAAAGGTCGTATGGGTTGCAATGACGCAGAGATTTATCTTGCAAGTCCGGCTACGGTTGCTGTTTCGGCTATCCATGGTAAAGTCACCGATCCGCGGGAGGGGATGAAATGAAGGTATGGAAATATGGAGATAACATAAACACAGATATGTTGTTCCCTGGTAAATACACATATACATGCAGCACTGCTGAAGAAATCAAACCACACTTACTGGAAGATTTAGATCCATCCTTTTCAGAAAATGTGAAGGAAGGCGACATCATTTTTGCTGGGAAAAACTTTGGATGTGGGAGCTCTCGTGAACAACCAGTTGTTGGATTAAAATCGGTAGGGATATCGGCAGTGGTGGCTGAGAGTTTCGCTCGTATTTTCTATCGTGCTGCTATTAATCAAGGACTTCTTTTAGTAGAATGTCCAGATGCTGTTAATGTCTATAAAGAGGGAGATGAAATAACGCTTAACGTTGACAATGGCGAGATTATTGTTGCTGGTAAGACATTTACATTTCCAAAACTTCCTAAGGAAATATTGGCCATACGTGATGCTGGAGGATTGCTTGCCTATACACGTGCTAAACTCAAAAAGAAATAACGTTGTTTTACTCCTCACTATGATAAATTGGGTGTTTTCCTTCTAAATATTCTTTTGAGATTTTTTGATATGTTTTTGCATTTTTCTTTGCCATTTCACGGAATGTTTCGTCATGTTTAATGATCTTTCCGGGAATTCCTAATACAAGACTGTGTTCAGGGATTTCCATATCTGTAGTAACAAGTGCTTTTGCACCAATGATTGAACCGCTGCCAATCTTCGCTCCGTTCATAATTGTTGTATGCATGCCGATAAGGCAATCATCTTCGATTGTTGCTCCATGAACAATGGCACCATGTCCGATTGAAACGTTTTTGCCAATGGTAACTTTATGATTGACATCTGTGTGAATCACACAACAGTCTTGTACATTTGCTCCATCATCGATGGTTATTGTATTTTGGTCTCCACGAACTACGGCATGTGGAAAAACACTACAGTTTTTACCAATCTTAACTTTCCCAATAATGACAGCTGATTTTGCTACAAAACTTGACTTGTGTATTTCTGGTTTCATAGTATCGACGGTTTCTGGTTAATCTTGAATCTATTTTATAATTTATGCTTTTCTGTATTATGATAAATTATCCGATTTATTTATTTTAATATGATAAATAGAAAGTTAGAAATACAACATTAAGGATATAAATTACAGTTTAGGAGTTGGGGGCATATCTTTAGAGGGAGATGTCAAATGTTAAAATTTGTTAGTAGTAAAAAGACTGTCTTTAGTATGGCTGTAATTGTTCTTTTGTTTTTTAGTTTGCTCAATATTTCAGTTACCGCGGATGATGAAAAGCCAGATCTTATCATAGTTACTGTGTCGTGTCCAGATACCTTGATGGAAGATGAAGATGTTGATATTGCAGTGAAGATAAAAAATGACGGTAGCAAAAATATCTCTGGAGGTACACCCATTGGAGTTGGATTGTATCTTGATAGTATCGCTACACCATTTCTTACCAAGTTTACATATGCTGGTTTAGATGTCGGCGATACTCGTTATATTGACTTTAGTTGGACTCCAGTCTTAGAAGATATTGGCAAGCATCTCCTGCGAGTTGTGGTTGATTATCAAGGGACAATTGTTGAAAGTAATGAAAATAACAATGTCTGGGATAAGTACATCGACATCTATGAAAAAGATACAAATCTTGAAATTGTAGATCTCAATTCGACCGGAGATTTTTACATCAATGAACCTGTAAACATTTCAACTGACATCATCAATGGAGGGAAGGATACCATCGGCGTTATAACTGCTCAAATGAACATATTTTGTGAAGATGATCTTGTTTATACTGCAAGTATCAATGAATATGAGTTAGCAAGAGATGAATGGTGGAATGTCACGTTTGAATGGACCCCGCAGCAGTTTGGAACCCATGTCATTAATATGACCGTCTTTCTTGATGGCGGTAGACAAGATTGGGAAGTGCTAACAGAGTTTGTCAAGTTTGATCAATTGCTATGGTGGAATGAAAGCTGGCATTATCGAATGTTTATTGGTGTAACTGGCACAGGAAATGGTTCTTTTAATGTTAATTTCACAGAACTTTTAGGTGATTTAGATATATTTGGCAAACATGTTGAAAATACTACGATACGGATGATCCATTATGCAACAAATGGAACCATTGTTGGCGAGATAGTAAAGTATCGCTTTGATTCAAGTGCTAATTACGATGATGTGACTAATGCCAGTGGAACGCTTACATGGAATGTCACTGAAACCTCAAGAAAATATTATGCTATTTATTTTGATGTAGCTGAAAATGATGGGGTGAGGACTACCAGCAATGCGACCGGACTTGTTGCTTCTGGGGATGTTGCAGTGTTTCATAAAGGGTCATCTGAAGGTTGGTGGGCTAACACCATCTTGCCGATGAATGGGAGCTTTTTCATTCTCGACGAAGTTGTTGATCTTTTGGTAAATACAACTGCAAAAGCCGATGATGTAACAGTTGAATTGATTATGGTTGAAAATGTGAGCCATAGTCACACCATCAATCTAACCCACCTTGGTGATAACATCACTTGGAATGGAACTATGATATTTACCAATGAAGATGACGTGGGGGCCTGGACAGCTAATACAACAAGTACAGATGGGGCGGGTTTTACTACAACAACAGCAGAACACTCATTCATTGTAGGTATTCCTGATCTTTCTGTTGAAAATATTGAGCTTGCAACCAATCATGAATCATTCCCGATTATTTATGATTCAGATATTGTTAATATCACTGGACATCTGCGTAGTGGTAACGCAACTATACATTATGTCAATGTATCTCTGTTAATTACAAATGAAACAAATTACTCTGTATACCATTATAATCTCAGTGGCATAGCTCTCCTACCCAATGAACAAAATAACGTAAGTTTCAGCTGGCAGGCAAATCAAACAGGAGCTTTTAGCATAATATTAACTGTGGATCCTGACGACGATATTATTGAATTGGATGAAACAAATAATCGATATGTCAAAAATATAACTGTTGAAGGACTACCTGATTTAGCTGTTGTTGATGTTATACTTCCTATTGATTCAGTCATTGAATTAGAATCTGCAACCTTTGGTGCCACTATTGAAAATAAAGGACTTGGAATTGCCACTAATTATGAGATAAGACTATATTGTGAACCTGTTGAAAATGGTGGTATGAGTTATAGTGATGATTATCAGGTAGCAAGCACATTGGTTACTGTCGCCCCTCTTCTTAGTAAAAACGTTAGCTTTATTTGGAATTATGCCAGAGCAGGCGAATGGACTGTTGGCGTCAAGGTTATAGTCAATGATGTGAAACGAGAGCTTAACGTTCTAAATAATCAACTCCTCTCAAATACTACATTTATAGTTAAATCGAGAGAGCGAAACCCACCAAATATATCTTCTATTGCCGCTCAACCAGATCCTCAAGGACAAGGCGGAGTTGTTGTAATCGCTGCTACAGTTACTGATGATTCAGGCATGGAGTCGGTAGAAATTACCATCAAAGATCCATTAAATACAACCTATGGGGGAGACATGTACCGAGTTCGCGGAGATCAATTTGAATTCGAGTTTAATGATACACTTACCATTGGCACTTATAAAATCACCATCAAAGCCACGGATATTTCAATCCATAGAAATTTGGCATTAAAATCAGGCTATTTTGAAATTATTGAAGACGAGACACTTCCTATTATCTCTTATGTCGGTTCTCAACCCGCAGTACAACTGAAAAATGATTATGTGAATATTATCTGCATTGCAACAGATAATGTTGGTATGGAAAGTGTTGAAGTAATCGTAACATTGCCAAATAATAATAAAAAAACAAGGACAATGGATTCACAACCTGGAGGTAAGTATGTTTACGAGAGTGTCTATGGCATCATAGGGAAACATTCTTTCCATATTGTTGTAACGGATAAGGCCGGTAATGAAGCAACATCTGATAGTAAGACTTTTTGGATCGCTATGGATATTGAGGATACTGACAGCGACATGATGCCCGATTGGTGGGAGGAAAAATACAATTTTAATCCAGAAAGTCCTGCAGATGCTGCTATGGATAGAGATGGGGATGGATATACAAATCTGAAAGAATATCAGATGGGTACAAATCCTGTAAAAGATATCTTTTTACAAAATGCAGCCTATAAAGTTAGAGAAAATCGATGGTATGTCGCAGGTTCGGTGGTGTTATTTGTATTGCTTCTTGCGTTAGCTGAATATGGTAGGCGGAGGCGATATACGTGAAATGGATGCGAAGCTCAGCGCCATTTGGTCTGCTGATGTTACTTGGAATTTGGGTTTTATTCTTTTCTGTATGGGGGGTTATATCTGAAAAAGATTGGATGATATACATCCTTGGAGCATATGGAATCTTGTTATTCCTCGGTGTTGTGTTCAGCATTATTCTTTCAAAAAGACCAATCCCCACAATGGACTCAATTGAAGAATTTGAAAAAACAGTCAAGGGCAGACTGTATCATTTTAAATGTCCACATTGCAAAGGTACCTTTGCTCTGAAAAAATCGCGACGAAATGACAAAAAACCTATGAAGATGACATGTCCAGATTGCGGTGAGATTGCAACTATCCCGCCCAATCCTATGTATATATGGGATGAGATACCTGAAAAAAAATCATTGAAAGCAAATTTCAGATGTAATATCTGCGGGGAAGGATTAACTATTTGGGCTGAAGGCACCGACCTTTACCAAGACGTGTGTGTATGTTCCTGCCCGTATTGTGGTGAGCAAAAAGCCTTGAGCCGCATCTAGATTCGATGTCTGATTTTTACTGACTCGCCGTGCGTTGTCTCAATCATTTCATTGCCATTCATTTGTGCAACTCCAACGGCACAGAGGTTCTTGTTTTTTAATACAATTACTTCATCCCCGATACGAATGGTGTTATCTGCTTTCTTCACGCCAGGTGCAAAGACCGATCCTTTCAATGTAAAATCATCATAGATCTCCACCCAGTATGTTTCGGCATCTGCAATTCGTTGCGCCCCATCTGCTGTTAATGAAATCAATCCACGTTCCTTGGTAAGCATGCCGAGTTGGTGGTTATTATGCATGATTTTTTGATAGGGATATTTTCCCCTTATCTTACAATCTTTCAGTAATTTTTTTGCTATTGTGCTACCAAATTGATAAGATGCAAGCGACTGCATATTTTCGCTGAGTCTGGTTTGAATCTTTATTTTATCATACTTTTGAACAATTTTCTTTAAGGATGTTGAGAGACTGTTCAATGAATCTTTGGATGTTGGATTATCTTTGCAGGTGATAGTTGGCTGTTTCAGTAAATCTTTGATAAACTCCATCAGTTCTGGTGGTAGATGAGCAACGATCTTGTCATATTTGTTTATCTCAAGATACTGCTTCAGTAATCTTCTGATCATCTTTTTTTCATCTTCATCCCAAACTCCAGTTACTGGAATATCATATGAAGATGCAGGATAAACCAGCTCAAGCTCTCTTGGAACAATTCCCAATGGGGAGGTTATGATAACTTCATGCATAACACCGACGTTTCCCGAGCTATCGATTTGTTTTTCGTACAATCGATGGGATTTTGAAAACGAATAAGGTTTCTTTGCAGAACATGGTAGCAAAACGAGCACCTTTGTAGATACGGGTTTTCTGCATCGCTCTATAACTCGTTCCTGAAACCGTTTAATCTCTGGTCGGAGTAGCGATTCTTTCGTTGTTGCTAACAGTTGGTCTTTGCTTGTTATAGATGTTCTTTCCTCCAAAAATGTCGAATGATCTGTATCAAGATTTCTTAATATGGCTGTTAAAGTTGGGCTGACTTTTACCCTTGTTTCAACAAGTCCACGAAGACGTCCATGTGCAATGGCGTTTCTCACTTGTTTTATTTCGTTAGATAGAACAAAATAGTTGTGATTAAGTATTTCTTGAAAACTCATCTCGGATGGTTTGCCTTTGACTTTGATACAAGCTGGACAGCTACACGGAAGCTCCTGCAAGTCATCTTTTGCATAGTTTCCTGTTGGAAAGAGTAATGCATTTGATCTTGCTGATTGAATTGCAGAGATGGAGTCAAAAAAATCAATCCCCATGTATGTGAGTAATGCGATGGATGAAGGATTTCCTATGGTTGGGAGGTAAATTGTTTTTTGATATCCTACTTTTTCTCTTAATTCTACAATGAAATCTACAAATTTCTTAGGTTGTTGAAATAATTGAGATGCATTTGCTGCAATAAACAAAGAAGCGGGATTGCCCTTCAATGCATCGTCTATAACTTCTTTGTTGCCAGGTATGGTGTAATAATCTTTGTTATCTTTCTTGTGTTGTTTTATCGCAGAGAGCTGCAGTTCTTTTGGAATATCCTTGGGATAGATTAAATAATTAGAAATTTTCAATGTTGGTTTTCCTTTTTGTTGTTTACTGTTTGTTATAAGGATATTGGCAAAATCAGGAGCATTAAAACGATTGGTATGAACATAGAATATGTTTGGTGTTTTCACTTGCTTATTTTCAATTATGAACTCGCCAATTCGTGCAGGGCCATCTCTTTTGTTTACGCTAAACTGCATTGTCAGTGGATATATGCTACTATTTAAGAAGGTTTACCTACTAATGTCTAAAATATCTCTGCCCTGAAAAAACCATTGCTATGCCATGCTCATCTGCTGCTTTGATAACTTCTTCATCACGAATGCTTCCACCAGGTTGAATGATGGCTTTTACACCCGCCTTTGCAGCGACATCAATGCCGTCTCGGAATGGGAAAAATGCATCGCTTGCCATAGTAGAACCTTTGATGTTTTCCTTACCTTTGTTTGTTGCAATCCATGTAGCATCAACACGAGCGGTTTGCCCGCCGCCAATCCCAACCGTGTGCGTATCTTTTACAAAAACAACTGAATTTGATTTTACGTGTTTTACACATTTAACAGCAAATTCCATAGAACGAAGTTCTTCTCCTGTAGGTTTTTTCTTTGTCACGATCTTCCAATCTGATTTGGGAGTTAATTTCACATCTCTTTCTTGTGAAAGAAAACCTCCAATGACACTTCTGAAGATCATACCTTTTCTATCAACTTTCTTATCTAATCCTTTTAACTCAAGAAGTCTAAGATTTTTCTTTTTACCAAAAACATCTAATGCTTCCTTGGTAAAACCTGGGGCAATTATTACCTCTAAAAACAGATTTGAAAGTTCTTCAGCTACATCTTTTCCCACTTCTCTGTTAAATGAAATAATGCCACCAAACGGTGAGTATGTATCAGTTGCATAGGCATTCTTCCAGGCCTGCAACAAATTATTTGCACTTGCTATTCCACATGGTGTTGCATGTTTTATTATGACACAAGTAGGCTCTGAAAATTCTTTGATGCATTCAATTGCACAGTCACCATCAAGAATGTTGTTATATGACAGTTCTTTTCCCTGAAGCTTTACAGCGTTTGTAATGCAAGGTTCGCTAGTCTTGGGTAACGATTTATAAAAAGCACCTTTTAAGTGCGGATTCTCCCCATATCTCATATCTTGAATCTTTCGCATTGAGATGCTGTTAGAGGCTGGTAATAATTCGTCAGTCCATCTGTTTCTGAGGTATTGTGAAATTATTGAATCGTATCGGGCTGTGTGGGTATAGGCTTCAAGTGCGAGCTTTTCTCTTTTGTTAATGCTAAGATCTCCATTTTTTTCCAGGGGCTTTAAAACACAGTCAAATTGATCTTTGTTTGTCACGACAATTACATCTTTGTAGTTTTTAGCAGCAGCTCTAATCAGTGTAGGACCACCAATATCGATGTTTTCGATAACTTCTTCAATTCCCGCCTTTGGTTTTTGTATTGTTTGTTCAAAAGGATAGAGATTGCAAACGACAATGTCTATGGGGGAGATATTGTGTTTTTTAAGTGTATCTTTGTGTTTTTTATCGTCTCTTTTTGCAAGAATGCCTGCATGAATAATTGGGTGAAGAGTTTTTACCCGGTCGTCTAACATTTCTGGAAAACCAGTTACCTCAGACACATCTTTTATAGCGATGCCTGCTTTTCGTAAAACAGCTGCAGTTCCACCGGTTGATATAATTTCTACACCAAGCTTAGATAATTCTTTAACAAAATTAGTTATGCCTTCTTTATCTGAGACACTAATCAGAGCTCTTTTGACATTCATCACTCTTACCTAACGAGCATATGAGGGGGGCTCATAAACGTTTGGGTTTTTACCAGCCTAAGCAAGTAAATATTTGGACTTTTGAGTCAAAACGTACTTTTAGGGCAAAGCCGAAAAAGTGTACTGTTGAATTCTCCGGTGTTGTTTTCACGGTGCTGAAAACACGGTGTTATGAAAGCAATACCCAGCAAGTTTTCAGTCTAATAATGAGGTTATGATTAGAGCTTTTAAGGAGAAAAACTAGCTATAATCACTATTTTTGATTAGATAATGGAGCATTATTACAATATTTACCCCTACATTTTATAAAATAACGAAAGATTTATTAATGTGTAGGGGTAATTACTACATATGGTTTCCATAAAGAAAAAAATCATCGACGAAAAAGCATATTATTACATGGAACACAGCTATAGAAAAAACGGACAGGTACATAAGAAAGAGAAATATCTTGGAACTAAAATACCAAAAAATATTGAGAAATTAAAAGAAGATCTTCTTTTGGAATTATATCAAGAAGTATGGTTTAAAAAATTTGACATAATAAAAGATAATTTTTCCAAAAGAAAAAAGAATATCCCTAAATCAATTGAAGAAAAGAATTTAGAATATTTTGCAATAATTTTTACTTATACAACAAATAAAATTGAAGGTTCGACTCTAACTTATAGAGAAACAGCTCTACTTCTTGAAAAAGGTATAACACCTGCAAATAGATCAATAGAAGATATCGGGGAAGCAGAACAACATAGAGAAGTTTTTTATGATATGTTAAATTATGATAAAAAAATAAGCATGTCAACATTATTATACTGGCATAAAAAAATATTTCAATATACAAAAAAGAATAAAGCTGGGAAAATAAGGAATTATCCTGTTAGGATTTCGGGTAGTAAACATATTCCGCCGACGCCAATCGAACTTGATTTGCTTATTAGAGAATTTTTTAATTGGTATAATCAAAATAAGAACAAAGTTCATCCTGTTCAACTTGCTGCTCTTGCTCATTTTAAATTTGTTTCTATTCATCCTTTTGGAGATGGAAATGGAAGAATTTCACGTATTCTTATGAATTATGTTTTAAATAAGAACGGATATCCAATGCTTATAATCGATTATACACAAAGAAAGAGTTACTATACAGCACTTGAGAGAAGTAATATAAAAAATGATGAAAGCATTTTTACACTTTGGTTTTTTAGAAGATATCTAAAAGAAAATAAGGAGTTTCTAGAATGATTACCCCTACACTTTAGAAAAATTAATAAAAATAGTCAATGTGTAGGGGTAAAAATATTAGAAACCTGCTAGGT
>Ga0315547_1003298_pt1 | contig 10603 bp, 9 predicted proteins | sample SalMarSW160240MG_2_FD_202542 | JGI IMG/M metagenome (GOLD analysis project Ga0315547, IMG submission 202542) | Salt marsh sediment microbial communities from the Plum Island Ecosystem LTER, Massachusetts, United States - Salt Marsh Sediment SW1601-240 ... | reverse complement strand
ACGAGCTCGGCACGATCGAGACCCCAATCCTGTTGACCAACACCCTCAGCGTGGGGAAGGTGAGCGACGCCCTGGTCTCGTGGGCCCTTCAGCACTATCAGCTTCCGGAATGCTCGATTACCTCGCTCAATCCAGTCGTTGCTGAGTGTAACGACTCGTACCTAAACAACATCCAGGCCCGTTCCATCGAGAAGAAACACGTCTTTCACGCTTTGGATAGTGCTTCGCAAGATCCGGTCGAGGAAGGAGCTATTGGGGCAGGAGCGGGCGTTTCCGCATTTGAGTTCAAGAGCGGGATCGGAAGTGCCTCACGAATCGTTCGCCTGGGCAAGGAGGACTATACCGTCGGTGTCCTCTCCCTTCCCAATTTTGGACGTCGGGAAGAATTGGTAATCAAGGGTGTTCCGATTGGCCTTGTTTTACGCGACTGCGAACGCGGGATCGGCGAGCATGAGCAAGGTTCAATCGTCATCGTGATCGCTACTGATATTCCTCTCTCTCACCGGCAGCTTGTACGAATTGCCAAGAGGGCAAGCTTCGGCATCGCCCGCACTGGGGGAACTTGCCAAAATGGGAGCGGAGAGTTCGCCATCGCCTTCAGTACTGCGAACAGGGTTCCCGATGACCCAGACCGATTGTTTCTCAGCGAACAAAGGCTCAACGACGCCCACTCAGCGATCAACACAGTCTTCCAGGCCGTGATCGAAGCGGTCGAGGAATCGATCCTCTCCGCGCTCTTTACCGCTGAAACCATGGTAGGGATCGACGGACATCGCCGCGTCGCACTTCCCATTCACGAGGTTTTCTCCATAATTAGAGCTGTTGACACGCAGTAGACCGTATAACAGGCAGACGTAAGTGGATTCCCTTTTCCGTTGCCAGTTTCCCAAGCTTCGAAGTATACCCCGTTAATTGATCTTCATGATCGCAAAGAAGGTCATGCGCGTTCCACCGAGTTGCCTGGGACCGATCATCAAGGGTACTTGTTTATCTTATAGGTTTTGCGGATTGCTGGCCAGCTCTTCTCTTAGTTCATAAAGGTTCGAGATGTCCTGTTTGCGAGTACTGTTCTCGATATTGTGGATAAACTGTATCAGTTTCTCCAAGAGGGGGGTCGCAATGTTCTCGTCTTTGGCACGGGCAAGGACGGATCCAAGGATGGAGTCTACTTCGGTTCGACGGTGACGCACCGCTAGATCGCGCCATATTCCGGTGTGGGTTTGTCCCGATTTACCAGTACGTTTGGCGATGGCATCCAAAGAATCCTTTGCACATCTTAGATCAACCCCGGGAAGGAAGGCAGTGGGATCAAATCCATCAAAGCTTTCGAGCGTTACCGACCGGGATTGAGCAACGGCGAGAACCTCTCGCATCAGCGCGATATAGAGGGGACGAAACTTGGCCATCGAAAGGGCCCGCGAGACTGGTAGGTGGGTAAGCGCAGTGGCGAACAGCATGCTGCCGTACGCCAGCTTACTCCATAAATATCCCTGGATGTTGGTACTCACGCTTGCGTGTGGCTCAAAATCCAGAAATGACTGGTGTAGCACCTGGATTCGTGGGGTAATCTCTCCGCTCAGTTCGCCGATCACGACGGCCCCATGTCCGCCATAGTGGATGATGCCAGGTTTAAGGTAATCGGCATCAAAATTGACGAACGAGCCTACGGTACGTCCTTCTCCGACCATTGAAGCAATGATCGACTCGTTCAGCCCATTCTGCACTGAAACCACAAACCCATCGGCAGACAGATGGGGCACCAATTGGCGGACGGCTCGATCGGTATGGTGAGCCTTGACGCAGAGGAGGACCGTTTCGTATTCACCCGTTAGTTCCTGTGGGGTAAATGCCTGTACACGAATGCTGAACGGATTTATCGGGCCTGTGATCTTGAGTCCCTCATTTCGAATTGCCTCGACATGCTTTCGTTCTTTGTCCACGAGTGTCACGGGGTGGGCAGCTCGGGCAAGGTGGCCGCCGATCGTTCCACCGATCGCCCCAGCGCCCCAGACGAGAAACCGCATTAGTGTCTCCTTTGCACGGTTTGATAACCACCGTTCTATTCTGGTTTTAACGTTTAACTTCGGCTTAGCCTTCCTTGTGACAATGAGCGCCTGTGACACGCAGCGTTTCGTACTGACAGACCGCTCGCTTGAGGTCTTCATCTAAGACTTGTTTACCCTTGCAGGGTCCGGTGGGGATCGGGTTTGCGAATCGTTTGGGCAATGTTATCTCTCTTTCCCAGGTGTCTGATCGCCTCGATAGCTCTCTCATCGTTTGATGGTTTCGTTCGCCGATTTCAAGCATCTCTCTCTGAGAGATCTCCTTTCCGGTGAGCGCAGCGAGTAGAGCAAGTATCCTTTTGTACGGGTAATGAGGCCCCACCGCTTTGCTTGCCGAGACGAACGCGCACATGACCAGTGAATTGGTAAACGACATCAGGTTTTCATAGATCAGACACAGTGCGGGTTTCCGCTCCCATCCGCACCAGTCCACCGTTCCGAGAACTCCAAGTTCTGGGGTCGGATCCTTTACATCGATGAACATCTCATCATCGAATCCTTCCATGTGGGTCGCTCCTCGTGGGCTTGTCACATAGCTGATCCCCATTCCTTTCTTTGCGCGGGGATCGTGCATGGGGACTGCCTGTCCCCGGACGTGAACGGAGAGCGTTTTCCCCCACTCTTTTTCCAAGGCACCCATACCCTGACTGAGAAGCCCTCCCAGCCCTTCCCTCCTGGCAATCTGATCGATCAGCATGACAAGGGCACTTCCCGTCACCCCAGGCTATCCCTTCATTACCCAGGAACCCCTTTTCTGTTGCTTCCATAGCGGTTGCGATCGCCACCCCGGTGGCAATTGTATCTATGCCGTATTGGTTGCATTTCTGCCCAGCTAAGGCGATGGCTGATAGATCATCGACGAGACACATCGAGCCGAACGAGGCGACCGTCTCATATTCCATTCCCCCATAGTCTGCTAACACTTCCTGTCCCTGAAATGTTGCTGTGACTTCGCGCTTGCATCCCACCGGACAACCGAAACAGGTGTTTCTCCTTACAAGGATCGATTTCGCGATCTCCTCCCCAGAAATGTGAGAGGCGCCCTCGAAGACTCCCTCCTGGAAGTTCTTGGTGGGCAAGATGCCGAGTTGATTCAGTTCCAGGACGCACTTAGCCGTTCCGAGATCCCTGCGCCTCTGTGTTGCTGGATCGAGCATCAACCACTTGGAGAATTCCGCTCGCAGTTGCGTAAACCGCCTTGTGTCGTAAATCGTTTTCTGTTTCCCTCCGGCAACTACCACCGCCTTGAGCCGCTTGGATCCCATGACGGCACCGAAGCCAGGCCGACCGGCGGCACGACTTACGTCGTTCAAGATGCAGGCATATTGAACACGATTTTCTCCACCAAGACCGATCGTTGCCACGCAGGCCCCGGGGTGCCTCTTCCGAAGTAGTCGATCGGTTCTCAGGACATCCCTTCCCCACAGCTCTGCAGCATCGAGGATTTCCACCTTTCCTGATTGGATGAGAATATAGACAGGTGCGTCTGATTGTCCGCGAATGATGAGGCCATCATAGCCGGACCGGCCTAGCTCGTGAGGAAAAAAACCACCTGCGTATGAGTCACTGACGCTTCCCGTTACGGGAGAGACCGCGAGCACAGCATTCCGACTCGCTCCCGCGATCCCTGTCCCTTGGAATGGACCGGTGGCGAAGACGAGAATGTTCTCAGGTTCCAAGGGTGATACTTCTTTTTCAAGCTTATTCAGAAGAAGGCGTGCCCCGATCCCCCTTCCGCCGAGGTAGGAGTCGAACCATTCCCGTGGGATTTCGTATTGAGAGACGTTTCCCGTTGATAGATCAATATCCGCGTATTTCCCAAAGACGCCGTACGACAATGCAGTTCTCCTTATTAACCGAATCAATCCTGCACACTACATACTGCGGCGTGGATCGAGCGCATCGCGCAAGCCATCTCCGAGTAGGTTAAAACCGAGAGTTGCCAGCATTATCGCCAAACCGGGGATGGTGGCAATGTGCGGCGCGACGACAACATAGTTACGACCGGAGGCGATCATCTCAGCCCAGGATGGAGTTGGCGGCTGAATGCCGAGCCCAAGAAAAGTCAACGCTGACTCCATTAAGATTGCATACCCCATGTACAGCGCTGCATAGACGACAATCGGTGGGATGATGTTCGGGAGCAGATGAATCGCCATGATCCGTATCCCGGGGTTCCCAATTGCCCTAGCAGCTTGGATGAATTCTCTGTCTCGAATGGCGATCACCGCCCCTCGCGCCTGGCGGGCGAAGATGGGAACACCCCAGATTCCGATTGCCAGAATCGTGTTCCAGATTCCGGGCCCAAGGGCGCTCACGATCAAAATCGCAAGCAGAAGGTAAGGAAACGCCAGGAATATGTCCATGATTCGCATGATAGCTTCATCGATCGCGCCTCCGAAGTACCCCGCAATTAAACCGAATAGTGTGCCGAACACAAGGGAAAGAAGAATTGACATGGAACTCACCAGCAAGGCATACTGCGTGCCGTAAAGGATTCGAGAAAGGATATCCCGACCGAATTGGTCGGTTCCCAACAAGTGGGTCTTGTTCGGCGGTATGCGCTTATCACTGAGATTCTGCTTCAAGGGATCCATCGGGGAAATCAAGGGAGCAAAAACCGCAACGAAGATATAAATCGCAACGATCACCATCCCGATGATGGCCAAGCGATTCCGCAAGAAGCGCCGAAGCACCCGTCTTCGATTGCCAACTTTGGTTTGTCTACTCATTGGTATGAAATCCGTGGATTGATGAGAGCATATGAGAGATCGACTAACAGGTTCACCAGAACGTAGATTAACGCCAGTACCACTACAACCCCCTGGATGAGGACGAAGTCTCTTCGGAAGATGGCGTGCACCGTCAATCGTCCAAGCCCCGGCCACGCAAAGACACTCTCCGTGAGAATGGCTCCTCCCATCATCTGTCCCACCTGAGATCCCAAGACCGTCACAACCGGGATAAGCCCGTTCCGTAAAGCATGTTTGAACAGAACGGTCCATTCCTTCAACCCCTTTGCCCGGGCCGATGTGATGTATTCTTCCCTCAGGACTTCCATCACGCTGGATCGGACCATCCGTGTCACCATTCCAATCGATGCCGAAGCCAATGTCACAGCCGGTAGGAATAGGTGGCGCAATCCACCGTACCCCCCCACGGGGAAGAGACGGAGGTTCACGCTGAAGAGAAGGATCAAAACGATGCCGGTCCAGAAAACAGGCATGGATAGGCCGGCGAGTGAGAACAAGCGGACGATATTGTCCAGTACCGAATTGGGCTTCGCAGCGACAAGGGTCCCCAAGGGGATGCTCACCACCAGAACGAGCAACATGGAAACGCCTGTCAGTTCCAAGGTAGCGGGCAGAGTTTCCATAATTTCCTCCGAAACAGCTCTTTTCAGGGTGATAGACCGCCCCAAACTGCCGCGGAACAGATCGCCTACGTAGCGCAGATACCGAACAAAAAACGGCTGATCAAGGTTGAGCTCATGGCGCAAAGTTTGGATCGACTCGGGGGTCGCAAATTGTCCCAGAAGCAGTTCGGCGGGATCGCCGGGGATGAAGTCAAGTGTCGCTGTAACGACAAGGATGACACCGAGGATGACGGGGATCATCAGCAACGATCGCCTTAAGAAATACGTAAACATCCCACCCCTCCTGTGTTATGCGACCGAGCCCAGGAAATGAGCCCACCTACCTTTGGGTGGGTGGGCTCGCTACACTCTACCGGTTCTGTTTAGTAGTGGACCGGATACAGATCGAGGTTGTACTCGACTGGGTGCATCCGCAGACCTTGTACATCCTTACTCAGGACGGCGATTTCCTTTGTTGTGTAGATCGGCACGAAGGGGCAGTCAGCCGCAATGAGCGATTGCGCACGCGCGTAGATCTCTTTGCGCTCGTCTTGATCAACCGTGACACGTCCGAGCTTAACCAGACGGTCAACCTCTGTGTTAACGTAGCGGAACGAGTTCCAGCCAGTCGGTGGGGTGAGCTCAGAGATGAACATGGAATGCAACGTATAGTCAGCGTCTGCGTTCGTCGTCACCCAACCGAACGACAAAAGATGATAGGGAAACTCAGCGGAGCGGGACTTACTGAACGCGGTTGCCCATTCAAAGATGTCCAGTTTGACCCGGATGCCAACCTCCCTGAGTTGAGCCTGGATCGCCTCAGCGATCTCGATGTCCTTCAGGTAGCGGCCCTTCGCAGGCATGAAGCTCAGGACAAGTTCCTCACCTTTCTTCTCCACGAATCCGTTGCCGTTTTCATCAGTCCAGCCGGCCTCCTTGAGCAATGAGATGGCTTTCTCCTTGTCGTAGGGATACATCTCTTCTGTATCCCATCCGTAGAAGCCGAACACACCGGGAGCCAGTAAGCTAGTCTTTGTGGGGCTAGCGGCGCCTTCCAGGATGTTCTCCAGGATCGACGCCTTGTCGATGGCGTAGGCGACCGCATGGCGCACCCGGATGTCATCGACGGGGGGCTGGGAGAGATTGAACTCGAGATAGAAGATTCTCAATCCATTTGTCTCTTCGATATTGAATGCAGGGTCTGCTGCGAATGCCGGTAACTCGGCTGGTGAGGGCTTGAGTACCAGGTCAACTTCCCCCGTTTGCAGAGAGAGCATGCGGCTTCCCTCCTCCGGGATCACGCGGAAAATCACCTTGTCAAGGGCAGGGCGCCCGCGCCAGTAATTCTCATTTGCCACCAATGTGATGTGATCTCTGGTACGCCACTCCTCGAATTTGAACGGGCCGGTCCCCACAGGGTGGCGACCATATTCGTCACCGTATTTTTCAACCGCAGCGGGACTCACTATTCCCGTATAGACCATTGCCATTGTTGAAAGGATCGGTCCGTACGGGTTTCCGGTAATGATGTCGACCGTGTAATCGTCGACCACCCTGATTTCGGTAATTGGGTCTGCGCCCAAGGATGCCCAGTTTGCCCGCGGTTCGCCAAATAGAGCCCTGTCGAACGTGAACTTCACGGCTTCGGCAGTGAACGGCGTTCCATCGTGAAAGGTTACGCCCTTACGCAAGTAGAACCGCAACGTTGTGTCTGACAGGAATTCCCACGACGTTGCCAGTCGTGCTTGGAGTTCCATATCAGGATTGAGGATGATCAGCGGTTCGATAATATTCGAGTAAACCCATGCGCCCGGCGCCGTGGTTTCCTGGTTTGAATCAAGTGAGATCGCATCGGATGGTCGAGCAATCACAAGAGTGTTGTCGCGAGCTGACCCGAAACAAGCAACCGTCAGCCCGGTAAGCACGAGAAGTGAAATTACAAAACAATTGAGTAATCGTCGATTAGTCATTTGATAACCTCCTTGCTTATTAGACAGCCTACCTTCGCTAAATTGCGTTTTTTCCTTTACTCCCTCTCGCTGTTTTCCCATCACCTCCTTATGATATTCTGGATTAGAGTGGTAATCGTACTGATTTGAATTCCTCAATGAAGTCGGCAATATACCGCGCGATTGCATCGATAATTTCCTCTCCTTTCTGTGCCGTCGCTGCAGTTGGGGGAATTGAATGATCCGCGTTCGGGAATAAGCCGTACTCGATCATGTCGCCGGTATCCGTGTAATCTCTCGTTCGGAGACCAACATGAACAGGAGCATTCCTAAAGCGACAGTCTCGGATGTCATTCAACAGGAGTTCCTCAGATAAGTGCTTGCACACGGGCACACCGGCCTTATCGAGATCGACGAAGTTGCTATTGACTGCCAACATGATACTGGTCTCCGTGTGATCCCCATGCCCGACCAGAGCCCATTCCGGGTTAAGGAAGCCGGCCACCTCGAACCAGGAGATGGTCGCGGCAAGAACACCCTGATCTCGAAGCGCACTCATCACACTGGTTAACGGACCTTGGTTCCCCCCATGAGCATTGCTGAAGACGATGTGTGTCACGCCGTACTTCACAAAATAAGAACACACCTCCCTATAGACCCGAGTCAACGTTTCTTCGGTGAGTGAAAGCGTACCCGGGAAGTCGGCATGATAATCGGCGTACCCAATCGGAATTGTAGGTGCTACCACAACGGGGCTAATTTCGCTGATCCGACGCCCGATGGCACGAGCGGCGAAGAAATCCGTTCCTACAGGCAGATGTGGCCCATGCTGTTCGATGCTCCCCGTGGGGATTACTACGGCTTTAGTCTTCGCCAGTGCTTCTTGTGCTTTTGGCCAACTCAAATTTTCGAGATAGTATCCCATTTTTCTAGACCTCCAATGATTCTGTTTTTTGGAGGCCGAGGAAGAGTTGCTCCGAAGCTAGGAAGTGACGTTCCACAACCCGGGCAATTCCTGACTTATCTTTTGTCTCAAGAGCCTCCAGAATATCTCGATGTTCCTCAACCATATCCTCGCCGTGTTGAGTCATATATTGGGAATTGACCTGCGTGGCAACCTGTTGGTGGGTAATCGCAAGAAGAGGAGAGAGCGCACGTTGAAGGAACGGATTCTTTGCCGCCTTTGCAAATCTTAAGTGAAAATCTCGATCTGCATCAGCATAGTCGTCATAATTCTTCTGGGTGATGGCCTTCTCAATTCGCTCAAGGCTCTCCTGCAGCGAAGAGACGTCACGTTCGTCTGCTTTCTCAACAGCCAGTTTTGCAAGAATGATCTCCACGCTCTTGCGAGCCTCCCACACCTCTCCCAAGCTCTTGTTCTCCCGTAGTGCATGCAGAGTGGGCTCCAGCCCAACATCACTATCCACATCACTTTGAATGTAGGTCCCATCACCTATTCTTCTTTCAATAATGTGCATTACTTGCAAAGCGCTGAGTGCTTCGCGTATAGCTGCTCGCCCTACACCCAGTTGCTCTGCTAAGATACGTTCCGGAGGAAGTTGGTCTCCTACACGATATCGGCCTTCTCTGATCGATCGTAGTATCTCATCAACTACAAAGGCAGTGCGGCTCTTTTGTGCGGGAAACTTCATGAAACTTTCCACGGTTAGCCCCTCCCATCATCAGCGTCTCATATTGGTCAGACCTATGATTAATAATACCATGAATGGGTACCCGCTGTCAAGAAGATCACACAAACTAACGCAGCGAAGTGTTCTTGACGCAGGATAAATAAGCCGGCAGTTGACGTCTAATCCTTTACTACATATAATGGTCAGACCGGTTCGATATCTAACCAGAGGATGTTAATAGCCAAGGATGAAGTGGAAACCTTATTATCGACATGAGTTCGATTTACCAGGCACAAGAGATTATCTTGAGATGGTATTCTCCCGTGCTGAAGAGGATGCCCCTCTAGATTCTTCAATCAATACTGGTAGTATCTTGTCCTTTCCCCATACTGCTTTGCACTATGCGGCCATACAGCAAGCACGGGTCATTGTCTCGCTGTACCGAGCAGGCATTGAGAAAGTGATCACGTTGGGGGTTCTTCACCTGTGGGGACATGCTGTTTCTTCTTCGCTCTATTGCCAAACAATGGCTTCTGAGGAGGAACCATCTGTGCGACAGGCGGCATTTTCTACCTTGGCGGGTGCGTTCATACCAACAAAATCTCTTATGTGCACTCCATTCGGCAAGATGTCGTTTGATTTTCCCTCGTTGCAGGACGGCGACGTTATCGGGCGAGACCGGCGGGGATTATTGGCAGAGGAGTTCTCCCTCGATACTTTCTTCAGTCTTCTCCATTACTACTATCTGCTCCATGATCATCCGCTGCCGCAGATCGTTCCACTTTACATCGGAATGACGAGAAACCCGCTTACAGGCTCGTTTGCGATTGCTGGGCGAATCGCTGCTGCCGTACGCAATATGATCACGACTAAGACAGCGATTGTCGCGACCGGTGACGTTGTGCATTACGGCTCTGGGTACTCTCCGCGGGAAGTGATAATCGGCATGCCTGATGATGCGGATGAGCTCAAGAAGAGACTTAGAGACGAGCTCGAGAAAGTGCTAATCCAGGTGATAAACAGGAGAGAATATCAGCTCGCGTTCCTTCGGCTTGATAGATTTTTGAACAATGACCAGCGCTATCTTCTTCCAGTAGTGGCGGAGATACTGGGAAACAGGGCAGAGTATGACATCATTTCCTTCGCATTGTCTGACTATTCCCGTATTAACGATGCCCCTACGCCCTGTGTAGTGGCTTCCAGCCTAGTGGCCTATAGGCCTGGCCCCTACGCAGGGGAAAGGAAGGGACATGAACAATGAACCGCTGTTTACCGTCATTTCTGGTGGGACGATCTATTCACCGGAGTTATTGGGAAAGAAAGACGTTCTCATCGCGGGGGCATGCATTGCCCTCATAGATGAGCGCATCGATTTTCCCAAAAGGGTACCAATAAAGCGCATCAATGCAACGGGAAAGACAGTTCTTCCCGGCTTCATTGATATGCATGTGCATCTGATTGGCGGCGGAGGAGAGGATGGCCCGGCCTCCCGGGTCCCGGAAATCTCCCTCTCCACACTGACCGAGGCCGGGATCACCACTGCAGTTGGGGTCCTCGGGACCGACAGCATCACCCGCTACCCGGAGGCTCTCCTCGCCAAGGTGA
>Ga0315547_1003289_pt1 | contig 10635 bp, 10 predicted proteins | sample SalMarSW160240MG_2_FD_202542 | JGI IMG/M metagenome (GOLD analysis project Ga0315547, IMG submission 202542) | Salt marsh sediment microbial communities from the Plum Island Ecosystem LTER, Massachusetts, United States - Salt Marsh Sediment SW1601-240 ... | reverse complement strand
GGCCGCATCTGCCATCACCCTTGCGAGGGAAGATGCCGCCGCGGGGAACTGGATGAGCCGGTAGCAATCAGGGCGCTCAAGCGATTTGCTGCCGACTGGTATTTTGACCATGTTAATGAATTAGCTGAACCAGAACCTTTCCCTCAGACTCACAGCCAAAAAGTAGCGGTGGTAGGGGCGGGACCTACCGGGTTGTCCTGCGCCTACTTCCTGGCTCAAACTGGTTATCCTGTCACGGTCTTCGAAGCCCTCCCTGTAGGCGGGGGCATGCTCTCGGTAGCCATACCCGACTTTCGCTTGCCGCGGGAGGTTATTGAAAACGAGATAAATTATATCGCCAAGTGCGGAGTGGAGATAAAATACAATACACCAGTAAACATAAATTTCACCATAGAGGATATCAGACACAGTGGCTTTGAGGCTGTTTTCATCGCTGCCGGAGCGCAAAGGAGCCAGAACATTGGCATACCCGGGGAATTGGAGGATATCGAGGGCTTCTATTATGGTTTGAGATTCCTCAGAGATGTAAAGGTTGGCAAGCCTATCAAAATTGGACGCAGGATAGCTGTTATCGGGGGTGGTAATGTGGCCCTTGACTCCTCTCGCACAGCTCTTCGTCTTGGCGCCGATGAGGTGAGTATCTTCTACCGTCGGTCGCGGGAAGAGATGCCAGTAACCGAGTTAGAGTATGATGAGACTCTGGCTGAAGGCGTCCAAGTCAATTTCCTTGCCAGTCCCACCCGCATAGTAAGCGATGATTGGAAGGTAACCGGTTTACAGTGTGTCCACATGAAGCTGGGTGAGCCTGATGCCAGCGGACGCCGTCGCCCAATTCCCATTCCTGGCTCAGAGTTTTTGGCTCCAGCGGATACCGTCATTGCTGCTGTAGGGCAGGCTCCGGACCTGTCGTTTTTACCCCGGGATAGTGCTCTTGAGCGTACTCGCTGGGAAAGGCTGGCGGTTGATGAAAACAGACTAGCTACTAATGTTCCTGGGGTCTTTGCCGGGGGGGATTTTGTCTCCGGGCCAGGCATGGTTATAGAAGCTATTGCGGCCGGCCGGAGAGGGGCCATCGCAATAGACAAATATCTCCAGGGCGATACCTCGCGGGTCGAGATGTATGACCTGAAGCCCAGCGTTATTGTAGGGGAGGGTCTTGTCCCCTCCCAAGAAGAAGAAAGCTGGGAACAACAATTCAGGCCAGAAACGCCGCTTCTCCCTCTCCAGGAGAGGAAAGGTAGCTTTAAAGAGATAGAGCTGAGTTTTTCTGAGGAGAAGGCGAGACAGGAGGCTAAGCGTTGCTTAAGATGCGACTTAGAAAAATAGAAAATACCAAATCCCAAATACTAAATCCTAAACAATATCAAATGACCAAAATCCCAGTGGGTCAAAGATTTGAGTTTAGAACATTGGAATTTAGAATTTGTTTAGGGCTTAGAAATTAGAATTTAGGATTTGATTTGTGGGAGGTTAGGCATGAAATCTATTACTAAACAAAAGACTTTTGAGGAAATCGAGCAGCAGTTAGACGGGTTTGACCGAGTATATATTGCTGGTTGTGGCACATGCGCCACAATGACTAAAACTGGTGGAAGAGAAGAGGTTATGGCAATGAGGGAGCGTCTACAAGAGCTGGGCAAGCTAGTCACCGGCTGGACAGTTATCCCTACCGCTTGTGATGAGATGACCGAAGTAGCTGTTAAAGAAAATAATGGAGCTATCCAGAATGCCAACTGTATTCTGGTCATGGCTTGTGCTTTAGGAGTGCATAAGCTGAGTACCTATATTAACAAGCCGGTCATTCCAGCATTGGATACTCTTTTCATAGGAGTCGAGGATAGTCCAGGCTGTTTTCAGGAGGTTTGTGCTCAGTGTGGTCAGTGCATCCTGGGACAGACTGCTGGCATCTGTCCCCTGACGGCATGTCACAAAGGTTTGCTGAACGGTCCATGTGGTGGCACCGACAATGGTAAGTGCGAGGTGGATAAGGAAAAGGATTGTGCCTGGACTCTGATATATCAGCGACTAGAAGAACAGGGCCGGCTTGATTTGATGCGTAAGTATCATGCCCCCAGAGATTACAACGCGGTCCTCAGGCCGCGAACGATCAGGATTACGTGAAGGAGGAGCTATGGCGCAGAGTTTTAGGGAAGTTCTCAAATCTGACAAATTTGTGATAACCAGCGAAATCGGTCCACCGAAGGGGACAAACATCGAGAAGATGCTTCATCATATTGACCTTCTCAAGGATAAAGTAGATGCGCTGAACGTTACTGACCACCAGAGCTCCGTGATGCGCTTTCCCTCCATTGGCGGCTGCCTGGCTATTAAAGAACAAGAAGGCGAGCCCATATTGCAGATGACTTGCCGCGATCGTAACCGCCTTGCCCTTCAAGCTGAACTTCTCTTCGCGTACACCCGGGGTATAAGAAATGTCCTCTGCCTGACTGGAGATGCTGTTGTAGTTGGCGACCACAAGGCCGCCAAGGGCGTTTTCGACCTGGATTCTGCCCAATTGTTGAGGACAATTCGGCAGATGGAATCGGGCAAAGACCTGGGAGAAAATGAGCTCGATGGGACTGTGGAGTTCTGTGCCGGAGCCATAGTCACACCTGAAGCAAACCCGATTGAGCCTCAGTTAATCAAGTTTGAAAAGAAGATTGAAGCCGGTGCCGAATTCTTTCAGACTCAAGCCATCTATGACCTGGAAAAATTTGCTAAGTTTATGGAATATGCCCGCCAATTCCCGGTCAAGATACTGGCTGGCATCATCCTACTTGTGTCAGCAAGAATGGCGAAGTATATGAATGAAAATGTCCCGGGCGTCTTTGTGCCCCAAAACTTAATTGATGAATTAGCGGCTGCCCCCAAAGGCGAGGCAATCAATAAGGGTATAGAAATCGCAGGTCGGATGATTGCCACTCTGGAAAAAGAATCCATATGCGATGGAGTCCATGTCATGGCCATAGGCCGGGAAGAGGTGGTTCCAGATATCCTGAAAGCGGCGGGACTTGCTACCTAGTACAACATGAAAAAGGAAGTTAAGCAACCACAGTAAACTCTACTGTTTTAGGCGATAACCCATTTAAAGTCGGGGTGAGATGATTTGAACCTCCGACCACCTGAACCCCATGTAGCTAGTAGAAAAGGCAGCGACCGCTTGCCTCCTTTCCAAAGCTTATTATATCTTCTTTTTCTTGGTAAGACCAGGATATAACCGCTATCATAGGTGTGAATTACATGGGCGAGAGCAATTACCCCACTACAACGAGCACGCAAAAGGCACAAGATGAACAACCGCAATAATGGCACCAGCTAATAAACTTGCACCGCCCTCTTTCCACGGGCCTGTTTTCTTTCTTACGCAGAGTTGCACTACACCATCAAACAATAGTACAAAACCAGCTATTAAAAAACTATAAAATAACCAAATAGCCATCTTACATACCTACAGTTTTATAACTCCTATGGACTACCAGAACTTTGAAACCCAGACCGCGTGAACCCCATGTAGCTAGTAGAAAAGGCGGCGACCGCTTGCCTCCTTTCGCTGAATATTATAACATCAAATCATTAAACTGGTATTCAGAAGACCCTCCATAGTTTTGCTATATCTACGCGTCTTTCTGATTGGTCAATTCGGGTGGAATCATAGACAATAGCTTTGAAACAAGGTCACGAATAGCATCTATATTAGTTGCAACATCCTGCACAGTCATATCCACAGAGTGAAAATTACTGTGAAGAGCTTCGGCTTGATAAAATATATTATTTATACTTTTATCACCTGTTTCTCGGCTTAGTTCAGCAACAAACCACCTCAAACTGCGGTGATTCGCGAGTCTGATGTTTCTACTCTCGGCCAGAGCCTCTAATGCTTGTGAAACGCCTCCCCAAAGCAATTCGCTCGCCTTCCCAACCTCTTGTTTCTGTAGCATCAACTGTCCATTTTCCATGTATTCCAAAGAGGCCTGAACGTGTTTTCTTATAGAGTCTTTTACCTCATTATTTACCTTTATCGTATTCAATTAAGCCCCCTGTTTTCGCGTCAAATTTGACGATTACAATTTTGGGGGGCCCAAGCACACTTACGTCGTATTGAAGCACCCAAATATCCCCCGTTTTCTTGACGCCTTCCAATCTACGAAAAAGGTAGTATTGATTTAGGAACGAATCAGCTCTCTTTACAGCATCTTCAGCCGTTGTAATTTCGCGCATTATTCCTATTCTCTCCCATGATTTTTTATATTTAATCCTATTCGCTCAACAAGAACTGCCACCTATTATTTAGGTCGCCAATTTTCAAGCTCCACTTGAACCCCATGTAGCCGTTAAAAAAGGCAGAGACCGCTTGCCTCCTTTCAATCCCTCATATTACTCCTCATTCTTTTATCCAGTCAACCACTAGCAAATCATAAAATTAAACTAATGAGGGGGAGCCAATGTCAGCTCCCCCATTTTCAATTATCTGTCCACTTCATCAGCCGTCAAGAATAATGGCTTCGCCTAGATTTCAGCCGTTCTTGGCAGCTTCTATTTATATTTATCCAACCCACGCTGTTGCATAAAATCTGACATAGCAATCTCATAACCTTCCTCTCGCATTCTCATGTGTTTTATCAAAGCCCAAAAGTCTATAACTAGTCCGCTACCAGCAAACAAACACAAATATATTGGTATAATCAATATAGATAGATTCATACCATCACTGATAATATTCAAGCTACCTATCACAGCAATAACCAAAGAAAAAACCAGAATCAGTGCCCATGTCGTAATTAGAGGTGGTAGTGTTTTCAGGGCTCTGCCGTGCATCTCAGCCACACTTAACTCAGTAAGGACATCTCTTGATTCATTTGTAATTAAGTGCGCATCAATAGCATGTTTTTCGAAGGTTTCATAGTCGTCAATATTGCCAAAATCAACCTTTTTAACACTCTTTACCAACTGTTCATTTAACCACTCATGAAACACCCTATATAATTCAGTTACTTCGTCTATTTTTACAGGTTGCCCCCGTATGTATGAAGCCATAAACATATATTGACCAACCAGACGTCGAGAAATATCAGGATATTGCTCAGCTGATTTCCGCATCCTATCCTCTAATTTTTCCATATGATTCCTCAAACGTTCACAACTTCTATCCGTCCAATCCGTGTAATATTGGCTCCTAAATGTCCCGAACGCTAACGATACAGCTAATAATGCACCAGAGGCTGCGGCAACAGCAGCCATAATAGTCACCAAAATATTATCACTAACGGTTTCCGCAACAAATTGCCCAAAATAGAAAAGTGCTGCCAAAGCTACCGCTACACAGACATGAACCAGCACACTAGCAAATGAGCGAAGAGAAACCTTGTCCAGAATCCGAAATAGAAACCGAAAAGCCCTAGCCAATTGCGCCCTCTAACACCACCTCAACTTACCTTCCTCTACTCCAGCGACTACCTCTTTCCACCTTTAGATATAATCCGTTAACTAAATTATACCACGACTCAGACTTTATAACCTTTACCTCCCTTTTGCTTTTCTAGTTTCCCACAAATACAGCCCAAACCACGTATGCTCCTCACGCTCCGCCTTGCTCATTCTCCCTAACTCAACCAACATCTCTCTTCGAGGGTAGGCGCCAAACTCATGCTTTATCCATTGAGAGAAGCCTATCCAGCCGGGGAACACCCAATCCTTACTAAAGTGATACCAAAGCGGAAACAAGGAAACAAATCTTGAAAGCACAATCCGACCTATCAGGTCACAAAATGATGAAATGTTACGCCACACTCAAACAGGCCGCCACACGATATTGGTGACAACCAGACGCCCAACTGCTATACTGGAGACAGCAAACCAGTAGTTGAAATAGCCACTGGAGGTGAGTTGCCCGCATTACAAGAGTGTTACAGAATGGTTGTCACCACAGTGTAAGGAGGTGAGCATGGCTGGAAAGAAGGGAGATGTTAAGATCCGAAGAATGGTTGAGTTCGACTTGCCACGAGTGAATGAGATAGACAACTTGCTTTTTGGTGAAGAGCGAGTACCTAGTTGGCCGTTTTCATTTGAATCTTATTGGGCATTGTATCACCCTGAACTAAGTTTTGTTGCTGAAGCAGGAGGCAGGGTGGCAGGCTTCATAGTGGGGACCATGGTAGAAGAGGAACACAGTCAGTCCATCACTAGCTTGAGGCACACGATAGACCGTCCCCCTCGGCACCGCAAGGTCGGGTGGATCGACATGATTGGCATCGACCTCGGGTATCAACATATGGGGATAGGCCGAGCTTTGGTCGAAGCGTTTGATGAAGAATGCAAGCGCCGTGATGCAGTTATGGGGGGTATCGTTAGAGAGAGTGACGAAAGGCTCAGGAATTTCTTAACGGCTGTAGGCTTTGAGCGTTCAGACCTAGTTTTCTACCAGAGGGAGTAGAAACACCTTGTCCGGACCGATACTATTCACTATCCTAGGATATGTCGTAGCTTAACAGTCTGGCTTTATGTTCAATCGTGCACCCAACACACCGTATACTGCAGGGACGTTGCAATTGGCTTTAGACATTCTCAAACCCATCCTATTGCCCGATGGCGACTATGTCACTATAATATTCAAGCAAAACTAGACTATGTTGTACATATTTACTACTCGAAGTACCGGTAACTAACATGCGAAGGCGTTTCTCATTTGTTATCTACTTAGCTATTGCATTTGTGGCCCTTTCCGCAATTGCATATTCCATTCATTATCTCATTTTTCGTGATATTCACCATATATTTATCTATATGGTCGGTGATCTTGCCTTTCTGCCCCTCGAGGTTCTATTAGTGGTGGTTATCATCGAGCGCCTCCTGACCCGCCGAGAGACGCAAGCTAAACTGGAGAAACTAAATATGGTGGTGGGAGCTTTCTTCAGCGAACTGGGCAATCGCCTCCTTCAAGACCTCCTCAAACATTTCGATAACCGCCTGGAGATTTCCAGTCACCTGAACATTACTGATAACTGGACAAAGAAAGATTTCCAAAAAGCTGTCGACTTTGCGCACCACCTCGAAGTCGAGGTTGATTGCCGAAATATAGACCTCGGCAAGCTCAAAGCCTTCCTGGCACAAAAGCGAGAGTTCTTGTTGACACTGCTCGAGAACCCTAACTTGCTGGAGCATGACCGGTTTACCGACCTGCTCTGGGCAGTTACCCACCTGGATGAAGAGCTTGATGCAAGAACATCGCTTATTGGTCTTCCTGATAAAGACCTGGAGCACCTTGCTGGCGATATCCGGAGACTGTATGACCACCTGGCTAGTGAATGGTTAGACTATGTTCAGCACTTGAAATCGAAGTATCCCTACCTTTTCTCGCTGGTCCTGAGGATTCATCCGTTCCAAGAACAGCAGTCCCCTATAATAACCTCATAGAGCCGGACTTTGTTATCTCCAGCTATAAGGCGAAGCTGTGGACACGTCTTATCCAGTTTCTAAGTTGCGTCTTTTATTTCCAGCTTCATTGTTCAACATTTAGGCATCGAGTGCTAATTGAAGAGCTGGCTGATTTGTACCCCTACCTTTTTGGGATTCATAAGTTAAGAAGTTGACAGATAAAATCTAGGTATTATAATAAGTTCCCGACATATAATCAGGCTTAAATCCCGACGCAATGCTGCTTTATATAACAGATCGGGGCAGGATTTATTAGCACAAAATATACAAAAGAAAGGATGATAGACTAATGAAAACCTAGTGCATCAGATCAAATCTCCGCGTATGGTATTGTCAAGCCGTGGCATATTCTTTGGAGTCTGAAAACCGCATAGAGTACTTCGTTGACTCCACGTAAGGAGGGTTTAACAACCGGATATGATGTGTATTTCATCGGCATAAATACTGTACGCAGACGAGGCCGGCTCACTACTAGTTAGTATGTGAAATTACGGACCGATTCAACAAAAACGATTCTATAAATAAGGAGTGTTAACTATGGAGTTTGGTTTTACTGAGGAGCAAGAAAAGCTTAGAAAAGAGCTACATGACTTTTATGCTAACGAACTTCCAGAAGATATCTCTGGTGTTCCTGCCTTAAGCAAGGAGTTACAGAATTTTTGGATGGACCTCCAAAAGAAAGCTGGGAAAAAAGGCTATCTTACTCCGGGGTGGCCTAAAGAAACTGGTGGTTTGGGGCTTGGTCATATAGAAGTCGGGGTTGCCAATGAAGTAGAGGCGTACTGGGGCATAGCGTGGCCCGACGCTATCGGACTGCATATCTGCGGTCCTGGTTTACATCTCTTCGGCACCGAAGAACAAAAGAAGAGGTTTTTGCCCGAGATATCCAGCGGCGAAAAAATCTGGTACGAGTGTTTCACTGAACCAGAAGCGGGCACGGATGAAGCTAACCAGCAAACGCGTGCCGTAAAACAAGGTGATGAGTGGGTCATTAATGGTCAGAAAATATATATCACCGGCGGCTACAAGCCGGACTGGGTTTATGTTGAGGCTAGAACAGCCGACACTATCCCCAAGCATCGAGGACTTACCCTTTTCTGTATCAAGGCAGATACTCCTGGGATAAGTGTTACTGCATTGCCATGCATGGGTGGATACCGGGCAAACATATTCTACTTTGATGATGTCAAGGTAGCAGACGATGCTATCGTCGGAGAGGTAAATCGAGGATTCTATCATGTAATGGCTACATTTGAGTTTGAAAGGTCCAATACTGGTGGGGCCACCCGAGCCAAGCGAGAATTGCAGGAACTGGTCCAGTTCTGCCGTGAGACCAAGCGCAACGGACAGCCACTCGTTAAAGACCCGTCAGTACGAAAGGCAATAGCCAAGATGGCTATTGATATTGAAGTGCTGAGACTGTCTGCTTGGCGCACTGCCTGGAGATTTGGCGAAAGGAAGCGGCTAGGGCCACTTGACTTTGACCTGACCGGACTTTCCAGCCGGCTGAATGGTATGTCTCACCCGACAATGAGGATGAATATTCTTGGTGCCTATGGTCAGCTCCGAATGGGTTCAAAGTATGCCAAACTGGCCGGCTCTCTAGAGCGCGCGTGGCAGATTACCCGAAGTATGCACTACGCTGGTACCATAGAGGCAATTAAGATAGTGCTGGCGGGTAGGGTGCTTGGCTTACCTAGAATACCAGCCAAGCTGAATACGACCATAACGAAGACCTTACAAGAGAAATAAATTGCCTGACGGATACACTTATTTCGTGAATTATTGATTGAAAGGAGCAAAAGAATATGAACTTTGAGCTTAGTGAAGAACAACAGATGCTCAAGCAAGCCGCCCGTGAATTTCTAGAGAACGAGTGCCCTGAGCGTGTGGTGAGAGAAACCGAGGATAGCGATTCTGGTTATTCTCCGGAATTGTGGAAAAAAGCAGCTGACCTAGGCTGGTTGGGACTGATCTATCCGGAGACGTACGGCGGTAGTGAAATGAGTATCCTAGATATGGCTATTCTCTACGAGGAAATGGGCCGGGCTCTTTTTCCCAGTCCGCATCTTTCTACAGTAATCCTTGGAGGACTTACTATTCTGGAGGCAGGCAACGAGAAACAGAAAGCTGATATATTGCCTAAGATAGTCAAGGGAGAGATGATTCTGGCTCTTGCCCTGACCGAACCTGAGGCAATGTGGGATGGTAAAGGTTGGCTGGCTGAAGGAGTGACTGTGCCAGCTGTTGCTCAGGGTGATAAATATGTAATCAGCGGCACAAAATTGTTTATCCATGATGCTCGCATTGCTGATTATTTACTGGTTGCGGCTAAGACCCAAAAAGGAGAAAAGACAGAGAACAACGTGACAGTTTTCTTGGTTGATGCAAAGAGCCCGGGAATAACTTATACCACACTTCGAACTACCATTGGGGATAATCGTCAAAGCGAGGTGGTTTTTAATAATGTAGAAGTTCCTGGCGAAAACATAATTGGTAAACTGCACGGCGGCTGGGCGATACTGGAGAAAGTTGTGAAAGTGGGGGCTGTCTTATTAAGTGCTCAAATGGTTGGTTCTGCAGAGAAGGCTATGGAACTAGCCGTAGACCATGCAAAAACCAGGATACAGTTCGATATGCCAATCGGTATTCACAACTGGGTTCAAGAGTATTGCATTATGGCTTTTGCCGATGTTCAGGGTACCAGGAATCTGGTCTATGAAGCTGCTTGGATGCTCAGTCAAGGTATGCCTTGTGATCTTGAAGTGGCAATGACCAAAGCCAGGGCTAACGAAGCTTGCGTGGATGCCCATTGGCAAGTTCACCAGGTGCTGGCTGGCGTTGGTTTCATTACGCAGGACGGTGTTTTACCCCTTCATACTAAGCGAGGCAAAGTATGCCAGCTTTATTTGGGTGATACCGACCACTATATAGAAAAGATCGCTCAACAGGTAGAAAAGTGGCCAGATGTAGAAAAGCCTAAGGGAAAGCCTTTGGGTATTTTTGATGTGCCTGAGGATCTACAGGTACCCAACTGGGATGTTTGGGCAAATCAAATTAAAACTGCAGGGAAACTGTGGTAGGTATTAATTCCATAATAGCTGGATAATAACCATTTGCCATTAACATAGCGGGTCCCGGTGTGGTGATTAATCACGGGAATCCAGCTAGTGGATATGCTGCTGCGATTTCTCATAAGTAAAA
>Ga0315547_1003285_pt1 | contig 10641 bp, 11 predicted proteins | sample SalMarSW160240MG_2_FD_202542 | JGI IMG/M metagenome (GOLD analysis project Ga0315547, IMG submission 202542) | Salt marsh sediment microbial communities from the Plum Island Ecosystem LTER, Massachusetts, United States - Salt Marsh Sediment SW1601-240 ... | reverse complement strand
CAGCCACTTCTTTTACCAGTTGAGCTCCCATATTTTCGTACGGGTCTTTTAGCTCAATTTCCTTGGCTACAGTTACTCCATCGTCAGTCACAGTAGGAGCACCAAAACTCCTGGACAGTGCTACATTTTGTCCTTTAGGGCCCAGAGTAATGGTTACTGCATCAGCCAGTTGATCTACACCTTTTGCTAAAGCCTGTCTGGCTTCAGATTTAAATAAAAGTTGTTTAGGCATTATATATTTCCTCCTTTTGTTTGAAGTTGTTATTCTGCTATTGCTAAAACGTCATCTATACCGAGGATAAGATACTCTTCATTATCGAATTCTACTTCCGTTCCTCCGTATTTGGCAAAGATGACCGTGTCTCCCTTCTTGACACCTTTAAAATCGGGTCCGACTGCTATTACTTTGCCCTTCTGAGGCTTATCCTTGCTGGCGGTTTCAGGAAGATATATTCCTCCTTCTGTTTTTTCCTTCTGTTTAAGGGGCTTTACTACAATTCTTTCTCCTAGGGGCTTAATTTTCATCCTTTCTCCTCCCTTTCTAATTTTTCTAACTTATAATTCTTATACTCTTGCCACACTTCTCGCCTTTTTCCCACTACCTTTGGATAATCAATATTCTCTCTACCCATTATTACTACAAGAATAGCCCAGGTTTCTTTCCCCGAGTCACTTTGTAGCCGATTAATTTACGAGTGTTTCTTTTCTTCTTTCTTTTGTTCAGTAGTTATGATTCCACGCAAAAAAGTCTCGCTAATAACTTCTGCCTTATCAACAAAAGGTCCTTTTCTTTCATTGATTATCCATTGGGAAATAAAACCGATAATGGTGCCGTGTAAAACATAGGCTTGGTTTACTGAATTAAATGGTCGAAAAACTCCCTTTTCAATTCCCTCATCGAGAGCATGGGCTAAAAAACTTATATATTTTTTATAATCACTCTGCATCTTTCGTATGTATCGGCTTTCAAAATCCTGGTGCAGGGCCCCTCTTATGAAAAAAAGAACATCGAAAAGAGCCCTTTTTTTCTCAAAAAAAGTAAAGTGGGCATTGATCAGTTTTTTGATTAGCTGGCAAGGGTCCTCTATTCCAGCTATTTCTTGCTTACAGTAAGTCAGCAGCTCCTCGATGCTTTTTTTGGTTAAGTAGGATACCAGATGTAACTTATTTCTAAAATGGTAGTAAATAGTGCCCTTTCCTACATCAGCTTCTTCAGTAATCTCCTCAAGCGTAGCTCGGAAAAGACCCTTTTTGGAAAAAGTTTTGTATGAAGCACGGATAATTTTATTCCTGGTATTGATTTTTCTTCTCTTGTCTCGGCTTAATACTTCGGTCATTTTTCTTCTCCAACTCTTGATTGTTTAATAAAAAGCATTTTTCTATTATTTTTGACTATTTAGTCAGAATTGAGTGAATCGTCAGATAATTATAATCAATTTTTAGGAATTGTCAAGGGGACACCTCAAAGTCTTTGAAACACAACTGTTACAGACCACCAACTAGTTAGATAAAGACTGACCAGGAAGGGAAAGGAGGAAGTATGAATATTGAAGGACGAATCTTTTTGAGATAGGAGGCTTTAGATGGAGCAATTCTAAAAACAAAAAGAGCCTATTAAAAGCGAATTTTCCTCATCTAGGTAAATAGAAATTACGGAAGTGAACGTGATTAGGAAACCTTAGATTGCCAAATCGCGTTACAAACAGAATGAGGACTTTGTTTAAAGGAATAGATGGCATGTTTTTATACACAAGGCGATAAATGATAGTATGAAAATCAGACTATACCCTTTACTAAAGAGAGATACAAGCACTTTAGCCTTACCTTGGAGAAGAAGGATTGTGTAAGGTTGTAAAATAAGGATTTTTGTTTAGAGGAAAGAGGTCAATGTCGCACTTTTATACAGAAGGTGACAAATAAGAATGTAATTCAATCTTTTAATTTGGGCCATAATTAAATTATCTTATTTGATTGATTTTCTTAGATGCTTGCTCAAGCACAGTCATTTTGCCATCATAAATGAACTATGGTGATTCGGAAATAGACGAAGCAAGGGGAGAAAAGTAATAACGATTCGACAAAAACATCACTAGAGAAGAAATAGCGATCAGGCAGAAGCTAAGAATAAATAGGGATTTTATCTCTATTCAATGCATCAGGGTCACCCCCAAGAAAGGAGCAATAATACCTGTTAATCCTATGAGGGTAAAATCTATGCCCTGGTAGGTGGGAATATCCTTGCTTTTAGTTCTGTTAGTAATGAATTGAACCCGTGCTAGCTCTCCCGCTCCTACGGTAAACCCAGAGATGATACTGGCAGGAACAATATACCAGATAGTGGAGGCAAAAAAGTAGCAAAGGGGAATAAAGCTTGCCAGAAAAAAATTCAGAATCAAGGAATGACAAGCCCCCTTCTTATCAATATAATGCCCCCAAAAGAGATAAGAAAATATAAGGAAAAATGAGGAAACGCTGACCAATTTTCCCATAGAAACAGCAGATTATGATCCTCAAAGAATTTTCTTTCAACTTGAGAAAGAACGAATTCTAATTTGACAGTTTATAGTATGTCTTTCCTCAATTTCGGATCCTGATTTCTCTCCCTTTGAGGTATTATCAAATTTCAATGGACAATCTCAAACCCTAGAACTTCTGAAACTATGATTAGTTCGTTGGTAGATAAGTTGCCTCGATTTCACAAAGTGCCTGATTTGACCCTCTATGATCTTCCTTTTGAAAAAGATCAGGAGATTTTCCTGACTTTCACAGCTTTTGTCCCTTTCGGGCTTTCTTTAGGCTCAAAAGAAACTTTATCTCCTTTCTCTATCTTTGAGTTTTCCTCAATGTTCGAGATATGGACAAAATAATCTCTCCCCTGGGACTTGATAAACCCAAAGCCCCTTTTGCTACTGAACCACTTGGCTAGGCCTTTCATACTAACTACCTCAATTTTCGGGGCTGCCTTTTTTGGCTGGGTAGTGGTAAAAAGCAGTAGCGACCAGCTAGGCTACTTGATTTCGGAAGACAGCCCCATTTTTATTTTTCCTCTATTTGATCCATAGAAATGACAATCTCATCCTCAGCTTCAGCGTTGATATAATAGCGATTCCCGATTTGTTTCTCTCTTCTAACCTTAATATATCTCCTCCCTAGCCTATCATAGATACTGCCATCATCCTCTCGAACATATCTTTTTATAGACAGTTTCCTACCTCCTTAATTTTCCTCCTATTTCTATTCCTCGTTTATCGCTTCGCTTAACCTCTGAATCTGCGTCTTTATTTTCTTCAGCTTTTCCTGGCCTAGCTCGCTCAATTCTTCTTCCTCTAAGATATAGTCTGCTTCCACGAATATGATCATCAAGCCTTCGTTGACTATACCTAAAACCTCGCTGTACTTCCCTTCAGGAGTGTTCTTCATGGTTCGCTCCTTTCGGAGAGCTTGCCTAGCCGGTAGAGGCGCAAGCCCCTTTTTTATTTTTTCGGCTATTTCTCCCTGTCTTTTGGCTCAGGGAAGCCCCACTTTGCTGCTAGGTCATCGGCAGCCTTCTCCCATTCTTGGTGATTTTCTTTTCCTGCTGTATCCCCGTGTTTCTGACTACTACCGGAAAAAAGTTTGCCGCAAGACCAGCAAAAAAAGCAAAAGTAATAGTACCCAAAGAATCGTAATAATAAGATTCCCGCATAAAAGAGGGTATTCTTCGGTTAAAAAACAACTCTGATCTCTCGCTCTTTAGGAGCAAACACCTAAAGGCTGTGACCCATTTTGGTCCATATTTTCCCTATTGACTTTGCACGCGTAGAAACTCTCGGGGAGCCATTCCATCTAGACATTATCCCTATCTTCACTAGCTCTGCTTTTTTCTACTTCTGAACCTTATTTCATCAGCAAACCCCTTTGGACGATTTACCTTAATCTTGATATTGGCAAGTCCTTTTTTGTTGAAAAAATCTATTCCCTTAACTTTTGAGCTTATCTGATTTAGAAGAACCCTTAGTAATACAACTTTATTTATGAATCCCTTAACGCTCACTTGGTCAATCGCTCCAAGGGGGAACTCAAATAGGGTTATTGCTTTACCTTTTGAGCTTCTTTCCAGAATCAGTCTTTGAGTAGTTAAGAAAAGATTCCCTTCCCCTTGCAAGGCTCTCTCAGAGTGCTCAACCCACCTAAACTCCTTAACTATAACTTTTTCCTCTCTTCTTTTTTCTTCTCCCGATTTTATAATCATCTCTAACCTCCTTTTTTTCAATGGAACAACAACCTTAACTTCGGTTAGCTAATCGAATGGCTTGACACCCCTTCCTCAGATGCAGTCTCCTCTAAAAGTTTTAACCTTTGCTCAGCAGCCTGCAAGATCATTTCTAGCATTTCAGCATAGGAATTTCCAGCAATTTTTGTCATTTTCACAAGATGTCCATCCCAGCACCAACCCGGGTTAGGATTCACCTCAAGGAGCTTTGGGCTACCTTCAGCATCAAGCCTCCAGTCAAATCGGCAGTAATCCCTGCATTCAAGCCGTTCAAATAGTTTCAAACAACATTCAATAATGAATTTTTCCGTTTCCTCGGGGAGTTCTGCCGGAATGGAACGGAGCTTCCAATAGGGGGAATCCAGAAGCCATTTGGCCTCGTAACCACAGATTTTTGGAAACTCTTTTGGAAGCAAGGAGTAATCCTCTTCGGTAATGGGCAAAACAGTATAATCTTCGGGCGGATTGCCAATAATTCCCACGCTTAAATCTTTTCCAATGAGGAATTCCTCAACAAGAATGGGTTTATCATAGCCAAATTTTTCTCGTATTTCGGAAATCGCATTCGTAAGTTGCTCAATACTGTATGCTACACTCCTTTGGGTGATTCCAAAGGAGGAATCCCCGAAGTTTGGCTTTACAATAACAGGAAAATCAAATGAAAGTTCAAAAGTTGTGTGCTCTGGTTCGATGAAAAAGGACTCGGGCACTCGAATTCCCATCTCCTTGGCGATGCCACACACCAATGATTTGTCATAGCAGTAAGCGAGACACTGAGGTCTGGCACCCGTGTAGGGAATTCTAAACACGTCCAGTAAGGCTGCTACGTGGAGTTCCTTTGTCTCATCATTGCAATACCCTTCGTCACACAGATTCAATACAAGGTCCACTTTCTGCCTTTCTCTTAGTTTAACCAGGTCCTGAATTAAGGTATCGTGATTGGCAAGGTACCTGAATGAGTAATTTCCGTTCTGCTCGAGTACCCTCAATGCTCCTTTCAGTTGGTCGACTGTATAGAGATCATCGTCATCAAAAACGCCCCAAGGCTTCACAGGGTCAGCTTTTGTGGGATCACCAAGAATGACAACTACATTCCTTGAACTCATTTTTTTCTTAACTTTTATTGGCATCCACTCTTTACGAACTAGGCCGCTTACAATGATTCGCCTCTTTATCATCCCTAAATCCTCATTGCGCTTTGAATCGGATAATACTGTGGCGTGCACGGTAATCTTCCTAAAGCCCGCCGTTTTGAGAAGCTCACTCAAGCTTTCCTGGCCATACAGTCTCTCAGCATAAAATTGGTCGACAATAATACCCTTTTCCACATGAGTAATGATCTCACGGGAGATTAGGCGCTGTCTGTCCAATGAAAAGGAACGCTCTCGACAAACAAAATACTTCTTGTCCATCCATTCCCAAGACTTCGGTTGGAAGTGTTCCCGCAGGTATTCCCCGTCAGCAACATCGATGAGCAGCCGTCCCCAAGGCTTGAGAATTCTGAAAACTTCTTTTAGAACTCTCATGTCATCCTGAGTCGTTTCAAAATAGCCAAAACTGTTCCCCAGTATCAGCACCACCTCAAAGGTATCGGGCGGGTATGGGAGTTTCCGAGCATCTCCTTCTCTAAATTTAACAACCAACCCCTCTTCTTTTGCCTGTGTTCTCGCCTTTTGGATCAGGTAGTGCGAGCGATCTAATCCCTCAACATTTTGAAATCCCCGTCTGGTCAGTTCAAGGGAGTGTCGCCCCTGTCCACAGCATAGGTCCAGAATTCCTTCTTCTGGTGAGAGCCTGAGAATTTTAAACAATAAGTCAACTTCCTTCCTGGTGATATCCTGGTCATCTACCACATCTCCGTCTGTTTTCAAGTACATCGAGTTGAAGATGGCTCGCCACCAATCGGATTGCACGTGCTCTTCCAAGTCGAGTACACGCCCAAGGCACTTGATACGTCCCGGGGCGACTCTTCTCGTTCGCGGAGACTCCGGCATAGATGATTTCTCTTTCATCCCTTTATCCTCCTTATGCCAAAAATGGTCAAAGATGTGTTACCTTAACGAGCGTCGGCTTTCCTTCTTAACAAGTATTCGATGTCTTTTTCTTAACCACATGCAAGATACAGAATCACTAAGGGCATTTCGATTTAGAGATAACCGCCTCTCTCTATTGCGGGAGTAGGGATGGTTTCTTTCGAAAATGAGGAGCAGGAGTGGAGCTTGAATCACAAGGACATCACTCCTTCTAAACTTCTTGAGCATCTATACTTTTGGAAAGCTCTCTGCATCGCCAAATTAGCCGAGAGAGATCTTTCTATTATCCACTGCATACAAGTGTTTTATGGTTCTTGAACAATAGAATAGAGCGCTGATAAGTGATAAGACGGCTATAGCTACTAGCGAATAAAAGGGCGTATTGAGCAGCGTGCCAACGAGGATGAAGAGGATGTAGCTATTCTTTCTGCCATCAAATTTTCTGAATACCTGTTCAATTCGCCCATAATCTTGAAGGGGACGGTTCCTTATTGCGCTTGCGAAGACATGCCCACAACGAGAGGAAAAACTATCAAACAACACTATGAAGATGCCCAGCAAAATCGCTGAAACCCCGTAGGTCCCCGATAAGTAGATGGCTAGAACGATATACCATGAATGCTCAAACAGAAAATCGAAGGGATGCTCCATTTTTCCAATATTTGAGGAAACTATTTTTATTCGTGAAAGTTTTCCGTCCACACCATCCATGAACGAGACAATAAAGGTGAGACCGGAGGCTAATGGTAGATACCCACTAAGAAAAAAGAATGTGGAGGTATAGGCAATAATGTTCGTTAGTATGGTGACCTGGTTTGGTGTAATCTTGGTATTTGCTAATCTCTTCACAATAAAGTTTTCTATTGGCTTATTCACATAAGTTGCGAGCAAGTCATTTCTTCCTTTGCAGGCATTCTTTATCAAAAGCTCCTTTGCTTTGACCAGGTCTTTCTTGGTGTCAATGTCTATCCAAAAAGGATTGATGTCTTTGCGCAGCTTGCGAACATATCTGTTAATCTGCGTAATATCGAATATTTCAGCATCTCTGCTCAGAGCAGCCTTTCTGATACCATCTGCAAGTTCAGTCTTCCCTTCTTTTAGGGCTTGTCCGATGTAAAAAAATATTTTTGGCGAACACAAGAAGATACCAGTATCTGTGCAATTTGATTCTTCTATATCTTTACCGATGTCAACAATCCTTCCCTTTTTTTCTAGAACTTTGGTGTCTCCGGACGAGGCCTCCTCTCTACCAACTGCTAAAAAAACAGAACTCCTCATATTCCTCATATAATGCATATGATGACCAATAAGTTCTCTCAGAATACGGTTATCGAATATGTGGTCTGCCATCAACAGAACAAACTCTTCCTTCAGCAGTTCTTTGGCTTTTAAAACAGAGACTCCATTTGCTGTTTCCCAGTTTGTATTTTGAATATAAGTGATCTTGACCCCTAATTTTCCTCCATCTCCCAACTTGGCTCTGATTTTCTCTCCGAGATAACCAACAACAACTACAAATTCATCAATGCCAGCTTGTTTCGCGGTAAGTATTACCCTTTCGATATAAGGATAAACCCAAGAGCCGGACCAAGGGTTTGGGTCCATCTTTAATTAAACCTCCAAATCTACCACCTTTTCCAGCAGCAATTATTAAGGCCTTCATGCTTTCCTCCTAGGCATATTTTTCTTGGCAGTACCTTAAAAACTTCTCCCTCCTCAATGAGTTTCTAAAACGTGCATAACACTAGATATATGTGCATCCGGAACCCAACTTCTGTATAGAACCAAAATAAGATCTCGTTGGCGTGGCAGGAATCCTCTTGCTTTAAATTGGTGCTTTCAACAGTGATGGTAATAAGGTCGTCGTTGCTTCGCGGCTTGATGAACTCCGCAATGAAGAAGGCGACTCCGCCGATTGAGGAGAAATAATAAAACTTCTCGTCTTTGCAAACCTGGTAACTGGACTGCTTAAGCCGCCCAGAGTCTCTTCGTGTCAAAGTAAAGGTCTTGCTCATTGGCTTGAGTTTTTCCATTCTAATCACCCCGCCTTTCTTCATTCCTCCCTGCTGGCCCTGCCGAATGGTGGTCACCCATAGTTTATTTTCAGCAGGACAGACAGGAATTTTGTTGTATTTTGTCCTCTTCCTCCATATATCTGGTAACAACCTGTTTATCCGTCCTACCTCTTTTTCAATGACCCCTAAATTTTTCTGACTTTTTTCGGTCAATGTCTCTATGTCTCTTGTCAATTGTGCTTCCCCGAGTATCACCTGTAGCGCATTTCTTATTTGTTCTATATTTTCTCCCCTGATTTCAAAAATTTGACCTCATTTTCCCTGAAAGTGTCCATTTTTTACTTCGGGGGACTCAATCTTCAATCCTCCAAGTCCAAAAAATCTCCATTATCATATCCGCTTCTAGTTCAGGGTCTCTTACTGGTTCTGGCTTGAAAGCAACGGTCAAGATTTTCTTCTCTCTGTTCAAATCTGAGAATGCGTCCTCATCTCCCTAGCCAGATTTTGCTTCGTCCTCTTTGCTGAATGCCCTGACCCGGACAGTCCAGTCTTTCAACTGATGACCCCACTTTTTCATCTTCTGCTTCAGTAACCTTGCTACTTCGGCCCATCCTTCAACAGACTCTATTCCTCTGACTAATTCTATTTTTGGCATTCCTCACCTCACTTTATTCATTTAACACTTTTGCTTTTTTCCCCTTGCTCATCCCTTTTTCTCTTCCCCTTCTTGTATTTCTTCTTACCCCTTTGCCTCGTCACTATCCTCACCTCTCAAAAATCGCTATAATGTAGAACTAATCTACCACAAAATCGCTTGATTGACCGTCCCTGATTTTAATCCAGATCATGTTTCACCTTTACTGCTTGCATTTTGCCAGGGTGTCGCTCCGATGGTGCAATTTCAAAAGTGACTGCGTCATCTTTTTTGAAACTTTCAAACAAATCCTCGCACTTTGAAGAATGGAAAAACAGCTCTTTTCCATCCTCTGCTTTGATAAAACCAAACCCTCTGTCGGTAACTTTTTTTACTTTTCCTTTCATAGCTTTCACCTCTTTTTTGGGAGATTCCGAGACTCCTGTCTAAACTTCTCGGACTTTTTTGACCTCCTTGAAGCTCCCCTCACCATACCTACCGCTGTTCAATTTCTTCAATGCCTTGTGGTAGGTGCAATGAAACACTCTACCATTTGGCATTTTGTAATCGTGTTTGGTCTGCCATTCTTCTTTTTCTGACATCTTACTCATCTAATCTTCCTTGTCCTGTCTCCTGGGATGCTCGAACCACTTGCCACAGCGAAAGCAGTGATAAACTCTTCTCATTCCGTTCTCTTTATCTTCCGGAGCCAGGGCAGCTCATGTTGGCCGCCTTCTTAAAAAGCAGCCAAGGAAGGCAAAAACACTGCCCTGGCTCACATACTCTGTTACTTTTCGCCTTTCTTCTTCTTGGCCACTTCTCTCACCTGCTCTATAATTTCACTCTTAGATCCCTGCTCCGAAGGAGCAGTCTTCCGCTCTATTTACTCTCTTCTGTCTCTTCTCTCGTTCAATACTAATCGTCACAACATCTTCGGTCCCTGGTTCAATGACCCTGGAGATCATCGAAGAAAGCTCACTCAGCGAGCAACAATAATGACACCGCTGCTTCTATTTCATCTCTAAGAAGTATCAATTCATTCTTTAGACTTTCGTTGGACACTAGCGTCTCCTATGACTAGCTTTTTTACTTCTCCATTCCCTCTTATTTTTTAGTCTTCTTCTGGCTTTCTTTCTAGCCATCGCCTCACCTCTTTTCGGCTACCACCGGAATTTCACTTTAGTTTGCCATACCAGAAGCCTGTGGCCGGGCCTGGCAGTTATACACCTTCCTCATCACTTCCCACCTCCTCCTCAAACTCTTTTTCAATAGCCTTTGCTTTTAACATTACCTTTTCTGTTCCTTTTTTTGCCTGCCTTACCGCTTTCTTAAGATAAATCAAAGTTCATAAAGTGGGTGAAATGTAGCCATTACTTCCCCAGGCCATGAGGTTTGGCAAAATCGACCGGGGACCTAACATATTAGTCCCCAGCCGACATCTCAGGCTGTGTTACTTATGCCAGTCTTTCTTTTCCTTTTTCTTTTCCTTTTTCTTTTCCTTTTTCTTTTCCTCTTTCTTTTCCTCTTTCTTTGCCATAATTGACTCACCTCCTATCAGGAAATTCTTATTGTGAGATTTGTTGCACTCTCCTCAAGGATCCAAAATAGATTTGTCAAAGGTCTCCTCAGTGATGCTGAATAGTTTTCATCCAGCTCAGTATTCTGATGGATACCCTCCTGTTGGGGCTTTCTCCTTCTTCTCAGGCA
>Ga0315547_1003282_pt1 | contig 10648 bp, 11 predicted proteins | sample SalMarSW160240MG_2_FD_202542 | JGI IMG/M metagenome (GOLD analysis project Ga0315547, IMG submission 202542) | Salt marsh sediment microbial communities from the Plum Island Ecosystem LTER, Massachusetts, United States - Salt Marsh Sediment SW1601-240 ... | reverse complement strand
CAAAAAATAAACATTATGATAAGTAAACGATTAACAATTTTTTGTTTTTTATCTATTTCTTCCATCCCATCACACTACTTCATTTCCTCCTGTTTTTTATTTTTCTTTGATTTGTCTATTAGATATGCAAAATAAAATCTAAATCCGATAGCAGTAAATATGAGAGAAATAACTCCTATCGATGTTACCATGTTTTTTACACTTTCATCGATATTAAAAATATTAACCACTATTATCAAAAATATTAGTAAAAGCACAATTATAAGACATATACTAAGAGGTTTTATTTTTTTCTTAGCTAAATCCATTTACTCAATTTATATGTATTTGCGTTATTGTTTTAACATTTTTGGAGGTTTTGACAATAAAACCCATTCCTTCTCAAATTTTACCTTGATAAAACATAAAAAGTCATTAAGTCCTTTTGCCCATTTCCCTCCTGTTGAATGGTCGTTCTTTCTCATTTTTTTACCTTAGCATCTACTGTTGCCCGGACTTTGCTCAACACTTCTTTTGGGTTGACCCCAAGTACCCGTATCATAGGTTCTTTTCCGATTCCGCCTTTATCATATATGATATCAGGTACAGCTCCGTATCGTTTTATAGCTTCACCCGTTCCCCACTCCATAGTTGAATTCACATTTTTTGATTCATGAGTTCTATCAAACGAGCTGATGCTAAGACCTGTCTTTTTACATTTCTGTAAATTCTCTTCAGAATACTTGATATTAATAGCACATCTGTTGCTTCGGTCTACATCCATTGCTGCTAGAATTATTGAGGCAATGTGTTCCGATACACCAAAATCTAAGCGGCCACATCTTATAGGCCTATCTTTTGTTTTTACAATTCTCCCATCTATTGCGCACACGTCTTTTAGTTCTTTTGCATTTGGCAGGGCATAACCCATATTCAAACCAACTTCAGGAACATATTCTTTTGATAGGAATGAAAGAAGCTTATCGACAGATGTTTTTAATTCCAGCCATGTAGTAAAGCGCTCGTTGGCCAAAAAAGGAGAAGAAATTTCTTTTGTTACATCAAGCGAATGATTGAGAACGTCTGCTCCCATCCCAGGAATATATCCATAGTGTAGCATGGCCCAAAGAATGTGTTTTGCTTTTCCAATGGCTTCTTCAGGGGATTTCCCAAGAGAGATCAATCCTGTTATCAGAGCAGATAAAGTGCAACCAGATCCGTGTGCCTTTTTATTTGAAATTATTGGTAGAGAAAAAACGGTAAATTTTTTTCCATCAAATAACGTATCCTGAACATATTTTCCTTCAAGATGCCCGCCTTTTATAAGAACATATTTCGGTCCAATTTTATATAGCTCTTTGCACGCCTTTTTTACATCATCTGGTGTATTTATTTCCATTCCCGTTAATCTGCTAGCCTCGTAAACGTTTGGTGTTATAATATATGCTTTTGGTGTAAGCTTGCTTTTGATTGCAACGGTCAAATCTTGTTTTGATAGTACATCCCCACTTGTGGCAGCCATCACAGGATCAACCACTGTTTTCAGGTCATATTGCTTGATTTTTTTAGCAACAACATTTACAATATCTTTGTCATAGAGCATTCCTGTCTTTGCTGCACTGGGATGCATGTCATCTAGTATGGTGTCAATTTGATCTTCCACAATTTTAGTCGGAAGCTTATAGATTGTTTTTACATGTTTTGTATTTTGGGCGGTTATGCAAGTTATTGCTGTAACGCCGTGTATGTCAAGAGCAGCGAATGCTTTCAAATCCGCTTGTACGCCTGCACCGCCTGAGGAGTCTGACCCAGCAATTGATAATGCTATCTTTTTCTTCATGTCAAACAAGTTATATTGTAGTTAGATTTATATGCTCTCCCCGATTTTCCCTGTCTGGAGTTAGACAAGAATTTCTTCGAGTAATTAAGGGGATTTTGTATGGAAATAATAGATGAACTTCCTGGAAAAACAATACTTTTGCTAGGTAATGAGGCAATCACTAGAGGAGCAATTGAAGCAGGAGTTGATGTAGCAACAACTTATCCTGGAACGCCATCTTCAGAAATTGCTGATACCTTTTCACACATTGCAAAATATTTTACAAAGCAAAAAAAAGATCCTGGTTTTTATTTTCAATATTCAATCAATGAAAAAGTTGCACTGGAAGTGGCTGGTGCTGCAGCAATCTCAGGACTACGTGCTCTTACGTGTATGAAACATGTAGGGCTTAATGTTGCAAGTGACACGTTTATGACCTATATGTATATCGGCTGCAGAGGCGGGCATGTCATAGTCTCAGCAGATGACCCCTCTTGTCATTCATCCCAAAACGAGCAAGACAATAGATACTATGCAATTTTTGGCGGAGCACCAATGCTTGAACCAACAACGCCTCAAGAAGCAAAAGAAATGACACGTATAGGTTTTGAAATATCTGAAGAACTTCAGTCGCCAATTCTTTTGAGAACGACCACTCGTTTAAACCATGCACGTGGAACAATTAAGCTAAATAAACTTCAGAAACCTCGCAAGAAAGGGAAATTTGAAAGAAATCCTATGTGGGTTACCACTCCTGCGATTGCTCGAGCAAGGCATCCTGAACTCCTTAAAATGCTTGAAAAAGCAGAAAAAATCAGTGAAAAATCACAGTTTAATAAAATTATTAATGTTGGTAAACCAAAAGACTGGGGAATTGTTACATCCGGTGTTGCTTATAACTATGTAAAAGAGGCAGTTGACGATCTTAATCTAAACGTTAAAATTTTGAAGCTGGGAATGACTCACCCTTTACCAAAAAATATGTGTGAGAAATTCATAAAATCCTGTAAAAATATTATAATTGTTGAAGAACTAGAGCCAATTCTTGAAAATCAATTTAAAGCGATGGCTTATGATTTAGATTGCACTGTAAATATTTATGGCAAATCAACTGGTCATTTTTCCAGACTTTTTGAGTACAATCCAGATATTGTTACCGAATCGCTTTCTAAAATTTTCAAAGTTAAAAACCCAATTGTTAAACCAAAAGAATCTGATATAAAGTTGCCAAGCAGACCACCTGCTTTGTGTCCTGGTTGCCCGCATAGAGCTACGTATTATGCTTGTAAAAAAGCACAACCAAAAGGAGTAATATACCCAACTGATATTGGATGTTATACTCTCGGACGTGCAAAACCACTTGAGATGGCAGATCTGCTGCTGTGCATGGGAAGTAATGCGGGCACTGCTTGCGGGCTGGCCGTAGCAACCGACGAAAAAGTTGTTAGTTTTATGGGAGATTCAACATTTTTCCATTCAGGCATCCCGCCAATTATTAATGCTGCCCATCATAATCACGATGTTGTAGTAACTGTTCTTGATAATCGCACAACAGCTATGACAGGCCATCAACCGCATCCGGGAACTGATTTTGACGGCATGGGGCGACCAGCTAAAAAACTCTTAGTTGAAAATGTTATAAAAGGATGTGGTGTAGAACATATCGAGATAACCGATCCAAATGATATTAAAGCCACAACCGAGGCATTTAAACGTGCTTTAGATTTTAAGGGCACATCTGCCGTCATTAGTAAATCACCATGTATTTTGTTGGAGAATAGGGATAAAAGACGACGCGGTGAAAAAATTCCTGTTTATGAGATTGACCAAGAAAAATGTAAACGCTGCAAGATCTGTATTGGTCAATTCGGCTGTCCAGCTATCTACTATGAAGAAGATGAAAGCATTCATATTGACCTGCAGCAGTGTAATGGTTGTGGTAATTGTGCAACGATTTGTCCTTTTGATGCAATTCATATTAAGGAGGAAAAATAATGAAAACAAATATAGTTCTTACTGGTGTTGGTGGACAGGGAGTTATTACTGCTGCAAATATTCTTGGTAAAGCAGCAGTTAATGCAGGGTTAAATGTATTTGTTTCAGAAGTTCATGGCATGGCTCAACGAGGTGGATCAGTAAACTGCACAGTTAGAATAGGTGATGTATCTGGTCCTCTTGTTCCAAGTGGGAGTGCAGATGTAATACTTTCTACAGAACCTGTTGAAGCTCTGCGTTACATTCATTATTCAAATAAGAAAACAAAAATAATAACTGATGTTACTACTGTCATTCCTTTTACAGTATCAACTGGCGAATCCGAATACCCGGATGTTGATTTGGTTTTCAAAGAGTTAAGCAACTATGGGGAATTATACAAATTAGATGCTGTAAAACTTGCTAAGGGTGCTGGTGCACTTATTACAAAAAACATAGTTCTCCTTGGGGCTCTTGCTGCATCGGGTGTTCTGCCATTTAAAAAAGAAATTCTTCTTGAGACCATTCTCGAAAATATTCCACCCAAGTTTAGAGATGTAAATAAAAAAGCATTTGAAGCCGGTTTTACCGCCATTAAAAAATAAAAACATCATTTTATCTTTTATTTTTTGTAGACCTTCTCCATCAGATGCACATCTAAAAGTTTATCAGATTTAAGTCCTACTTCTTTCAAAATTCCGACATGCTCGAATCCAACTAATTCATGTAGGTGAATACTTGTTTGATTTCCTTCTGTTATTCTGGCTATTAAAGCATGAAGTCCAGCCTTTTCACCTTCTTTGACTATTTCTTCAATTAATTTTTTCCCAACGCCCTTGCCATGATGTCCTATTTTAACATAAAGAGATATCTCAGCTGTATTAGAATATGCACATTTAGTAGAATAACTACTAAGGGCTGCCCACCCAACAACAGCCTTGTCTTGCTCTGCTACTATTATTGGATTTTTAGGCCCATGCCCCCTAAACCATTTTTTCTGCTCTTCAACAGTTTTAGGTTGAGTATCAAATGTGGCCACGGTTTTTAGGATTGCTTCGTTGTAAATTTTAGTAATTCCGCTAAGGTCGTCTAATGTTACATGTCTAATTTTCATCAATTTTATTCACGACTATTAAAACTATTTTATTATAAATTAACCTTAACACTTATAATATATGGTGTTTATCTCACCCAAAAAAGCTAGTGTAAATGGTGCCATAAGATGTTCTGTGTAGAATGCGGTAAGGAAGGACCTATTTTCAGAGAAGGAGCATGTTTAGATTGTTATCTTAAAACACATAAGTTTTCTAAAGGCCCTGTTACTATTGATCTTCCAACATGCGCCCATTGTAGTTCATATAAATACAAAAATACGTGGACATCTGATCTGTTTGGAGAAACTATTAGGCGACTCATTAAAAATACCTTTCAAATCAGTAAAGAATTGAAAAAAATCGATATTAACACAGAATGTAAAGAAACAAAAGAGGGGATGGCATGCAAAGTTATCATATCTGGTTATTTAAATGATTTAGAAATCAATGAAGAACATGAGCTTTTAGTTCGTATGAGAAAAACCGTATGCGACGTCTGTTCCAAACGCTTTGGAGGCTATCATGAAGCAATTGTTCAGATTAGAGCAGATAAAAGAAAATTATCCAAGAATAAACTTGATACTATTAGATCAACTATTGAAAATCTCGTTGAAAACCTTCGAGCTAAAGGAAATCGCAACCTTTTTATTACTGATATTGGAGAGGAGCATGGTGGTATTGATTTTTATCTCAGCGACAAAAATTTTGGGCATGCCATCGCTAAAAAAATTCAAGAGCAATATGGCGGTACCATTAAACAATCATCAAAAAACATTGGCATGAAAGACGGTAGACAAGTCTATAGAATGACCCATCTATTGAGATTGCCAGAGTATCAAAAAGGTGATTTTTTTTCTTTTGATGACTCATTATTCTATATTTCTTCAATAGCTGGAAACAAAGTTCATGTAGTTGATCTCTTTAGTTGGGCTAAAGGAGTTTTTGATGAAAAAACACTCCGAAAAGTACACATCTTTGAAGGAAAAGAACACATTGGTGAAATGATACTTGTGAGCCAATCAAAAGATGAACTACAGGTTATGAATTCAAAAAACTATGAAATTAAAGTTATTAGAAAACCAAAACCAATCTCTTTCACTTCAGAGAAAATCAAGATTATAAAAATAAAGGATCACATTTTTCTCTTCCCTGAAAAAGTCATAATAGATAAATAGTACATTTTTATACTACATCATGGAGGAGAAATTATTATGGCAAAATCGTCCTTGAATATTAATGAAAATGTGGAAGCAGCAATGTGCTATCTTTTATTATGGCTATCAGGAATTATTCTATATTTGGTAGAGAAAGATAAAAAATCTGTAAGATTTCATGCGATGCAATCAATACTGGTTTTCCTTCCATTAAACATTATTATGATAATCATTGCAGTCCCTCAAAGGTTTTTTTATCATCCTTGGATATCACCTTCTTTAGCAGGAATAAGTTGGTTCTTAAGAGTGGTCCTTGTAATATTGTGGATTTTATTTGTGTTTAGTGCTTATCAAGGTCAAAAATTCAAAATACCAATAATCTCAGACATTGCTAAGAAAAACATATAATTCAACTCTTTTTCTTTTTTCCTTTTATTTTTCAGTATATTCCTGGGCGATTTTCTTATACGCCTCCCTAAAAGGAATGCCTTTTTCAACAAGATCATGAACTCTCTTGGTAGCATACAATTCTTCAGTCAATGCTTTCTCACATTTCTCCTTATTTACATGTAAGTTTTTTGTTACTATTTTCATAATTTTTAGGGAGTCTTTAGTGGTTTCAAATCCATTGATTACAGGTTTTTTTGTTAATTGAATATCGCGGTTGTAGCCCGAGATAAGATTTCCAGTTATTCCTTTTACTTCAAATTCATATGAGATAATTTGATGATATTTGCCTCTTATAATTTCTAAAACATCAGGGTTTTTCTTATGTGGCATAATAGAGCTGCCTGTGCATATTTCAGATGGCATGTTAAAGAAGCTGAATTCAGACATACTAAATAGTAATATGTCTGAGGATATCTTATTCAAGTCTAGCATTATTTGACTCAGTGTGTGTAATATTGTAGATTCAAACTTTCCCCTGCTGTTCTGCGCATAGATCGGGTTTTCCTGTGTTTTTTTGAATCCTAGTAATTCGGTTGTTAATTTTCTATCTGTTTTAATTGATAAACCATGTCCTGCACCAGTTCCCAATGGTGATTGGTCAATAAGCGCATATGTTTGCAACAACAATAATTTGTTATCATTCATTGATTCAATAAATGCATCACACCAAAGGCCAATAGATGACGGCATAGCTTTACGCATATGAGTATAGCCAGGTAACTCAACATGGCCATATTTTTTATTGAATTTGGCAAGTGATTCTATTAACGACTCTACTAGGCTGATGACACATTTAATTTCATCCTTATAGTATAATCTCAACGCTGTGAGAACTTGATCATTTCTTGAACGTGCTGTATGTATTTTTTTACCAATATCCCCAAGTTTTTTTACAAGATAGTTTTCTATTGCTGTATGACAATCTTCATCATGTTGTTCAATTATAAATGAACCATTATTATCCATCTTGATTATCTCATATAAAACCATGATTATTTTGTCACATTCCTCATCAGTTAGCACACCAATTTTGTTTAGCATTTTTGCATGTGCTATAGATCCTTGACAGTCATATTTCACTAGTTTTTGATCTAGTAAATAATCATCCCCGACGCTGTAGCTTTCTATTTGTTTATTAAGTTGATATTTTTTCTCCCAGAGTTTCATGTTTTGTCACCTTGCAGTTTGAACTTCAACCCTGTTATTTTTATGAAACCAGCTGCATCTTTCTGGTTATAGCCGCCTTCTTCTTCCATGCTTGATAGTGCTTCGTTGTAGAGTGAACAGTTTGATTCACGACCGGTGACTATTACATTCCCTTTGTATAAAGTCAGGTAGATTTTTCCAGTTACATTTTCTTGACTTTTGTTTACAGCAGCCATTAAAAATTCCAGCTCAGGGGAATACCAAAAACCGTTGTATATGAGCTTAGCGATTATTGGCGATATTAGTTCTTTTAGGTGTATGACTTCTCCATCTAATGTGATGCTTTCCAAGTCTTGATGTGCTTTGAAGAGTATGGTTCCGGCAGGCGTTTCATAAACCCCACGAGACTTTATTCCGACAAAACGATTCTCTACGATATCTATCCTTCCAACCGCGTTTTCTCCTGCAATTTTATTTAGATATGTGAACAACTCAATAGATCCTTTGACTTCTTTATTTTCAGTTAAATTGACGACTTTTACAGGAATTCCCTTCTCAAATTCAATGATGATTTCTGTTTCCTTATCAGGTGCATCTTTTGGAGATTTTGTCAGTTTAAACATGTCTTCTTTTGGTTTACAACTAGTATCTTCTAAGATTCCTGATTCATAGCTTATATGCATCAAGTTTTCATCCGTGCTATAAGGTTTTTTCAAAGTTACGTCAATTGGGATGTTTTCATTTTCGGCATATGCCATCATATCTTTCCTCCCTTTGAATTCTGAAAGCCAATCATCTTGTTTCCATGGGCTTATGATTTCTGCATCTGGCATGAATTTCATCCAGATAAACTCAAATCTAACCTGATCGTTTCCCTTTCCAGTACATCCATGTGCAAGAATGTTTGTTCCTTCTTTTTTTGCTATTTCAACATGTTTTTTTGCAATTATTGGTCTTGCAATAGCAGTACCCAGGAGATATTGTCCTTCATAGATTGCATTTGCTTTTAGCATCTCAAAAATGTAATTTTCAACAAGTTCTTTTTTTAGATCTTCGATATATACTTTTGAAGCACCTGTTTTTAGAGCTTTTTCTTTTATTTTAGTAAAGTCTTCATTCTGTCCTACATCTGCAACATATGCTATTACGTCGTATCCTTTGTTTACAAGCCATTTGAGCATTACAGATGTGTCAAGGCCACCGCTGTATGCTAGTATGATTTTTGTTTTCATGTTATCAGTTTGTAAGTATTTTATTAGATTTTTATTAGCAATGACTGGTGTAAAACAGATAAAACAAATTTTGTTCTATTTAGAACAAATGTATGAAAAAAAACTGATATGTTCAAAAAGAAACATTTAAAATGTAGTAAGCGAATAGATATTATTATGCCTACAACAACTGAACTTACAGAAAAATATCTTGCAGAACATCCAAGTATCAACGATTGTTTAAAACACGGAATCATCAATTATTCTAAATTATCAAGAAAAATAGCAAGTGAACTTTCTATTGAAAAAAAGACAAGCATCGAAGCAATTCTTATTGCATGCCGCAGATATGAAGCAAAGATAAAAGATAAAAAAATTCTAGAGAATAAAATCCTAAAAATACTAAGGGAAAGTGAACTAGAAATCAAAAACAGAATAGCTGTTTCCATAGTAGATAAAAAAAAGTATCTTGGAAATATTGTAGATGTGGGAAAGAAAATTCAAAAAACCGCTGACACATTTTATGCCATCGAAGGATCAAAAGTGTTTACAATAATTACATCAGAAAAACATCTTCAAGATTTGAAAATTCTTTTGGGAAATGCAATTATCAAAACATCAAAAAATCTAGCGATGATAATGATTAAAAGCCCAAAAGAACTGGAAAGTACGCCAGGAGTTAATGCTTTTGTTTATTCTAAATTCCGTGAACATGGAATAAACATTATTGAGCAGATGAGTTGTTGGACCGATACAATTGTTGTAATAGATGAAAATGACATACCATTTGTTATGTCATTTCTTAAATTCTAATTAGTTTTTTTGCCATAACAAAATTGTTCATCATTTCCTTTCCTTTGCTTTAACCGCTCGATATAAAAAGTACGCTAAACCACCGTATAGCACAACAGATCCAAAGATTAGCATAACTATTGCAGACGGAGGCAGACTCATTCTTCTTCATCCTCCTTTGTTCCTTTGATTTTCATCAATACAAAGGATATTACAGTTATGATTAGAAGCGGTGATATGCCCATTAACACTATCAACCATCCGGGGTAACTGGGGTAGGGGTTGTTTATAACATTATTCACTATGCTGACCGCTAACAATATAGTCAATATGCCCGGGATGATGAATTTTATTAAAACATCCCACCATCTGCCGAGTAATATGTCTGAAGTCTCATTTGCATGCTCCCGTAAACGGTAAATTTTAAACATCCAACCAAAAATTAAACATTCTAATAAACCAATTGTTACGAGTCCAAAGTTTGCAATAAAATGATCAATTATCTCAAGAAGATACAGCCCCCCACCAGTTGCAAAGATCAAGCTTATAAAAAACCCTAATGTACACATTATTGCTGTAGCCTTTGCTTTTGATATTTTCCATTTACTATTGACACTAGTTGATATGGGTTCTATCATAGAAAACGCTGAGTCAATTCCAAAAGTGAGTAATGCTATAAAGAAAATCATTCCAAAAAACGCTGCAGCAAAGGGCAGTAGCGATATGGCCGTTGGATATGTTATAAAAGTAAGATTTGGACCAGCAATCTGTGAGCCAAGAGCATCTATACCAATTCCCTGTGAAACTGCAAGATAACCAACTACACTAAACACAGCAAACCCTGCAAGAAATGATGTCCCTGCATCAGCAAGTGCGATGATAAATGCGTTATTCGTAAGATCAGATTTTTTCTTTAGAAAGCTTGCATATGTAATCATAATTCCCTGGGCAAGGCTAAAAGAGAAGAAAACCTGTGCGTATGCTGCTAGCCAGACGTTGGCATCAAGCAATTTCGAGAAATTCGGAGTA
>Ga0315547_1003279_pt1 | contig 10652 bp, 9 predicted proteins | sample SalMarSW160240MG_2_FD_202542 | JGI IMG/M metagenome (GOLD analysis project Ga0315547, IMG submission 202542) | Salt marsh sediment microbial communities from the Plum Island Ecosystem LTER, Massachusetts, United States - Salt Marsh Sediment SW1601-240 ... | reverse complement strand
GGCCGCCCCACGCAACGATACAAGCCGGTTGGCTTTCTGGAGGGGCTTTCGCCTCTCTGGTCGACTTCGACTCCTACTGGAGCGGCGATGCTTTAGGGGAAGCCGATAAGTTTACAACCGATGATCTTCCCCAGCTCGAGCACTACAAGACCTTGGGTTATTTCCAAAATATCCCGCAGGTATACGCCGACTTAGGCGAGCTGGTCACCGGCAGGAAGCCGGGCCGGCAGACCGACCAAGAGCGGAATATCGCCTGCAATCTGGGGCTGGCTATCGATGACCTGGCAACGGCCCCCCTGGTATATCGTCGAGCCGTAGCCAAGGGGCTGGGCACCTGGCTGTCCCTCTAGATTACAGCTGGGAACGTGCGGAAGCACCAGGTTCCTCGACACAAGACTTACCTGGCAATGATCCTCCAAACAATACATCCCAAGACCGTCAGCCAGATCGCGACGATCGCCAACGTGGCGGGCCAGGTTTTTACCTCGCTGCTGGTCAAAGCGACCACGGCTTTTCGTTTGCACTCCTCCATGATCTCCTTGGGAATCATTTTCATAGCAATCATGATTCCGAGGGGAATGAGCACGATGTCATCCAGGTACCCAATAACGGGGATGAAATCGGGAATCAGGTCGATCGGGCTCAAGGCGTAGGCCAGGACCATGGCACCAAAAGCCTTTGCAAACCAGGGAACTCTTGGATCCCTATAGGCTAAATACAGAGTATAAACCTGCGATTTCAGGTCCTTGACCCGGTCTTTCCAGCGGCCGAACCATTTATCTGCCATCTGTCCAACTGTATTGATCGATATAGGAGCGTTATTACGGAGGACATCGCAATCATCCTAATCGGTTGCAATCGATGATTGCGATCTATACACTTATATCATGAATCCACGATTCTTCGAAGCCGGGGAGGAGGGAAAGGTCCAGTGTCGTCTCTGTCCCAACAACTGCCTGATCGCACCCGGCAAATTTGGAATCTGCCGGGTGCGGCTCAACCGGGAAGGAACGCTGGAGCTCCCGTTCTACGGCCGGCTGTCCGCTGTAGCCGTCGACCCGATTGAAAAAAAGCCTCTCTACCACTTCTACCCGGGACAACAGATTCTTTCTGTTGGATTCGTGGGTTGTTCCTTTCACTGCCCGTTCTGCCAGAACCACCACATCGCCCACGACACCTCCTATCCGACGGAGTACGTAAGTCCGGAAAAATTGGTGGAACTGTGCCGGCAGCGTGGCTCTTTCGGCATCTCCTACACTTACTCCGAACCGATCGTGCACCTCGAATACATCCTGGACACGGCAGCCCTGGCGCGCAAACAGGGCTTGAAAAACGTTTTGGTCTCCAACGGCTACATCAACGCCGAGCCGGCGGAGCAGCTTCTCGACCTCATAGATGCGGCGAATATCGATTTCAAGAGCTGGAATCCCGAGTTCTATAGGAAAGAGATCGGAGGCAATGTAGAGGAGGTGAAGCGCTTCCTAAAGCAAGCCTACGACAAGATCGCCCTCGAGGTGACCACCCTGGTGATTCCCTCTAAGAACGACAGCTCGGAGGAAATAGAAACGATCGCCCGGTTCCTCGCTTCCTTGAACCCGGATATCCCCTATCATCTGTCCGCCTACTACCCGCAGTACAAGTACAGGATTCCCCCTACCCCGCCGTCAACCCTGCACAGGCTGGCAGACGTGGCCCGCAAACACTTGAGCTACGTCTACCTGGGCAACGTGGGAATGGAAGAGACCAACACTTCCTGCCCCAGCTGCGGCAGCCTGCTGGTTCGCCGGCAAGGCTACTCCGTATCCGTCAAAGGGATCAAGGAAGGGATGTGCGTTGAGTGCGGGGCAGAAGTTCCAATTGCGGGTGTGTAGATCCAGCTACCTCGGAGAAATCCGGGTGATGCCGTTGAAGCAGTAGGTACAGAATCCGCCCTGCAGCAGGCGGTTTCCGAGCATGCCCTCCTGGCTCAGGTAGCCGAGGGAATCCGCCCCCAGGAAGGTGCGGATCTTCTCTACCGGCATGCTGTTGGCGATCAGCCGTTTTGTTTCGGCGGTATCGATGCCGAGGTAGCAGCTGTGCTTGTACGGGGGTGAGCTGACCCGCACGTGCACCTCGCGAGCTCCGAAATCCCGAATAATCCGGATGATATTTTTCAGCGTGGTACCCCTGACGATGGAATCCTCGACCAGAACAACCCGTTTGTTCCGGAGAGCCGAGCGGTTGGGGTTGTACTTCTTCCGCACCTTGGCGTCCCGGATGGCCTGGGTGGGCTCTATGAAGGTGCGCCCTATGTAGTGACTCCGCACCAACCCGAAATCGAAGGGGATCCCCGCTGCTTCGCTGAACCCCATGGCGGCAAAAGTACTGGAATCGGGAACCGGGATCACTACATCCGCTTCTACCGGATGCTCCCGCCACAACTGTCGGCCGAACTCTTTTCGGATATCCCCCGTCGTATGCTCGCTGCCGTAGAGGAAGCTGTCCGGCCTGGCGAAGTAGATATATTCAAAGATGCAGCGCAGCTCCCGCTCCGGTGGGAACAGCTGATGCCGGTGAATACCACGATCGTCGATGATCAGCATCTCTCCGGGCTCGACTTCTCCCAGATAATCCGCCCGGATGATGTCGAAGGCCACCGTTTCCGAAGCCACCACAAAGGCTCGGCCCACCTTGCCGAGCACCAGCGGACGAACCCCCGACGGGTCACGCACGGCGATCAGCTCGTTCAAGGTGAGCATGACGATGGAGTAAGCCGGTTTGGCCTGCTGGAAACAGGAAGCCACGATCTTCTCGATCGAATCTTCTTTGGATCGGGCGAAGTTGTGCAGGATGATCTCGGTGTCGCTGTCGGAGGTGAAGATGGAACCCTCACGCTGCAGGCGGGCTTTCAGAACCTTACAGTTGGCGAACTGTCCGTTGTGGGCGATGGCCACAGGACCATGTTGGGTGTGGGCGATTAGGGGCTGGGCGTTCTTCAGGGAGGAGGAACCCAAGGTGGAGTAGCGGTTGTGTCCGATCGCTCCCCTGCCGTTCAGCTCGCGGAGCATCTTCTCCGTGAAGATCTCGTTGACGATTCCCATGCCGTGGTGGCTGTGAAACTTGCGCTGGGAGGCGCTGACGATGCCGCTGGATTCCTGACCGCGATGCTGGAGATTGTGAAGACCCAAATAGACGTACTCAGCGGGATTCTCTACACCCCAGATGCCGAACACGGCACACCGGTCGCGGATCGTGTCATCTCTCATCGTTTTTGCCTGCTCTCTCGATTCCCGGCCTGGTAGGAGCTTGAGGATCCGTCAAACCCGCAGATCGCCTTTTGTTGCGGCGCTATCACGGTTCTCATCCAGGACAGGCTGCACATAGTCTCGGAGATACTCCTCGACCTGGCTCGCCGCCCTGCCGGAGAAATCGGATACAAAGGCGATCTCTGTGAGCTGTTCCAGATCGAAGGGGATGCGGTCGTCCCGGGCCAGCTTCTCCAGCAGCCGGTTCACCGATCCCTGCTCCTTGATTTCCCGTGCCGCGGCCACGGCGTTCTCCCGGACCGCCTCGTGGAGGACCTGCCGACTGCCTCCGCGAATCACTCCCTGCATGATGATGGTTTCCGTAGCCAGAAAGGGCAGTTCCTCCTCCAACAGACGGGCGATCATGGTGGGATACACCCGAGCCCCGGACACGACATTGGCATAGATCAACAGAATCGCATCGACTGCCAGAAAGGTCTGAGGCAGGTACAGCCGGCGTCCTGCGGAATCATCCAGTGTGCGCTCAAACCACTGATTGGCCGCGGTGTGGTCGGCGGCCTGAGCCTGAGTGATCGCATAACGGGCCAAAGAACAGAGCCGCTCGCAGCGCATGGGATTGCGTTTGTAGGCCATGGCGGAGCTTCCGACCTGCTTTTCCTCGAAGGGTTCGTCCACCATCTTCAGATGCTGCATCAATCGAAAGTCAACGGCGAACTTATGTGCGCTCTGGGAGATGTTCTTCAGGCAGTCCATGATGCGGCTGTCCCAAAGCCGAGGGTAGGTCTGACCGCTGACGGGGAAGCGTTTGCTGAATCCGAGCTTTTCGCAGACCCTGTCGTCAAGAGCCTCTACCTTCTCGTGATCGCCGCCGAAGAGCTTCAAGAAGCTGTCCTGGGTGCCCGTTGCACCCTTCGCGCCTCGGATTCGATACCCCGCCAGCAGATACTCCAGATCTTCCCAGTTGATCATCAGCTCCTGAAGCCAGAGGGTCGCCCGTTTTCCCAGAGTAGTGGGTTGAGCGGGTTGAAAGTGGGTATAGCCCAGGCAGCGGAGGCTCCGGTGGCTTTCAGCAAAACCGGCCAGTTCGGAGATCACCCGCAGCAGCCGGCTCCGCACCAGGCCGAGAGCCTGGCGGTATTGAATCAGCTCGGTGTTATCGGTAACGAAGCAGCTGGTGGCGCCGAGGTGGATGATGCCTTTGGCCGTGGGACACTGTTCGCCGTAGGCATGAATTGCCGCCATCACGTCGTGGCGCAGCTCCCGCTCCTTGACTGCCATGACCTCGAAATTGATCTCTTCCCGCTTGGCCCGCAGCTCATCGAGCTGCTGTTCGCTGATACTCAGGCCCAACTCCGCTTCGGTTTCCGCCAGGGCGATCCAGCAGCTGCGCCAGGTGCGAAACTTGTTTGCATCTGAAAAGATCGAGCTCATCTCCGGGCCGGCGTAGCGCTCGATCAGGGGATTTGCGTACAGATCTTTATCCTGATCCATTTTAGATCCTCTCCTTGAGGTTCTCCATCACCTCCTCAAGTTCCGGAGAGTCAAACACCCGTTTTCCCGTATAACGGTTGCATCCGGACATGTACATCTGTGACACCAGCGCAGCGAACTGTTTGGAAACTTTTTGGGGTTTGACATCGCAGCTCTTCTGCCAGCCCGGACCTGTCTTCTTCCACTTGTCACAAGCCATGACGAACTCCGGCTGATTGCGCTTGTACCACTGCCGCAGCACCTCTTTGCTGACCTGCTCTCCCTGCCAGGCAAACCGGTTCTCGTCGAAAGTACCGATCACATCGCAGACCACCAAACCCTTGTCCCAGACCGTCTCTATCTTACCGTCGTAGTGACCGAAACCGGTCTTCGCCGCCTGTTCGGTGATGATGTCGTTCACCTGCAGGGCAATACTCTTTAGAGCGTTGAAATGCCGCCGCCGCAGTCCCGACAGCCGGTAGGCCTCCTTCTCGCTCAAATCCCGATCTCCCGCCTCCAGCTTGGTGGTAAAGCTCATGATCGGCTGCGGGAGCATCTGCCCCGGTTTGGGCGGTTCCTTCAACCCGAGACCTTTGAGGATTCTGCCCAGCTGTGCACTGCGCTGCTTCGTATCCGGAAGCTGCAGCGCCCCTTCGATCCGCTTGAAGACGGAGCTGCCCAATGGCAGACCGTTGCGGAAGATAATCTCCAAACCGACGAGGTAGTTATTGATCCCGCCCCTGTGTTTCTCGAAGAAGGTATAGTCGTAGAGTACGTCAATGCGGTCCCCGAATCGAAACTCCCGGACAATCGGGGGATACACCCGGGCTAGGCTGACCTGCATCGTGGCCAGCCCCCCCCCGTCCTCGGCCAGATCGGAGAACCGGACCAGGTTTCCCGTCGGGCTGATCAGACCCTGATAGTGGGTGCGGATTCCTCGCAGCTCCAATTGCTCGAAGTTGAAGGCGGCCATAACGGCCAGGGATCGCCCCTTGTTGAGGATGTGATCGGGCATCTCCCCCCAATCGAAAACACTGTAGCGATCGGAAAACACGAAGTTCCCAATTCCCGCACGGTTTTCGTAGGCCGGCTCCAAGACCAGCAGATCTTTTACGCTTCCCATGTGATCTTACTCCTATAATGAGTTCTTGAACTCGGCGTCTTTTCCCTGGAGTTGCCGGACCTTCTCCACCCTGCTCCGCTGCAGGATCTTTCTCAAGGCGGGATTCGCGCTTGAAAAAACCTGGGCAATGAAACGGCCCACATTCTTCGGGCTGAGGATCGTCGCATTGGAGCTTCCCGGTGGATTGGTCAGACAGCTGTGGTTCAGTCCGTCAGGCGGACAGCTGATTACCGGTTGATCGGCATGAAAGGCCAGGGTTCCGGAAAGAGCATCGGTGCCGCCGGCGACAGCCACGTACACCAGGGCTCCATCCTGCCCTTCGTATTCGCTGATCAGGTCCAGCAATCTTCCAGGGCTTTTATGAGCCGAGCAGACACGAACTTCGTATGGAATTTCATACATCTTCAAGGCAGAAACGATCTTCTCGATGTGACTCCTGTCGCTGTCCGACCCGGCGATGATCAAGGCAGAGCCTGTTTTCCTGCGCAGCGCCTCTGTGAAATCCGGCTGACTCATAGGCAATTCCTCGATTCTGACTTCAGGTGGGAGTGATGATGGCCCCACTATACCCACCTGAGCAGCCCCTGTCAATTTACAACTGCTGTATGGACCGATGACCGATATCTTTTCGGTACAGGCTTGCCTCGAAGTCGATCCGCTCGACTCCCCGGTACGCCGTGGCGATGGCCTCACCGATCGTAGCCCCTGTGCCCGTCACCCCCAGTACCCTGCCCCCGGCCGTGATCACCCGGCCGGTTTGGTCTCTACGGGTACCTGCGTGAAATACATACACACCTTCCAGGCTCTCCGCCGCCTCTATACCCCGGATCACCTTTCCCTTAACGTAGCGGTCCGGATACCCCCCCGAAGCCATTACGACGCAGGCGGCTGCTCCTTCGGCAAACCGTACCTGCTCTCCCCTCAGGCTGCCCGCAGCACTGGCAAGGAGCAGAGAGTAAAGATCGTTCTCCAGCAGCGGCAGAACCGCCTGAGTTTCAGGATCGCCAAAGCGGCAGTTGTACTCTACGACCTTGGGCTGCCCGTCCTTGATCATCAAGCCGACGTACAGGCAGCCGCGATAGGGGGTGCCGGCCTCGGCCAAAGCCTCCAGGGTCGGACCCACGATGCGGCGATGCACGGTTTCCTGAATCGCCGCAGTGACAACCGGGGCGGGAGCATAGGCGCCCATTCCACCCGTATTCGGACCCCGGTCGCCATCCAAAGCCCGTTTGTGGTCCTGGGAGGAGACCAGGTATAGGGCGTTCTCACCGTCACACAGGGCCAGGATCGAAGCTTCCTCACCTTCCATGAACTCTTCTATCACGACTTTCTCGCCTGCAGGGCCGAAAACTTTTTCGCCCATCAGCTGTTCCAGGGCTTGTCCCGCCTGTTTCCGGTTTTCACAGACTATCGATCCTTTCCCCGCCGCCAAACCGGATGCCTTGACCACCACCGGTCCTTCGGGCAAAGCGTTCACAAAGCCCTGAGCTTCTGAGAACTCTTCGAAAACGACGAAATCGGGGCGGGGGATATCCTGACGCTCCATGAATCCGCGGGCAAAGGCCTTGTCCTCCTCCAGGCGGGCAGCCGCCCGGGAGGGACCAAAGATCGGCAAACCTCGATCTTGAAAGGCATCCACCAGGCCGGCGCACAGAGGAGCTTCCGGACCTACTACGGTCAGATCGATGCGGCGCTCTTTGGCAAATCTCGCCAGCTCGTCGAATCCCTCTCCGCCGCTCACGTCGATCGGGATATTCCCCGGGGTGCCCGCGTTACCCGGCGCCGTGTAGACAGCCTCTACATCTTCTCCCCTTTCGAGAAAGGTGGCCAGGGCATGTTCTCTGCCCCCGCCACCAACAACCAGTACTCTCGCCATCACTGTTCCTCCGCTGTTCCACAGCAGCTGCAGCGGCTGCGCCTACTTAAATAACTTTACCGTAAAAACAGATCCTCTACAGGCTCTCCGTCCAGGAGGAGCTTCCCTAAAGCGGAGCGTCCCAGCCGATTCGATCGCATCAGCCCTGCGACTTGATTCAACGTTCGGGGGAACTCGATCCAGTCCCCGAACTCTTTGAGACGCTCCTGCACCTGTTTCGAATGGGTCACCAAGAGATTCGAAGCAAACGCCGGATCATCCCCACGGCCCTGCCTGCGGATCACATCCCCCAGCTTCACACCGGCGGGCAGGATGTTCTTTGGGGCGGTTCCCGCCGGCAGATCGATGGGCACCCCTTGAGACACACGGGCAATCGGTCCTCCGTCCAGCTCGGCGGTCACCAGATGGGTGGTGGAATGGACGACCCTCTCTCCAGCCAGGATGGCTTTGGCCGTGGGGACCCAGCCCAACCCGATGTAACGTCTGCGGCCGGAGGAGTCCCGGACTCTAAGATCGCCGGGATGAACATTGAGGACTATGTATTTTCGACAGAGAAACGGAGCGATGACCCAGTCGTAGCCGGCCAGGGCTACCAGCTGCACCCCGTACCTGGATAGAATGCGGCCGGTACTGCGATCGAACTGCTCCCGTCGTGCGGGCTCCCGCAGTTTTTTTCGATCCTCAGGGGTAAATTCCCGGTCCGGGTGGGGAACCCCGCAAAACTCGTAGATATCGTTGAGCAGCCCCTCCACTCCGTACTCCTCTGCGATCTTTCGATAGTTGGAGCCGGGGTTGTCCGAAACGATCAGGCGCACTTCGTAGTGGGGCGCGGATTGATCAGGGGGAAGGTACTCCAGCAGCTTGCGGGCGTTGGACCCGGTTCCGCTCATCAGGACAGCCGTCGGGATTCTACCGGTCAAAGCAATCGAGGTCATGCCTCCCTCCTCCCCCCGGAATCGCCCTGGATATACTCAACGGCGTTGCGAAAGATTGCCAGACCCTCCCCCTCCCGCGGCATGGGACGGCCCAAGGCGGTCTCCCGGGTCCAGGAAGGGTGGTTGTAGGCGGAGAGATAGCCTTCCGGATGGGGCATGATTCCGAAAATCAGGCCGGTGGCATCGCAAACAGCGGCGATAGCCCTCTGCGACCCATTGGGATTGAAGGGATATTCCTGGGTCGGCGAGCCCTCCGCAGTCGCATAGCGGGCGACCACCTGATCGTTCCGCTCGACCCGATCGAGCAGACGGTCTTCCCCCATATAGAACTTGCCTTCCCCATGACGGACGGGCAGAAACAGCCGCTTCAACCCCCGGGTCCAGATGCACGGGGAAGCCGGATTGACCGCCAGGTGAACCCAGCGGTCCTCGAACTTTCCCGAATCATTGGCCGTAATCGTGGCGGTCCGGGTCCAGGAATCCTCATCCTCTGATACTCCGGGAAGAATCCCCATCTTCACGATCGTCTGGAAACCATTGCAGATGCCGATGACCGGTTTGTTCTCGTCGATGAAGCGCTGCAGGTCCTCCCGAAGGGCGTGTCGGAAGCGGCTGGCCTGTACCGTACCGGCTCCGAGATGATCGCCGTTGGAAAAGCCTCCGACAAAGGCCGACGCGGCGTAGTCGGCAAGCCTTATCTCCCGCTTCAGGATGTCGGTGATGTGCACCAGATGGGGCGCAGCGCCGGCCAGGGTAAAGGCCCAGGCGGTTTCCCGCTCGCAGTTCAGCCCATCTCCGGTAATGATCAGGACTTTAATCTCAGAGGCCATTCAAGGTCTCCTTCCAGGCCTGCTTCAAAGCGGGCAGCGGCCGATCCACGATCACGGCGCCGGAGCGTCCTCGGATGCGCAGCCGTTGTTGCTCCAGCACCGCCCCGATGCAGGCGCAGGAATGTCCTCTAAAGGATTCCTCGAAATCCCCGCGTTTGTTCGGAGCCACGCTGACCAGAAATCGATTGTTCGATTCGGCGTACAGCAGTGCAACGTCACCGGAAGCATCCCCCGGCACCCCTGCAAGATCCACCTCCAGACCGAGCTCCCCGGAAAAAGCCTTGCGGAGCAGAGCGACCCCCAGTCCGCCCAACGCCGGGGTGTGGCAGGAGCGTACCTGACCGCCCCGGATGGCCTGGTGCAGCGACCGGTACAGGGCTCGCGCCTGCCTCCCGTTTACCTTGGGCACGCTGTTGCCGATGAAGGCCCGGCCCCGGATCTTCTCGCCGAAGTACCTGTAAAACTCCGATCCCCCCAGCTCCTCGTGGGTATCCCCGAGGATGTAGAGCAGATCCCCCGGCGCTTTCAAATCCAGGGTCACGGCCTTGCTCAGGTCGTCGAGCTTGCCGATCACGGACACCAGGAGGGTTGGAGGAACCGAAATCGGGGGGTCGATAAGGGTGCAGTCGTTGGACATGCTGTCCTTTCCCGAGATCAGCGGTACTCCGTAGACTTTGCAGAAATCGTACAGTCCCTGGCAGGCCCGTACCAGCTGGGCCAGTTTATGGGAGCGCTCAGGCATACTTTCTTTGACCACGTTCGGCCAGCAGAAGTTGTCCAAAGCGGAGATGAACTCCGGATCGCCGCCGACGCTGAGCACCCGGCGCACGGCCAGGTCCAGGGCCGAAGCGGCCATCCAGTAGGTATCGATATCCGAATAGAAGGGATTGACTCCTTCGCTGAGCACTATCCCCTCTGCTCCGCCGTATTCCGCAGCCAGTACCGCGGCATCGGAGGGGACATCGAAGTGCCCGCCCACGAAGGGTTTGATGATGCTCCTGCCCTGGACCTCGTGGTCGTATTGGCGGGCCTTCTCCTCGCCTGAGCAGATATTGAGCCGCCGGAGCATCTGCTCGAGACACTCACCGTGATCATCGACTTCGACCGTGGGCTCTTCGTAGTGCTTATGGATGAAATTCGCCTCCAGATGATAGTGGGGATCTCCATGATGAA
>Ga0315547_1003272_pt1 | contig 10667 bp, 10 predicted proteins | sample SalMarSW160240MG_2_FD_202542 | JGI IMG/M metagenome (GOLD analysis project Ga0315547, IMG submission 202542) | Salt marsh sediment microbial communities from the Plum Island Ecosystem LTER, Massachusetts, United States - Salt Marsh Sediment SW1601-240 ... | reverse complement strand
CAATAATACAATAACAACTACAGGTAATTCTTCAAATGGAATTTATATTCTTAATTTATTTAATACTATATCTAATAATACCCTTAATACAACAAAGGGGTATGCCATTTATGTGGATGGTTCAACTGTAACATATTATAATCATACTATAGAAAATAATACTGAACAAGGAGAAAATATTTTATATCTTTTTAATAATAATTCTGGAATTGTGGAAGATCAAACCTTAGGGCAATTAATCATAACCAATTCTACCAATATAACAATGGATAATGTAACTGTTAATTACGATGGCCTTACTTTTGTTTTCACAAATAATTCCTTTATTAATAACAGCAATTTTACTACTGCAGCAAATAGTATACATGGAATATCCTTTTTTGAGAGTTCCCATAATAATGTAACAAGTTGCGAGGTAAAAACTTTAACAGGAGATGAATCCTGTGTTATTTATTTTTATTCTAATTCATCTGATTATAATATTTTTTATAATAATATTTTGAATGTTACAGCAGAAAACACATTAAGTGGTACTGGAGCGGGAGTTTGTTGGGAAGATTCTGTGCCAACTAATAACATCTGGAATACTACATATAATGCTTCTATAACAAATATACTTGGTTATGGAATTGGTGGAAACTTTTGGACAAATTCATTAGGCACGGGATATAGTGATAATTGCACTGATGCTGACGGAGATTATATATGTGATGGTTTTTATAACGTGATAACTAATAATTTTGATTATCTTCCCCTTAGTATTCAGACTAATGCTGTTTTTGCGGCGGGCACGTTGAGCACGGCGAATAAGACTTATTATTTGAATCAGAGTGTTGAGTGTAACGGAACCTGTTTCAACATCACAGCAAACGGAATCACCCTCGACTTCGCAGGATTCACAATAACAGGAAACACAACAGAATATGGTGTTAACATTACAGGATACAACGACACAACAGTTTTAAACGGAACAATCTCAAATTTCTCAACCGGAATTTACATTTCCTTAAGCTCAAGTAATTCATTTACAGATATTGCCGTAAACAACTCTCAAAATGATGCAATCATTTTAGTAGGAGCAACTTCAGAGAATAATAATTTTACAAGAATAACCACAACAAATACAAATACATCTCACTACGATATTAATTTTTCTACCGCAGGCATTAATGGGACGTGGATTGAAAGTATCGAATTCACAAACTACTCATTTGCAGGAGCAGGAGGAAAAGTCAATTTCAAAGAGCCAGAGTTCGGAGAAATCGTGTTCTTAGAGGCAATTAACGGAAGCGGAAATAGTCTCAAGATTGATGTTGATATCGACGATGAATGGGTATTTGTTAATTCTTCTAGTAATTCTGGACTGAATAAAAGTGCAAATATATCTTTTTATAGTGTAACTTATACAGATCCAAAACCCCAATATAGTTCTGATAATAGTGTGTGGACAGATTGTACTAGTTCTACTAATCCTGCTTGTGTTGAGTTTAGTTTTACTACTGGAGGAACTTTTAAATTTAATGTGCCTCATTTTACTTATTTTAAAATTATTGAAGGATATAGTGCTGCAACAACAGATGAGGGTTCTACTGGCAGGGGTGGCGGAACACCTCTTTTTTGGACAAATACTTATGTGGAAGATGATGAAGAGTTAAGTGAAAAAGGAGAAGTAACTAGAGAATTAAAAGCCAAATATAGGATTAGATTAAAAATAGATGATGAAACCCATTATGCCGGAGTTATTTCATTAACAAACACAACAGCGACGATAAATGTTTCTTCAACACCACAACAAGCTACACTTTCTATAGGAGATTTAAGGAAGTTTGAAGTAACAGAAGATGATTATTATGATTTAAGTGTAGTTTTGAATAGCATAAATTCTACAACAAGTAAAGCAAATATTACAATTAAATCGGTATATGAAGAAGTAACTATGGAGAGTGAGGCTGAGGAAAAAGAGAAGGAAGCTGGAAAAGAAGCAGAAGAAGAAAATAAATGGATTTGGATTGTGATTATTTTAATCCTTGCGGTATTAATAGGTGCAGGAATTATTAAGAAAAAAAAGTAAATCTTTTTTAATAAATTATTTTTAAAGTTTTGTTTGTTGGTTTTATAAATATTAAATTCTAAAAAATGCTCCCACGAGGACTTGAACCCCGAACTTTTCCTCCGCAAGGAAATGTTATATCCGATTTAACTATGGGGGCCGGATATTTTGTATTCTTTTAATTTATCTATTAAATTCAAAAACAATAAGTATTTAATTCATTCTTTTTTGAAAGTTTATGGAAGATAGCATAGATTTCGGGGAGGTTCTTTTTGCTGATATGCATATTCACTCCCGGTTTTCCCGAGCGTGCAGTTCTGCTATTGATTTCGAAAATTTGGTTAAATGGGCTAAAATAAAAGGTTTGAATCTTTTGGGAACAGGAGACTTCACTCACCAAATTTGGTTTAAAGAGATTAAAGAAAAATTAATTGACAATGGGAAGGGATTTTATTTTTATCAGGGTTTTGCTTTTGTAATTACAGGGGAGATTTCTTTGATGTATACTCAAAACAAAAAAGGCAGAAAAGTTCATTTGAATTTACTGGTTCCGTCAATAGAAATTGCAGAAAAAATTCACGCCTATTTGGATAAAAAAGGTTTCAGAAGAGATTATGACGGAAGGCCGATTTTTGGACTTTCCTGCGAGGACTTTGTTTCTGAAATGATGAAGATTTCAAAAGATATAGAAATAATTCCTGCACATATCTGGACACCCTGGTTCGGAGTTTTTGGAAGCATGTCAGGATTTGATTCCTTAAATGAAGCGTTTGGAGAACAGGTTGAAAACATTCATGCAATTGAAACTGGAATGAGTTCAGACCCTGAAATGAACTGGAAAATAAAAGAATTAGGGGACAAGGCAATTGTGAGTTTTTCAGATGCGCACAGTTTTTGGCCTTTCAGGTTAGGAAGAGAAGCAACTATTTTTAAAAAGACAGATTCTTTTTTAGAATTAATAAAGCAGATAAGAGAAAATGATTTTATTGGTACAATTGAAACAGAGCCAGCTTATGGAAAATACCACTGGGACGGGCACAGAATGTGCAACTTTTCATGTTCTCCGAAAAAGACCCGGGAGTTAAATAAAATATGTCCTGTTTGTGGAAAACCTCTTACAATCGGAGTTGAGAGCAGGGTTGAGATGTTAGAAAGCAAGGATAGTAATCATCTAAACAAGAAAAAATTTTATACACTTTTGCCCTTGCAGGAAATAATTGCTTTAAGTGTCGGAAGTTCAAATATGCAAAGCAAAAAAGTTTGGGAGATTTATAATCTTTTGATTAAGAATTTTGGAAATGAATTTAATATTTTGCTGAATATTTCTGAAGGAAATTTCTTAAAAGAAAAAATTGATGTTAAATTAGTTGAGCTGATTCTTAAAAACAGGGAAGGAAAAATAAAAGTCAAGCCAGGTTACGACGGGGTTTACGGCGAGGCTTTGTTAGAGGAGAAGCAGAAGAAGTTGGTTTGATTATTTTTGTATTGGTTTTATCCTAACAAATTTATAATGCGCGTCACTTGTTTTTTTTCCATTAACTTCTTCTTTTAATGTGTAAATTTTTTTCCCTTTGTCTATGAAGAATTTAAGTTTCATCAGGATTATTCTACAAGTTCTGTCAGATATTGCTTTAACTTTTTGTGAAATGAAGTGGTAAAATAGTTTTCCAATTCTTTTGGGCTGACCCATTTTAATTCAACTAAATCGTCCCCTGGTTTTTCTTGGCCTTCGAAAACTTGTGTTAGAAAATAGACTGCTAACAAATCCTTTTTTTCAGGATATGTTTTTGAGAATATTGCTCCAAGATTTTTTATGTCATAGCCTGTTTTTGCCTTGACACTTTTTTTTAAAGTTTGGTCGACATCTTCTTCCTGGGTTGCTCTTCCTCCTGGAAAGCACCAAGAAAATTCTTTAATATAAGAATCTTCTTTTCTTCTTCCAATTAAAATTTTTTTTGCCTTTGGGTCAAATATTATTCCTAAAAGAATTACGCTGAATTCATCAAAATTGGACTGCTTTTCCATATTCCTTTGTTTTTTTATGTGTATTTAAGGTTTTTGTTTTCCGTTTTTACTGGATTTTGATATTGAAATCTGCCCCGCATTCTTTTGATTTTTTTTCAATTGCAGAAATCATTTTTCTGAGTTCACTATCAATTGTTTTCAAATCGCTTCCTTCTTTTTTTATTGAATATTTTCCTGCTGAGATGTACCTTATTTTAGCCTCTTTTATTGGAACTAAAATTTTTTTAATTAATTCCAAACCATTTGATTTTGTTGTTGTTAAAAATATTTCTTTTTTTATATTTGCTTTTTTTTGTTTCTGGGAATTTAGAATTTCCAATATTTTTTTAGAATCAATTTTTCCCACGAGGTTTCCCAATTTTTCAGGGTTTTTTTTCGCTTCCTGCAGGAATTCGTATACTTTTTCCTGTTTTGAAATTTCTTCAATTGCTTCCACTGCTTTTTCTTTGAGGACACTTTTTAAAATATTTATATAACTCTTCTCCTGTTTGTATTGCTCTTTTACTTCTTTTTGCTCTTTTTGCGTGACTCTCCTCAGGGATAAATCAATTCTATCTCCGGATATTCTCAAGACTTTGCAAACAATTTTTTTCTTCGGAACAATATAATCTCTTAAATTTCTTATTCTTCCTGGAGCAACTTCGCTTAAGATGATGCCCCCTTCTCCATTCCCATCTATTTTTACAAAAACTACTGTCCCGACTATTCTGTCAACAGTGCACATCACGATGTCGCCTACTTCTAATTCCTGTGCCATGATTTTAGTAGAAAAAATTGTTATTTAAATTTATGTTTTTCTTTTTATTAAATCTTCACAACTTCGACTTCCAAACTTTTTTTTAAGAGATTGATGAATTCCTGTTCTTTGTCTTTTGAAATCAGACAGCCTGCTGCAAATTTGTGCCCTCCGACTTCCCCCCCAATTAGTTTTATTACGCTGTTTAGCGGCTCTCTGACATTTCTTCCCTGTCTCCCGACATTTCTGGCTGAGACTTTTATTTTGCCAGAAACTTCCTGTTTATTTTTTGAAAGAATGAAAGTATCAGAATTTCTCAGAACAGAGAACTTTTTATTTTCTGAATTTTCGCAGTATGCCATGGCCACGATGATTGTCCCGTCTTCATATAATGGGGACCAGGAAAGAATGCTTGCGATTGTCCCGATTATTGTGTCTTTTATCTGGTCTTTTGCATTAATTATAACAAAATCTTTCCCGTTTATTTTTTCTGCTTTTGTTATAAACTTTAATCCTGAAATTAAAAGCTGTTTGTATTTTGTATGAATTAGCTCTGCCCTCTTCTTTGCTTTTGGAATTTCCATGCAAAACTGGATAGCAGTCTCGCTTTCCCCAAGTCTGGAGCATGCATTGACTGTGGCACTCAATTCTCTTGCATCTTCCAGTTTATTAAAAAACTTTATTAAAAAAATATCGCCGATTATATCTTTATATTTTGCTTTTGGGTTTCTTAACATTATTGCAGTAATTATTTTTTCCATTTCTTCTGGGTTTAATTCTATAATACTTTTGTATTTTCCTTTTTCGGGATTTAACCCCGCCTCTCTTAATAATTCAGTTACTCCCTCGGTATTTCCAGTTACGTTTGGAATATAAGGATTTGAGCAGAATTCAAGAGTTCTGTTTAATGGTCTTGTTGAAGGGTAGATGAGCAGCCCTCTTTTTCGTGTTATCTCTCCGTCATCTAAAATCCCTTTGTTTAATTTATCCACTTCTTTTTCAAGAGTGTCTCCAATCATTCCAAGAATTGCTAATTTTGCTAACTCTTTATTTTTTGTATTTATCTGGTTGCAGAATAAATATGTGAGGCAGGAACTGCTTATTTTTTGTTTATCGTGGAGTTCTGGATTTATTATGCTGATTTCTTCTGGAATGCTCTGCATTACTTCATGGTGGTCAATTATAAAAACATTCTTAAGTCCGGAATCTTCAATATGCTTTAAGTTTCCTGAGGCCAAATCCAGGAAAAAAGTTATTTTGTTTTTTGGCAAACTATAAATAAAATCTTTTTCGAGATTTTTGACTATTTTCACAGAAAATTTTCTGTCCATTTTTTTGAGTGTTTGAATCATAATTGTAGCAGATGTAATTCCATCTGTATCAAAATGGCTTATTATCTGAATTTCTCTATTTTTAGATTCTTCCAGAAATTTTTCTGAAATTAATTTAATTTCTTCTTCCAAGGAATTTCCTTTTTCCATTAAATCCCCTATAAAACAAATAGCGGAAGTCTCTGACTCCCTCTTTTATTTGTAAATTTATTATTAGACTTTGAAATAGTTTTTAAGTTTTCTGAACCGCGCGAAAATTCTGTCTTTTTCTCTCATTGCTCTTTTGTCTTGTTTGTTTTTCTCATAATGTTTTTTTATTCTTTCTAATTTCTCTTCAACATTTTTTAAATCAGGGACGATATATTTTTCTTTTAATATCTTTGATATTTTTTTATCATATTCTTTTGGATGGATTCCCTGCTGTCTTAATTCTTCTCCGATTTTCTCACTCGTGAGCCCTTTATCAGCAAGTTCTATAACTTTTTTTTCAAATTCTTCTGGAGATATTTTTTTAGATTTAATTTTTTTATCAGCTTTAATTTTTTTTGGCATATTGAATTTTATGAAAGTTTGTTTTTAAAGTTTGTTGTGGAGATTTGGGAGAATTTTTAAATAAAGAAAGCTTGTACTTAACATGGGAAAAATAATAGGGGTGGTAAGTTTAAAGGGGGGTGTTGGCAAAACTTCTACTGTAGTAGCCTTGGGGGCAGCAATTGCAGAGTCTGGAAAAAAAACATTATTAGTGGACGCAAATTTTTCATCCCCTAATCTTGGTTTGCATTTGAATGTCATTGACCCGAAGACAACGCTTCACCATGTTTTAAGCAGAGAGGCGAATGTTAATGACGCTATTTGTAAATTAGACAATTTTGATTTGCTTCCGTCTTCTATTTTTCATCAAATGAATATTAATCCTCTAAAACTAAAAGATAAAATAAAACCATTAAAAAGAAAATATGATTTTATCATTCTTGATTCTTCTCCTGCTTTGAATGATGAAACTCTTGCGGCAATGCTGGCTTCTGACGAGATATTAGTCGTGACTACCCCAGATTACCCCACTTTAAGTGCAACTCTGAAAGCAGTGAAACTGGCAAGGCAAAGAGGGATGCAGATGAATGGATTGATTCTTAATAAAGTTCATAATAAAAACTTCGAATTGTCTTTTGGAGATATCGAGGAAACAGTTGAGATTCCGATTATGGCAGTTATTCCTTATGATGTGAATGTTTTGAAAGCATTGTCTGAGTTTACTCCTTCTACAGTTTACAAGCCAAAATCAGAAGGGAGCCAGGAGTACAAGAAATTGGCTGCTGCTTTGACAGGGGGAAAATACAAACCAGTCCAATTAAAGAGATTTTTTGGGTGGATTAATCCAAAAAGACAGGAAATTAACAGGGAGATTTTTTATAAGAGGGTGTTTAAGGATTAGAAGAATTTTAATAGAATTCGCAGAAGATTTTTTCTAACCTAATCAGTGCATGAACTTTCCCGCTTTTTTTTGCGAGATTCATAATAGCGACGTGGTCTATCTTTGGAAGTTTTAATACCTCTTCTGCAAGATATCTGGCTCTTTTTTCTGGTTTATCCGCAGGAATTCTTGCTTGTAGATATATCATTCTAAGTACTGGGTCTTGGCTTTTGTTGTTTCTGTACTCTTCTATTTCTGTGTATGTCCAAGTCATGGTTATTATTTTGGGACTACTCTTTATAAAAATTATTGTGGTGAGTTGCTATTTTTCATATTCATTTTGCTCCTCGCTGACGCTCGTCGTATTTATGATACGATTAATAATCTACAAATTTTTTATTAATTATTTTCGTTAATCTCTCGCGAGCTTGTGAGCGAGACAAGTTTTATAAATCTTTGTCAGCTTTTTGTTTTACAGCCCTATAGTACAGCGGTCAAGTATACAGCCCCTTGGAGGCTGGGACCCAGGTTCGAATCCTGGTAGGGCTATAATTCTATTGAGTGAAGTGAAATAGTATAATTCTTATCCATGATAAGAACCTGGAGGTTCGACGAGCAATGTTCACGAAACTTCCAATCGCCCCTGATTTTGAGTGGGCTTGCGAGATTCCTGGTAAGGCTATTGATGTTTATATCTCCCTCTTTTTTCAACTTTGATTAATTGATTTAATGTTTTTTCTGCATCTTTTGATTTTTTGTATCCTTTGGAAAATTCATTAAATAGCTCTTTCCAGTTTTTGAAGTGTTTTGCTTCTAATGCTTGTTTTAATAAATGAATGTCAACTGCTTTGTCCTCGAATTTGTGGCTTATGAATCCAAGTCCAAAGTCTATGAAATAAATTTTACCATCTTTTAAAATCATGTTGCTTGTGGTTAAATCTCCGTGGATTATGTTTGAATCATGAAGTTTTGCAACATCTTTTCCAATTTGTTTGAGAATTTGCTTTTGTTTTTTTAATGAAAAATTATCTAGATGCTCTGAGAGTTTTTTGCCTTTAATATAGGGCATGGTAATTCTGAAATGTTCTTTTTGAGAATGCTCCTCTTCAGGAATTGGGGCATTTATTATTTTAGATGCTTTGAGAAGAAGTGTGGTTTCTGCTTTTGTCCTTCTTGCGCGAATTTTTTTATCTAACTCAGGAATACGATAGGATTTTGAGATTCTATCTTTGAAAACCCAATCCTTTCTAGGATAATTTATAATAATTGCTTCTGCTCCTTGTGCGATGATTTTCATTTTAATTAAATTTTGCATAAAAAGTTTTTAATATTTTTCCTATTTTCTCCTCTTCCTCCGGCTTAATGTTTTCCTCTTTGTAAATTTTGGCTATAATTTCTTGGGATTTTTTCTCTTTTTCTTTTATTTTTTTTATTTTTCCTTCTGTTAAATTAGTTTTTACACCAATATAAGAAATTTTAAATTTTGGTCCATAGATAAAATCAAAAAGGAATTTGGTTTTTAGTATGTGAAAATCTGAAGTTATAACTAATATTCTTTTCCAACCTTTTTTCTTAATAATTTGTTTTGTAAAATATGCATTTCCTTGTGTGTCTCTTGAATTTTCTTCTAAAATAATATTTTTTGGATTAACTCCTTTTTGTAGTGCATATTTGTTCATTAATGCTGCTTCGCTAGGTCCTTCTAATTTAGATTTAAGGGAATGTCCTCCTGAAAAGATTATTGACACTTCTTTCTTAGAATATATTTCTAAAGCTTTTTCCAATCTTTTAATACACAAATCTGACAATTTTTCTTTATCTGATTCATGTCCAAGGACAATTATAGCTTCTGCTCCTTGTGCTATTATTTGAGGTTTCATATGTTTATCCTTTTTTTACTTTTTTTAAATATTAATATAATTATTAAAATAAATATTGCATAGATAAGGATTAAAGGAAGAATTTCTATTAAATCTGTCTCTTTGAAAAAAGTTGCAATAGCTGTTAGACCTAAAATCAGAGTTAGGAATATAATTGCCCTTGAATTTTTATCTTCTTGATACATTCCATATAATTTGTGTATACGTTCATCATAATTTGGTGCCAATCCTCTTGGCGATTCTTTTTTGTCTTTTTCTTTTCTTTTTTCAATTTCCTTTTTTGCCTCGTTTAGCCAATTTTCAAAATTCATCTCCTAAAACCTCCCTTTCATTAGTTTCTTTTTCCCAAACTTTTTAGCAAATTTCATCAGTTGTTTCTGGTTCATTCCTTGTGACATGTCCATGTTTGCCCCGCCTTTTATCATCTCATTAAGCATTTTATATTGTTTTAACAAAGCTCTCACGTCGCTGTTTGCAACTCCAGAACCTTTAGCAACTCTGTTTATACGAGATGTTTGTTTGTCAAATAATTCAGGGTTTTCTCTTTCTTCTAAAGTCATGGACTTAATGATATGCTCCCACTTTGAAATTTTTTCCTGCTGATTTTCCATAATTCCTTCTGGAATTTTTGCATTTCCTAAACCTGGAATCATAGATTTAATTTTTTCAAAACCCCCTAAAGAATTCATTGACTTTACCTGCTCAACAACATCATTCAGACTTAATTTTCCCTCTTCTAACCTTTTCTGTATTTTTTCCTGCTCGTCTTCTTTTGTTACTGACTTTATTTTTTCTATTAATGTTTGCAAGTCTCCCATGCCCAAAATTCTTGAAAGAAAAGCCTGCGGATTAAATTCTTCTATGTCATTGATTTTCTCGCCAGTTCCTATAAAATAAACAGGTGCTTTTGTTTCTGCGCAGGCTGTCAATGCTCCCCCTGCTTTTGCAGTTGAATCCATTCTCGTGATTATAACCCCGGAAATATTCACAGCTTCCTTAAATTCCTGAGCCTGCTTTTTTGCAGCCTGTCCAATATCAGCCGGCATCACTAAAATTGATTCTGTTGGTTTTATTTCCTTATTTAATAATTTTATTTCTTTAGTTAGCTCCTTGTCTAAATTATGCCTGCCAGCAGTGTCTATTAAAATTAAATTATAATCTTTTAACTCTTTTTCATGTTTTTTCCAGATTTTTAGTGCATTGTTTTCTTTTAAATCTGTGAAGCAGGTTAATT
>Ga0315547_1003269_pt1 | contig 10668 bp, 11 predicted proteins | sample SalMarSW160240MG_2_FD_202542 | JGI IMG/M metagenome (GOLD analysis project Ga0315547, IMG submission 202542) | Salt marsh sediment microbial communities from the Plum Island Ecosystem LTER, Massachusetts, United States - Salt Marsh Sediment SW1601-240 ... | reverse complement strand
CACGCCAAAGGCGCACGTAGTGACGGCCGGGTAGGTAGTAGAAGACCAGTAATAAAAGGATATACACTGGAAATATGTGGTGTCTATATATGGAGCTCCAATCCCTACGTCCTCCACAATCAGAGAAAACAATTCAAATATATTTGGGACTCTCCAGTCATCGTATCCTGCGAGCTCCGCGGTGTTAGCAGCATCACAAAAGGTAAATATATCTTCATGGTTTGTAGAATCAATCCAATATAATTTGCCATCAGACCCAGTGCCAATATCTGAGTCTGGAGTATAGGCCATCCACATCAGGCCTGTTTGATTATCCTGCACACATGCATTTTCCATAGCTATCGTTTTAGCATTTACAGTTATATTTGTAGTGCCAGAGTATTGCCCAGTTGTAAGAGCAGTATAGCTTCTGGCAACACCCTTTTGAAAATAACCATCGTCATCCATAGATGAGTATTGAGTATCCTGACCTGTTTTGAGTAGCGCTGCGCTCGTGCCATCAGAGCTGCTCTCAGGCCACTGCCCAATATTCCCAGAGTCTCCTCCTATACCAGCAAAACACACAGAGCTTATCAATAATAAACTAAACACAAGCAAAAAGGCGATCTTCCTCACTTTGCTGCCTCCTTAAAAATTGCCCTAATAAAAGTATCATCTCCATACCTACCTACTGCTCCATTTGCCTCATTAGACTGAAACACACACCTAATTTGAAAAGGAACGCTATCAAGCCAACCGTCTGTTAAACGAAGGTACCCCGAGTAGTTTTTCTGAACATAACTTGTTCCAATGTCATCGTCATAATAAGCAGGAACAGCTACAGACGAAGTTTGTTCAGTCGCAGCTGATAAATCAGCCCCGAATCCAACGGTAGTTGCCATATCGCTATCGGCAAAAGTTAACGCAATAGTATCTGTAACCCCATCAAAAGTAAACTTCTGCGCAGTGGTATCATAAACAACGGTAGCGCTCGTTATAGCAATCGTAGAACCTGCTCTTATAGCCGTCTGCATAGCGACCGCTAAAGTTGTCCCTGTATAAGTTCCATCAGCAGTATCAATGTTTTCTGTCCCTCCACCAGCGGTAGTAATCTTCAAGACATCATTACTAGATGTAATAATGAAGTCTTCATTAAGTATCCTCCAGTAATCCTCCCCAACGTTTCTGCCATCAAACCTGAAGAACACATCAGAGGTTGCAGTCCCTTTAAGGTAAAAGTCGATATCCACATAGCCCCAAGTAATGTACCCTCTCATCAACGGATCAAAGTCCATCACGATAACAGCGTTAGTATCAGTCGCAGCAGCGGTTACAATAGCGGAGTATTGGGTTGCAGCTCCAGCAGTCAAGTCAGACTGAACAGGATATATCGTCACATCTTGAATATCAGGTGTAGCACCAAGACAAGGTAACGCGAAGAGGAGAAAGACAGCAACAGCTAATAGTATCTTTCTCATAATTTATCTCCTTTTATAGGTAATCATTACCATCATCTCATCAGTAGCAGTTCCACCGGCGGTATCGGTCTTTTTTAAGCTTACTACATCACCAGAAGTGAGCAGTTTATGCGTAGCGTCTAGAGTCCCTACACTCACCGCATCAAAGTCATCAAAAGCGGTTCCTTCGGCTGCGTTGCTAACAGAAGCAATTTCATTGTCGGCCGATCCATCAGAGCCTTTATCCCGCAATGTCACGGTTGTATAGCTCACTGCGTCTGTAGCAATGTCAGATGCATTCACCAATTGGACTACGATCAACTCACAGTCGTAAGGAGCAATAAAAACAGGTCTCTCATCGCTAGTCCCTGCGTTTATAGTTCCAAAATAAACATTAACCAACGCCCCCGAGTCGTTAACTACCCAGTTAGACCCATCGTAATAAGTGGAATCGCCAGTTGCCTGAGAAACAAGACCTAAGTCCTCAGCCTTATCTACAATGTCATTGTCGTCGGTGTCATATGTAGTCCTCATCATATCAAGCAAACTAAGAGAGCTCCCTCCAGGAAGCAAAAGGTAAACGACATCATCAGAGGCCCAAAAGGTGCCCTTTCCAGTATCAGGAGTAGCAGGCTCAGTTCCATATGCTATATCGATGGTATCAAAACCTTCCTCCATCATCTCAATAATTCTGTTCTTTTGCCAACTCAATCCAGGCCATTTATTTTCAGCGTCCGTGCTTAACCCTGCAAACGCTGGAATACTTAACCCCAACATCAGCAATACAGTAATCATCCCAAAGAACTTCTTCATTTTAACCTCCGTTAATTCAATTTTTACCTGAATGTTAGAACAATTTCAGACAAGCATTTTTAACTAGCTTTCTTTGCGTTATGAAACTCTTCCCAAATAGGATTTATCCACTTCTCAATTTTCTCATCAGGAACCCTTTGTTTGTGTTTCTGTAACACATGGATTCTCATCCCTATCACTTTGTCATTCTCATATTCCTCACAAATCTGACAAAGATATTGCTTGGGGATATGTTTTTCTCCTTCAGCTTTTGCCATCACTTTGGGAGCTGACATCTCCACATAATCTCTGTTAAATCCAGACTTTTCTCTCATAATTCTTGCATACTCAGGATTACGAGTAGAATAAATGCCTGCATTATTAAACGGTGCCCAAACAGTAGCTTTTTGTGGAATTCTACTTCCCATAATTAGGCAAATCCTATGACCAATTTCTGGCGAAAGCTCTTTCTTTTTCACTAGCTTAAATACATAAAGCTCATTTGTCATAATTTTTTCCTTTAATGCGGGGGAGAAAGAAATTAAGTTCTCCCCCTAAATTGTTTATGCCACAGAGGTTACTCCATACATACCACGATGACATTCCTTTAAACCAAGTTTTAAACCGCAAATAGTCCAGCACTGGTCTTTTCTCTCATGAGAACCAGGGGTTTGAATAGCAGTCTCAACCTTAGTATCCTCCAACCATTTGTATTTAATGAGGTCAAGATCAACAAGAAAACCTATTCCTTCCAAATCTCCAATAAGAAGCGGATGTGCCAGAATCGGTAATCTTCCCCAGCTTGTCTTGTAGGAACTCACAGTGATACCGAGCTGTCCTGAAAATTTCTCGTCAAACTCCAATCTTCCGTTAGCCCAAATGTCCAAGCCCTCCACAATTAAACCACCTGCGACAAAAAGTTTATTCTTATGAGATAAATCCCCAGCCTCGTAGGCAGTTCTAAGCCAACTTCTGAAACCAGTCTCAGTCAAAACTCCACCAATATCATCTTTGGTAATACCCATGTTATACAAACCCGCCGTGGTATACTGATACTTTCCAGTAGAGTTTAATTCCTCTACACGAGCATCAGCTTTACCAAAGAGAAACTGATATTCTATATTTTTAGCCTGCTCAATAAGTTTCCTTGCCTGTAATCTTTCAATTTCAGGAACACCATTCAATTCAGCCAACATCGCCTCTTTATCTACTGCCCAGGATAGCCAGAATTTCTGAGTGAAGTTAGCAACCTTTTTTAAGGGAATCTCCAAATTATCAGGAGAATTTCCACCATCAGCATAAGAATTGGACAGTTTCAAAATTCTGTCATCATCAGAGGGGGCGGCAATCCCAGAATCAGTAGTATCAGATGTATCATGGATTTTCCCAGAATGAGTAACGGTTTCCAGAGCAGCAACTCCAGCATCAGAATAATTGATAACTACACTGATTACGTGAGTAGTCCTGTTCACTTCTTTTACCAAAAACATATCCCCATTAGTATAATCCCAGAGGATATCATTCTTCTGAATGTAGGTATCCAACTCATTTCCAGCTCCATCATCAAGATGAATGTCATACGCATCTGTGGAACCGGAAGGAGAACCTTTTATATACATCCAACGAACGAAGGGTCTGTCCTCAAAGCAGGTAAAAACCTGGTTTGCAGCCTTCTCCTTAGCTAACTTTCTGGTTACGGTAAGAAGAGGAGAAGCATCAGGTTCAAGCTTAATTATCTTATTTCCCCAGTCTAAAACTCGCCTATCTAACATTAAATCTTCAATTCCTCTGCCCATTTAAATTACCTCCAGTTATAAATTTTCTTCCTTTTCTTTATTTTCCTTTGAGGTAATCTCTTCAGTCTTTTGCAGATAGGGTGCTCAAAAATGAGTCTATCTAAAGAGTATTAAAGAAACTACAAAACTTTATTTGCTTTATGCGCTCCTATTATTGTTTCTATATATTTATCATTTTTATCTCTTCTATCCCTGGGTGGTGGAGTAGTGCTTTGAATATTGGTTGCTGCTCTTTGAGCATTTACAACTTTTTCCCGCAACTCATCAGGAGTTAAATTACCTTTTGCTTTATCAAATATTAACTCCAGAACTTCTGGTTTATCTCTCAAATCTTGAGGTAACAGTGCAATCTCTTTTTGCATTTGCGGAGCAAGTGCATCAAAAGCCTCGGGGTCAGTTGACCTTATTGTCATTACTTTTTTTGTAATCGCACCCACCTTGCCCATGGCATTGAACATATTCGCCAAATCCGGCCTGGTAACAAAACCAGATTCTCTCATTACAGTTGATATCGCTTCAGCAGGGTTCTTCTTTAAATTATCTTGTAGATAAGCATTTAAATTGTATTGTTTATTCTGAAGTTCTTTAATTGCTTTTTCCTTTTCCTTTGCAGTATCCGCTTCTTTCACTCTTTGCATCTGACTTTGAATATCATCTAATTTTCTCTTGTAATCTGCTGATTCTTGAGATTTCTGAGTTGCAAATTTGTTAAGCGTTGCAATTCCCTTTTCTGCTTCCTCCATTGTTTTATACTTACCGAAAATTAAATCACCAGCTTCACCATCAGGTATCTGATTATCACCAGGCTGATTTTGAAGGTCTTGGTCACTCATTGTTTTCTCCTAATAATTTGGCAGATACACTACCTTGATCTTGAACCACTTGGTTTACCTGTCTTTCACTTTCCTCTTCTTCCTTCTTCTCAGGTGTAGAAATTTTAGCTAATTCATCATTAAACATACCTGCAGCATCGCTTAAAGTGATACTTGGGTATTTAAGAAACTTAACCTTAATATCATTAAAAACTGCTTCAACAGGAGCGAACTCTTTCTCTCTGCTATTTTCCTCTGGTAGAGTGTTTACCATGCTTTTCCTCCTCAATTATTTCATCACGTCTTTGTCTAATCTCATTGACAAAATTTGGTATCCATTCTAAGCCCTCAAGTATTCCTTGATACTTACCCACTTCTCCTAAATTCTGGAAAGGTTGTTTAGCTAAAGTATTCTGAGTAGTTTCCTTAAAATACTCAATGCAAATACCCAAACTTTTCCAACCTTTGGCATTAACCATAGTATCAAAGTCTGATGCTAATTCTTTAATCTCATCTGTAGTTAAATCCTCATCATATTTTTCCAATTACATACCTCCTCTTACTTTTCCCATTGTTGCTGCCAGCATTTGCCCTAAACCAGTTGGAGTAGCACCTGTTGAAGTAGCAGGTAAGCCTGTTACTGGACGAGTTGCTGGTTGTGAAGCTCTTTCCCCGCCATTACCTCCTGGGGGAGGAATAACTCCTTGTTTTACAAGCGCCTCAATCAATGCTTTTAAATCTCCTTTTCCCTCCTTGTTTTTATTGAGAAGCACATTTAGCTCTGGAATATCAAGAGCTTCTAAAATAGCTTTAAACAGTTCTGTCATATCAATGTCAATGCTAACCCCAGCTCCTTGAGCCTGAATGATGATCTGTAGAGCCTGCAGGAGATGAGCTATCTTAATATCTTTATTTGCCTCAATATCAGAGGCAGAGACTTTTTCTAAAAATTCAAAGTCTCCCTCAATGTCTCTTGGCCCAATTTTCGTTACACCTTCTTTAAAATCTTTTACTCCCTCAATTGCACCCATTACACCAACAATGAGTTTTTCCTGCATATATTTTTTATCCCAGGTAATGATATGCATAGGCAAAAGAGAAAATGCTGTTTTAATTGCCATCATAATCTTGAACCTAATCATTGTAGAACCCTCAGTTTGAAGTCCCATATGCTCTGTTGCAGTCTGCCTTTTGGTTGTAGGTGCTCCTCTAACTGCTCCATATAACCCTGAGCGTTCCTCTATACCTCTTTCAAGAATAGAAGCCTCGTTATAAGAACCAGCTGTGACATCCCTTATCTCAATTTGCTGAAGAGCTGAGCGCATATCAACCCCATAAGGCAATCCCTCCAATAGTAATTGTATTCCTGGTCTTATATTCGCTAAATCCTTGGAATTAAGAATCTTATAAGCCATATTTCTAAGCCAGGGAGGTCTAAGAGCTAAATTTACATTATCCATTCTTTGATTTTTTAGAGTGGCAAGTTCTCGGATATCTTCTTCAATAGATTCAGGTTCCCCTTTGCCAAGAATTGAGTCCAACTTTGGAATTTCAGAACAATTTATAAAAGGAATAATGCCGGGTTTTATTAGTGTCCCATCCTCATCTTTTTCCATTGTCGGATTGTCTGTATGAAGGATAAGAATTTCCTTATTTGCTACTACAACTTTTTTTCTCTCATCCCAGTATTCATAAAGACAGACAAGATTCTCCTTTTCTTTTGCCGTCCATTTGTTTGTATCCTCTGCCCTGTTAGTATAGGGGATTAATTTATCAAGATTTTGATATAAATTCTCTTTTGTTTGAGCCTTGAAAGCTTTATTTTGAGCAATAAGTTCACTCTTTAAAGCCCAAATCTTATGAATCGCCCAGGGAAGACGATTAAGCTGTTTTGCAGCAGGAGAAAAGTAGAAATCCTTAATGTTAACAGCAGATAACTCAACATCGTTCAGAGCAAAATCCCAGGCAGTTTTAAGAGTGCTAAATCCATAGGTTAAAGCCGTTTGGATATATTTGATAATCTGGTAAAAAGAATACGGCCTTTGTATTTGATAAGCTACTAATTTATGGGCTACTTTTGCGGATTCAATCGCTTTCTCATTGAGAGGTTGAATAACATAATAAGGTTTTTTGCCAAAGATAATTAGACAATAACGCGCTAATAAATGGTCAACAAGGGTGGAAGGCCAATGAGGCAAAAGATGAGAGCGTCCCTTAGCCTCTCTTGCCTCTGTTTCCTCAGAGGTTCCCTCATAATAATCTTTCCACTTATCCCACTTATTTTCTAAATCATTCTCACTACGCCAATTTTCAGCTAAAGTGAGCTTATCAACAACATCAGCAACAACATCATCTTTTTTTTCTGTCATCATTATTTTTTTCTTCTTTTATGTTTAGCTGTACGCTCTTTTTTAGTCCTTGCTCCAAAATTCTTGTCGTGTTTCCTTGAGTTGATCATAGCATGATAAATTTTATCGGCTCTTTTCCTGCCATATTGCTTGACTAAACTTCGATAAAGCTTCTTCTCTTTCTCGGTATATGGAATTTTAACACCCCTTTTTATGGGGAAACCTAATATCCCGTCAGTGAATCCGAAGGAACATAAGATTCTGGGAAAATATCCTCAAAGTAAACCTGAGGTTGTATAACCTCAAAGCACATTGCCAGAGCATCTATTACATCATCGTGTCCCCCGCTTTTATCACCTCTAAATTGCAAGAGCTCTGACTCAAGTATTCTTTGAGAAGGATCAACATTCAAATAGCCCTCCCCAGCTCCGAGATGATACAATTGCCCCTGTTTATAAGTTGGAATTAGCTTTCTAATACGAGCTGCCTTAGAATTATCAGAACCATAATGCTCTATTGGTTGAATCGGTAACAATCCCCTTATTTTGCCTTCTTTCAAAATGTTAAAAGCAAGGAGTTTTTGAAATCCATTACTCTCAATTGCAATAGTCCTGGGTCTATACTCAAATTGAATCTCATATAGTTTGTTAATAAACTCGTCAGGGTCAAAGCGATCCCTGATGAGATTTAAGATGAACACATTACCAAGCCTATCTTGTCCAATGGTCACAATAGCAAGGTAATCAGCAGTTTTCTTTTTAGAAATTGCAGGATCAACTGCTGTTGTAATTAATAAATCATTGGGTAAGTTTTTAGAAATATAGTATTTAAACCACTCCTTCTTAAATTCTGCTGATTTATCCGAGACCAACCCAACTAAATATTGAGAAGTAGCGAAAACAGGGTCTTTATCTATCTCATCTTCCAGGAATTTCTTTGGAATACGATTAGGAATAAGCATTGTCCCCTCTTTGCCTTTAGGAAGTCTTACGCAAGGGATTTTAGAATTAATACTAGGTAAAACTGCGCTCATCCTTTGAGCCTGTGCTAAAAAAACTTCAAAATCCTTAAGCTCAGCTGGAGTAGATAAGATGTAGTTATATAAATCTCCGAATGCGTAAGGTGTGCCAATTATCAATAATTGCCCAACAAGTTTTTTAAGCATAGGAGATAAATACCTGTAATTTCTGATAAGGCTAGCTTTCATCTCATCGTTTGAGGTATTTTTCTCACTCATAGGGTCATCTAAAAAAATGTGGACTGGATGCGGTCCAGCTTTCACTGCATCGATTCCAGCAGTACCAATTGAAGGGTCTGTTTCAGCTAAGGATTTTTTGCCCCTGATAAATATTTCCCATTCCTTCCAACCATATCCTCCCTTGAATGAACCACCATTTATAGCAAGAAGCTCCTCATTTTCTTCCATCTGCTTTTTTATCAGACCCAAAATATGAATTGCAAAAGAACGTTCCTGTGATACAATGAGAATTGTATCGTTAGGATTTTTGAGTAGCGTTTGGATACTATAACCAATGGTAACTAAACTGGTTTTGAAAAAGTCCCTTGTGGCCAAGATAAGTTTTCTTTTAAATCCATCTGCCTTTTTATGCCAAACTGTAACCCAGTCACATAGGATTTTATGATTTTCAACGATATCAGTGGGCCCAGGTTTAGACTCATCAGGAGACTGCACATCTTTGAAAAGAACATATTTATTGAGATAATACAAAGAATGCAGAGCCCACCAGCGTTTGAGTTTTAAAGTGTCTTTTTGATTTACTTTATCTTTAGTTATAATTTCCATTTTTAACTAACTTTCTTTAGTTGTAATCTCAATAGCATCAGCTTCCTTAGACATAAACTTGGCCTCAGCAGGAGTGATAATAATGTTTATGTTTGGCATTCCTGTTACACCTTCAGCATGAGATTGTGTTATTTTGTGAGTTAACTCAATTGCCTTTAAAGTGTTAGAATCCTGACGAGAAGGAGATACAGGGGTAGTTTTATCCATAATGGTTTTAATTCTCTCGGCCATGTAAGAGGAGTTCACACCCTTTTTTTCAAGAGAGGAAAGCCAACTCTGGATAGCTGCACCAATAACTGGATTATTCTTATTTTTTGAAATAGTTTTAATAGGGTTTGCATAACCTGCTCGTTTTGCTGCTTCATCTGGAGACAATCCTTTATACATTCTTCTAACCCAGGACCTTTGCTTTTCGGATAATCTCTGGAAATGAGAGCGTCCTATCTTTTTTAACTTGCGTATTCTTGTAAGTTCCCGGCGATGTTCTTTGTGAGTCTCATCATATTGTCTTTGATATTCAGTTCTAGCTCTGGGATTTTTATACATGTTTATTTCTTCCTCTTTTTTCTAGCAAACTTACTCAATGTTAATGCTAATCGGGCTCGCCTACCAATGGTTCCTTTCTTTTTAGCTGTTGCTCGGAGTTTTTTCCTGGGAATATTTTTGCCTTTTTTAGATCCAAGCTGTTTTCTTAGCGCGCCGGGATGTTTAATTGCGTCTTTGATCCAATATTTCTTCTTTTTTGCCATATCAGGCGTAGGTCTAAAAACATCAAAATCGAGTGGTTTAGGTTCGTCATAATCTCCACTAACATCTTGAGTTTGCATATTAACCTCCAAAATTAAGGCTTTAGAAATGAGTGATATCGGAGGTGTGGAGTATTCACTGAGCGGGGTTTTTCGATGGGGGCATGGGTATCTCCCCTTCCCTGAGTGTCCTCCACAGGTCACAGGGGTTTTCTTAGCTCGTTCGACGCCCCAGAATATCTGATCCATCTATCATGCCCGTTATCCTCCACAGTAAACAGATACGAGGAGTTCTGCATGACCTCCTCGGTTTTCTCTATTCCATGGGAGAGATCTCCTTTTCACCGAACAAATATTTGCTCCCTGTCCGGTAATACCTAACGTATCAAGGGACTGTGGATAACTTTTTTTGGCATCTTCAGCTTCTCTCTCTCACACTGGGATACAGAGACTGAGCATGACAACCTTTGACACTGTGGATAACTCAGGCTCGGAATCGCTGAAAGCGAGGCTGCTCTTGCCTTCCTTACCCTTTTCTCTCTACCCTTTCGTCCTTCTCTCCCACACCCATCCTGTCTTTCCCTATCCTCTCGTTTTCCTCTTTTTCTTCTCCTCTCACCCTACACCATCCCTTCATCTTAACAACTTTCCAACAATTTTTCTACAAACTCTCACTTTTTTACCTTTTTGACTGTTTTTAAATAGATTATTTATCCTATTTCAGGTGGATTATTTATCTTCTTCTTCTTTGCCTTTTACCCCGGAAGTAGTCTATAACTACCTGGCGGAGTCCAGAGCCCACCCGCCACCCTTATAAGAGGAGAATTTTTTTACCCTTCATGACACTACAGGGGGGTAAACCACAAACTACCAAACTCTACCAGCCCTTGACAAAGTGAAATAATCTGCTATAATAAGAGAAAATGAAAAAAGG
>Ga0315547_1003266_pt1 | contig 10670 bp, 17 predicted proteins | sample SalMarSW160240MG_2_FD_202542 | JGI IMG/M metagenome (GOLD analysis project Ga0315547, IMG submission 202542) | Salt marsh sediment microbial communities from the Plum Island Ecosystem LTER, Massachusetts, United States - Salt Marsh Sediment SW1601-240 ... | reverse complement strand
GGTTACTTTTTCTTCCGTTTCCTTCGCTTCCGCCGCGTCCTTTTCCTGTTGTTCTTGCGCTACCTTTTCAGCAGCGTGGTCTGCTTCTATTTTTTCCAACCTTTGCGCTAGGGCCGTAGCTTGCTCATCGCTGCTTGGGCCGCCGTTCAAGATACGTTGCTGCAAAATCTGCAAGCTATTCGCATCCAAGTGCTTCTGAAAGAATGCAATAGGATCTGTTCTTAGATCCTCTTCTATCTTCATGACCTTCGCCAGGGAATCTTCCTTCGTTTTCAGTGCTTGTTCCCTCTGACGAAGCTCTCTGTCTTTCTTGGTTATGAGCGCCCAGGCACTCCGGGATTTCCCCGTAACGCCCGCAGGGCTAGCACTTTCGCCTTCATCCGCGCCAGGAGCGCTTTCTGCGCTTGCACCGTCTTCCCCGGCCGAATTGTCTTCGCTAGATCCATCTTCGGCTCCGACTTTGGTTTCACTTTCGGCTTTTCCTGCATCTCCGGTTCCGGTTCCAAGGGCAGTTGCTCCATCTCCTGCTTTTCCACCGCCTTCATCTTCTTTGTTTTCTTCGCCATTGGGTTCTCCTGCGGCAAGTTCAGCAGTAGCCGCTGTTATGATTTCTTCGTTGGTTTCCAACGTATCCTTATTTCCAGTCAATTCGCTCATTTTTTTCTCCGCTTCATGCTTAGGTTATTGTAATGCTCCCGGTACTCCCGGGGGCGGCATCACTGGTTGCGTCCCCGGTACTCCCGGGGGCATCTCTGGCCCTGCTGGCATTCCACCTGGTGGCATCCCACCCGCTCCTGCTTGTGCCGCTGCCGCTTTTGCTGCCATTTCGGCTTCGGCTTTTTCTATCAGGTATTTTGCCTGGTCAATCCAATCACGCATCATGGATAGCTTTTCCTTGCTAACATCGAGCATTGAATACTCGATGTACGCATTTTGCATCTCTTTGAACCCTAAAAGCAAGTCCATGTATGGTTCTGGAGCAATAAAAGCGCCGCCGTCGAGTATTTGTGAGATGATTTTCTCAATAAGTCGACGGGGAGCAGTTTTACGCTTCACAATTGCCTTTACATCCTCAAAATCACCCAAAAGCTCGAGACCTTCTTCCGGTGTGAGTAATCCACCTTCGAGCATCTCGATAGCGTCCTGTTTTTGCCCACCAGGGGTCTCGGGAAGCAAGTTGGCAGGCCAACCAGTCATTATGTAGTCGGCCTCATCGATATTCACGTCTTTCCACCTTAATTCAACAAGTGAGTCATTCTTTTCGGCCAAAATCTTGTAAGAACCATTCCCATGTTCATCAATACGCTTTGCAAGCCGTATCATGTGTTGTGCCACGTCCAAGTAGAACTGCTGCCAACGTTTTCCATTACGTTTGAAACGTCTGGACTGTATATCAACGAGTTCCCGCAGGCCTTTTCCACTATCGATTCCGGCAGGCTTGCGTGATTGCGCTGAAAGTTGTGAAATACCTGTCAACTCAAATGCTTTTTGGTACAGACCTTCAAGCATTTGGGCGTACTGAGGCGAAATAGCATCGACTACTTGAATTGTCGGGGGTTTTTCACCACTGTAGTCAATGCGTCCGAGAGCTTTGTTGTTCCACTGGTTGTTGTTGAAGTTCGCCCCCGCAGGGACCATCAAATGTGCTGCATTTAAGGTCATATGTTGTTGGATTTTCCGCAGGATGTAGTTGATTTCAATCTGTATACCCTTCACCTGTTCGGGAATTCCCTGTGCAAAGTAACCGAGCGGGCGTGGATTCCAAGGAAACTTAGCAATGGGGAAAGGATCTTGCCACGCAGTATCATCCAAAAGCGAAACATCGCCTACTACCATGGCATGACAGCCATCTTTTCCGCCATCTATGCTGGGAAGGTGCCATGCTTCCGTGAATGTAACAGGATCTGTAAGACTAGAGCCGACCCCTGAACTGTGCGAAGCAAATACAGCACCGATTGCCTCTGCTTTCTTGGGATATTTGGCTTGTAAGTATGCCTTGCTAACCTCTTTACAGTGGTACAGCGTTTGTGGTTTCCCGTAACGCCCATCCAAGTCATCAACTTTAATTTCGTTCGGGAAAACACGTTCAATCACTATTGTGTCAGCTTCTTCGAATATTTTCAGGAAACCATCCCCGAAAATACAGCCATCTTTGAAAATTTGTGGTGAAAGCGCACGGAAACCAGTTTGGTAAAACTGCCCATCAACAAACGTTGTCAAATCCTCTGATTGCTTTTGACTTCTATACGTGCCACCAGAAGTACGAAACTTGATGCGCATCATGTCATCAGCGATCATCGCTTCAGCGGTGTCGATGATACTTTGTACCACGTTCAGTGTCAGGCGATTAGGCGTCAGCAGTTCTTCAGTAGCAGCGTAATCGTTGCCACCGAGGCCCAAAACAGCGAAGTTGGAGTACAAACGTAGATTGGACAGGTTTGCCGCTGCACGGTATCCCTGTTCCTGGTCAAGCTTCCCCAGCGTTCCTGAAATAGCTTTCGCCTGGCTAACGCCTCGGAGCTTCCACCAATAGTCTGATGTCGTAATCATGTCTAGCTACTATGATAGAGCACATCGTCAGGAACCTCGCTTGAATTCAGTTGTTCGCTTGGGTTATCTACAACATTAGCGATGTCAGCGATGCCGGCAACGCGATTAGTACCGAAGTTTACGTCGTAAAGTTCAATGGTGATCCCGTTGAAAATCACTCTGCTGACACCGTTTGCCCGGCAGAAATCTACCAGCTTTTTGAACTCTTTGAATGATTGTTTTTTACGAAAAAGCTTCATTGTCTATACCCACGGCAAAATATCTGGTGCTGCAGCAGCTTCTGACGGTAACAAGGTTCGCCCGTGCATGAACCTGACCGACCCTGGTGCGTCTTCTTCACCATTAGCTACTCGTTCCAGAGCAAAGATAACGTGCGTTACGTCAGCCGGTACAGTAAAAAAGCTGGTAATGTCCACATCGACAGTGGTAATCGTGAAACCATCTGGGCCGACAGGGAAAGTAAGATCGACAGGGATTATCATCGAATCTACAACCATCGTACCTGCTGGGTCAGTCTCTCCAAATGTAATGACAAACAACTCAAACGTTGCCACGCCAGGAAGATCCCCAATAGTTCTTTGCCAATCTAAACGCAATACTACTTGCGCCATTGCCTTTACTGGCGGTGGAACCCAGAATTGCCACTCGGCGCGCGGCGTAGTTTGTTCATCGGGTGGGAAATACAAAACTCCCCACTGCTCAAATGGATCTGATATTGGGCCGTCCCATTCATCGTAGCTAGCGCCACCGAAGGACATTTGAAGTCGATTTAGCTCCCCAGACAAGATACTTGCTCCTTTTTTAATCGTCGGCGATCACGTACATGTGATGCACAACATGTTTTGCACCAAGACGCTCGGTCATTAATATTGGATTTACCAGGAGAGAAAGCGTCGAAGGATTTAACCAAAAGCCGTCCGAATCGCTGGCCTTCAAGTTTTAGTCTTCCGCTCATTGGATCACACAAACACGGGCAATGTTCGCCCGTTGAAAAAGATTACGTCATCAAGTTCAGGCGCCTCGTTGTAATTTCGTGTAAGATAGACTGCCATATGCGTTGTCATTGGAGTAATCGGGGGTGCCATAGAGTCCTGAATATCGAAATCAAGGTAAGTTGCGTAGTAACCAATGCCTGCCAGGGGCGCGGCGAATGTCACAGGGAATATTGCAGGAGGCATGTATATCCCAGTGAAGACACTTGTGTCCTCATTTGCACCAAAAACGTACAAGTCAAAAAACTCTGTCCCGACTTGCTTGGATAAAAAGTTGAGCCGAAGTGTGATAGACGGCTTGCTCCGCAGCAACGGTGGGACATACAATACCCACGCAACTGGCACATCTTCTTCCAAAATGGGAAGGAAATGTAACCCATCTTCATCCTGGTGTAGCCACGGGCCGGGTGACGGTGACGGTGGGACAAACATATCGCAATCCCACGTTGCGCGGCCTGGTTGTAAGTGTATAAATTGACCCATCAGGGTTCATCCTCTTCAATCAACGTCCTGCCATTCACATAATACACCACATCATCAAGTGTGTCCAGTTCGTTGGCACCATTACGGGAAATTACAACCCAAAGATGTGTTGTGGCAGCATTGCAATATCCACTGACATCGATATCTTGATAAATGAACTCGTAGGGATTCACAGCATCGATAAAGCTGAAAGTCACTACCACGGTGTCCTCAAGTGTCATTACGTTAGCAAGTTCATCGAAAGAAAGTATGCCAACGTCCATAATTGCGTCACCGACCTCAGCAGGGGGAGCGGCACTATCGTACTTGCCAAGTATCAAACGCAAAATCAATGGGTCACGTTCCCTCAGAGAGACGGGAAGATAAAGTTGCCACCCGATATTTCCTGTGGACGCTTCATTGGGGGGCCAGGCAAACCCCTGTTTTGTCATCTCAGAGGCCATTAGACCACCTCCCTATCCCACGTTCCGACGCCTGGTTTGAGATGCAAAAACTCTTCGGGGTCCTTGGGCTCTTCCACAGGTTCACACGGCCAGGTAAATATCACATCGCTGTCCGCGTTATCCAAGTGTGGTGTGAAATGTTCACATGAGATATCTGGCAACAGTAATTCCATTTCTGGGTCAAGTGTAATACGAACGGTTGCATCCCAGATTCCAAAACGTGCGTAGAAGGTCAGCGGACCAGCCGGGCCATTTTTAATAAAAACCCAATCGATGCAATGCGGAGCCTTTACGTTATCAACCACGCAAGAGATGACAGTGATTTCGCCGGGTAAATCTTGGTGGATGTACGTGTCCGGATTGACTTCGATGGGCAAGTAACGCCCGGTAGTTTGTTTCTTGGTGTTGCCGTCACGGGCTTTGAAGATGGGTTGAAATTTCAAGTATGGCATTGCGCCGCCTCATCTTTTTTTCTTTCACGCTTAACCCGATCCCTGGTGTGCATGCCCGTGATTCCTTCATCTGACTTCATTAGTATGCCTCAATCTAGCAGAGTTTACGGCGTTAACCTTGGGCAGACAACAGTGCTTGTACTTTTTACGAACTCCCCGAGCGTTGACTGAGCCACACGGGCAAGGCTCGTTCCGGCCTATTTTGTTGCCCTTGCGCCGAACAGTGCGATCAATACCACCGAATACTACGCCCTCGTTTATGGTGTTTTCTTTCCTACAACGATCCTGTTCCCATTTTTCTTGATCCTTTACAGTAATGCTCATGTCTTTTTTCCTACAGCGATTACGTTGATTGCCACGCCGGCCGCTTCCAATGTGTACAATTGAATACCACCAAAACCAAGCGTGGCGTCGTACTTCAGCGGGTTAGGTATGATCATCGTTTCCGCATTGTTGAGTTGTGTTGCAGCAGCATCACCGGACGTGTCGTCAACCCAAAGGACATCGACGGGCGCGGAGACATCATCGGGGGCCACTGGGAGTGGGAGCATGTGTTGTAGGATGACGTAATCAACGTCAGCATGGTTGTCGAGTTTGATGTTGTAGTGGACGCCTGCATAAGTGATTACTTGCTGATTTTTCACCATGTCCGCGGTGCGCAGAATGAATGCTTCGATTAACGGGTTAACCAAAGTATCCGGCGTGGCATCGGGGCCGTAGTTTACGTCGACATCGACGCGAACAATGTCAGCAGGGAGGCCCATCTGCGGAACTTAGGTTCCGGCGTAGAAAACGTCACAGATAACGATGCCACCTGTACCTTCAAGGGTAGGCGGAACGGTGGCATCCACGTCCGGGATCACTGCGATTCCGTAGGCTGGAATTTCTTGCGTGTTGGCGTTGGCAGCGGAGTCAGTCCAGGTGAGCGTAACTGGGTTGGCCCCGTCACGATTCTTGACACAAAACTGGGTGATTGCTCCACCCACAAGAGAACTGCAGTCGATGTCCACTGGGGCGCCGTTGGGAGCGCTGATATTCTTGCGCATCCACTCATCGGCCGCGATGTCTTGATAATCCAGCGGGGTATAAGATTCCTCGGTCACCAAACCATCGACCACGGAACAGGATAACGACATTGCACTGATTGCCATGTTTTTATTCTCCTTGAGTGGGTTACTGTAACCTTTCTACAAGGATTGTACCCTGGGTTGCGCAAGCGTGTCAAGCAGAAACTCACTACAGTGAAAAAACCTTTTTGTAACGCACTTTTTGCTTCTTTTCTAGCGTGAACTTCTTCACCGCAGCCAGTTCGCTGCGATATGAACTGTCTTGTGTAATATAAACTTCGGCAAATTTGGCCAGGGCTGTAGCGTCAGCGATGTCATCGGAGCCAGTTACGTATCCGTACCTGCTTGCCACGGCTTTGATTACAGTCTCTTTTGAAGCAGAACCAGAGCCCGTAACAAACTTTTTCAGCATCTTTGGCGAAACAACAATGAAAGGTATGTGGAGTTCTTGTAACTCTACCTGGACTACCCCGCCGAGTTCTCCAATATCCGCCAATCGATTCATAGAACCGAAACTGTAACCCTCAATTGCTACCAGGCTGGGTCTGTAAGTGTAGAGAGTATCCAGAATCCTGCGTCGTATGGAAGACAGCCTCGCAGCTCCAAGGAGTTTCTTTTCTTCAAGCAGTATCCCAGTCAGGTGATTATGGGCAATGTCGTTGACACAAACACCTGTGCTCCGCAACGACAGGTCGAGGCCAACAACTACGTCAGCCGTAGAAATCACAGGAGTTTTCTTCATGGCTTTGCCTGTATCGCTCCATTTCGACTCTCTCATCTTCTTCCGCGGTATACTGCGCGTAAGCCCGCGTCCCCGCCGGAGGAATGATGCGTTTCGCGGGTTTGTGTATCCAGTGTGCACAATCTCTGTAGCTATAAAGCCAACCATCATGCGCATCGCATTCCTGACCCTCAGCCTCGCGGAGCCTGCGTTTGTCCCACTGCAAGGTTTGCATTTGTTTATCGACTTGGCTGCCTTTAAGAACGAACGCTCTACCAACACGGAGGTCGGTGTCAGCGGTCTTCATAAAAGCACCTTTTTTGTTCTTCTTCGCAGCTGTGCAAGGAATTCCGAATCTTTGCGCAAAATCGAGAGCAAGGGATTCCTGAATAATCTTGCCGGCGCCGGCAGCATCCACGCGGATACTTTCAGGGTTGTAAACGTTGATAATCTGTTCGGTGGTAATCCTCTTGATGTCTTCGAACGTCAAATGGTTGTCTACGATTTCATCTACATGAAACACTTTTTGGTTATTTTGGTCATACCCGTTTGTTTCCCAAGCCACGCTATCTACCCATCCGAGGTCTATCCCAGTCACGTAGCGGAGCCCGCTTGTTTCGGGGTCTCGGTATTGTTCAGGCAATTCATCAATGCGGGAATTCGGGGCAGGCTTGTATATGAAATTGCCGACGTCTCTTACCCAGAGCCCGCAATACTCACGAAGGTAAGCGGGGTCAGTCTCTTTAAGACCATAGATACGCCGTTCTTCCGCAAGCCATGGTTCGACGTAATCACGCCAATTTGGCAGCCCCGCCCACACAGGAAACATTGGGTTGTCCCTGACCGTCCAATGGTGATTGCTGAACCCACTATTCGGGTCGGTTGTCATGTCGTGGAAATACCCCTGACACGTATCGTTCGGTGTTCCCACCAGAGCCAGTGTTCCTTTGTAATCACCGAGCGCCGCGGGCATGATTTCCTTGTTGATGTATTCCATAATGAGCGGGTGAATGGATCCCACTTCATCCATGACCATGAGCTTGTACGCGAAGCCACGCAGCGCTTCGGGCTGTTCTTTATCTTTTGCACCGGCAAGTTGAATCAGCGAACCATTCGGAAACGTAGCCCGCAACTTTGCGTTGTTGAAATCTATACGCAGGCCCAGTTCCCTGTCGAAGTTCTTGAGCGGCTGCCACAGCAGGTCAGCAGCCCAGTCCCTGGTCTTCGTCAGGTAGCCGAGCCTGGAACCGGGGTACTTCCTGGCTATCTTCACTTCTTCGCGGAGCAACTCCCACGTCTTGCCGGCCCGGCGGGAACAAACAGCAGACTTCAATCTAGATGGGTCGTTGAGGAAGGCTAATTGCTTATCAAACAGCCCCGCCGTTACGTCAGCACGAGTGCGATGCAAGAATTCCGAGCCAATTTGATAGATGTTCCCCACCTGTTACGGCCGGAAGATGAATTTCATTTCCGGAAAGGAACGCTCGAGATGCTCGGCAAGCTTGACTCCCGGCAGAGTCCAAAATGGAAATGTGACGACGGCGGGGTTTGTGGAAGCATGGTTGAAGAGTTTCTTCGCCAATCCATTGTCCCTGAATTTCTGTTTTATATAGACGTAATCAACGCAAGCGGGGCTGTAGAGCAAGTAGCCCAGTATCTCATCCGGCACTCCTGGGTCAGCGGCTACAAGCAAGGTATGCCTTTCCAACAACGCTTGCATCGCATCGTGGGCAGCAGAGAAAAAGGCTGCGTCGGGAGCGAAGCGGGTAACTGGCGATGCCCGGAACGACCGCAGGAAAGAGTTGAAAACGAAAGCATGGTCTGTTTCGACACCCGGCCGGATCGCTGCCCACTTTACCAGGTCACTGTCAAGTTTCGTCATCTTCTACCTCGATAAAACGATCCCCATCGAATCGTTCCGGGTGGTTGCGCATGTACAGAAACAAGGCTTCGCTTTCCTCGTCGGTAAAGTCCACTTTAGCGTCGTTTCTCGGCAGCACCGACGTCAGTTGTCCGCGGTAGTGTATCCTGACTTCGTAGCCGTCATTCATTGGCTACTCCCTTCAAGACTTCATTAATCTCTGCAACGCGGGCTTCGCGGAGCCCGGCATCCGCGGCATGCACGTCTTTCACGACTATGCCGAGCTTCGCGTCTTCGGCATCCTGTTGCGCCAGCAGGGTATCTATGATAGACTCCGCGGTCATTCTACGTACCTTGGGATCTTGCAAGGCATCTTTGACGCGAACCACAACATACAAATTGCGTACCCACCAAATGACGACGCAAGCGATGATAATGAATACCACTACCATTTTAGGCCTCCGAATCAATAGGCGTGTTTATCGGACCGGCGTCGAGATCGACTGCTAATCGTTTAGGCATCTTGTGGCCCCTTATCCGTCTTCGGGTTCTTTGGAAGCAGCGGGGAGCGATTTATAAGCAACGCCTGCCCCGCTGGCATCGCTGGATGCCCTACCACCTGTAGATGCGGGGAAAAACTCAACTTCAATTGTATCGTCTTCGCGGTCTTCATCCTCAAACTCCTTCAACTTCACTCTCAGTTGTTTTCGTACCTCAGCGTCTTTCAACAACTCGACGATTACCTCAGTCAGCAGGGCAGCGTCTGGAAGCCCTTTGTAGTTGGTTATGTCTTCGATTTTCGTTACGTAGACAGATTCCATCTTGTTTAACGTATCGAGAGCCCGGATGGCCGCAGGCATATCGGCATCATCGGAAGCGATCTTGGAGAGACGTTTTTTTCGTTCTTCAAGCGTCAAAATCTTACTAATTTTGTCGTCCATAAATCAATCCTGGCGCCGTAGCGATGAGGTGCTTCATTTCGTCAGCGCTTGTCAATTCGATAGTTATTTTCTCTTTCGGCGGGGCCAGCGGGGGAAAGAATTCATCACGCTGACCGACGTAAAACATGTCTGGTTGTGCATCCAAGGAAAGAACTACTTCAAGGTTGCAACTCCCACAGTTGATGGTATCGGGCTCTACACCCCTCCCACACATGCTCGAGCAATGCTTCACAAGGTCGATGTACGCTCGAGCGCCAAACACCGCCGTATTGGGGCGCCGGGCTCCGTGCTCCAGCATCTTGGAAACAGCGTCATGTAGGCGTTCCATCATGGAGGGCTCCTTTTCGCTAAAAAGGTGTTTTTCGCTCATCACACACACAATAATAGGACAGCGGGGCTTGAAAAGCAAGCTATTTCTGCGCTACCGGGGCAAGCAACGCCGGCATCGCCAAGGTCACTGGCCTGCCGAACAAGGCGAAACCCCGCTGGGCGTGAGAGCTGGGATGGGTACCCCGCTTGTTTTGAGGGGGGTAGGAGCGCTCCGAGTGGTCAGGTGCGGCTCCTTGGCTGCGGAGCAAGCGGAGCGAGTCCGGCGGAGCGTCTCTGACCCCGCAGGTCGGAGCAAGCGGAGCGAGTCCGGCGGAGCGTCGAGACCCCGCAGGTCGGAGCAAGTCCGGCGGAGCGTCGAGACCCCGCAGGTCGGAGCAAGTCCGGCGGAGCAAGTCCGGCGGAGCGTCTCTGACCCCGCCGGACTGTGTCGGGTGACAGCAGTGGGAGGTTGTCTGACATCGCTCATCGCTGGCGTCGCCGGACTGTGTCGGGTGACAGCAGTGGGAGGTTGTCTGACAGCGCTCATCGCTGGCGTCGCCTGTGAAGTTTTTGCAACAGTTTGGAGTAAAAGTTGACATAATTGGGTGTGCCACATGGTCAAAAGCATGTGGCACAGCCTATACCCTTGATACAACAGGGGAAACAGGTGTTGTGCCACTGTGCCACACGATTTTACATTGTGTTTCTCTCTGACACACTCTTTAACACGTGTATTACTAACTTTCTTCCCTTGTTAAGTATCTATAGTTAAGAAAAAGAGTGGTACAGTGGCACAAAGGGGTAGTTTCATATTCAATAACAATGACTTGGCGCTGTGCCACATCTTTTAA